>Ga0105045_10004262_pt1 | contig 12409 bp, 10 predicted proteins | sample MAT02_FD_78089 | JGI IMG/M metagenome (GOLD analysis project Ga0105045, IMG submission 78089) | Freshwater microbial communities from Lake Fryxell liftoff mats and glacier meltwater in Antarctica - MAT-02 (megahit assembly) | ecosystem: Environmental > Aquatic > Freshwater > Ice > Liftoff... | reverse complement strand
GGCCGGCGGCAGCGTCGCATTCGCGTTGGATGAAGATGAAGACGGGCTGGCCGACGATGACGTCGATTTGGACGACGATGATGTCGATGACGACGAGGACGATGATCTCGACGATGATCTCGATGACGATCTCGACGACGATGACGATCTCGACGACGACGACGACGACGATGAAGACGACGACGATGATGCGGACGGAGACGAAGACGACATGCTCGTTGATCTCGACGACGAAAACGACGCCGACGACGACGAAGACGACCGTCCGGGCCGTCCGGTCGACGAGGACTAGGGTCGGGGACGCTCCGCCGCACGGGCGTTATTGACGGCGGGGCGCAGCTTCGTTACCCTTATCGATCTGTTCCGGAATGTCGTCGCAGTTTGGGCGCGCCGGTGAGGTGCCGGGCCTGTAGCTCAGGTGGTTAGAGCGCACGCCTGATAAGCGTGAGGTCGATGGTTCAACTCCATCCAGGCCCATCCGGTGCAAGTGGTTGTCACCACGTCCGTTATCATTGAGAATTTCTCCCGGCACGGTCCGCTCATCAGCGGGCCGTGTTCCGTTTTGGTCCGTCGCGGACGCGACCGCAAGCACGCGTTCCCTGCGCCGTGCGGCGAAATGATGCGCCGATTGTTCACCGCGCCAGGCGTCCTCTCCCCGCAGCCTGTTCCGTCACACCGTGCGCATGGTGCCCGCCTGGTAACACGCCAGCGCGGGCGAAGTGACACTTGTGCCTGAACGTCGACTCGGTCTGTGACGCCATCGCGTCGCATCGCGTCCCCCGAATGACTTCCACGACGGGATCCGATGACTCGACTGACCGCTTCGCTCGCCACTCTTCTCAACGTGCTGCACGATCGTGGCATGGACGATGTCGTCCTGCGCGAGGGTGACCCTGTACAGCTGCGCAAAGGCGACCGCGCCTTTCCGGTGAGCCGGGATGCTCTGGGTCGCGAGCAGATTTTTCGCATGCTCGACCATTCTGTCGACGCCCAGACGCCGTGGCCCACCGAGTTCACCATGGCCGACGGTCGCGGCGTCACGGTGGCGGTCACAATCGGGGAGTCGGCGCCGAATCGCCTGGAAGTGGTGCTCGCCCGCCGTCGGGATGACGCACCCGGCTCGACCGGCGCGGAACAGCGCCGACCCGCCGACGCCGAGGCCCTGTCGGCTACCGCCTCGGACGGCGCATCACGTTCGTTGGAGCACTCGCCTGCGCAGCATCCGGGGCGTCGCGCGTCGGATCGGTCGAACTGGGGACCTTATGGCACGCGCGCGACCGCGTTGCTCGAGCTGGAGCGTCTGCTGCGCAAGCAGGTGGAATTGGGAGCGGCCGACCTGCATCTCCGGGTTGGTGAGCCGCCCGTGTTCCGCCGTCGCGGCGATATGGAACGCATGGCGGGCGAAGCTCCGCTTTCGGATGCCCAGCTCACCGCGATGGTCACCTCCGCCATGCCCGCGCGCAATCTCGCCGAGTACGCGGAGTGTTCCGACACCGACTTTGCGTATGAGATCGCCGACCTCTCGCGTTTTCGCGCCAACGCGCTCAAAGATCGCAACGGGACGGCGGCGGTGTTTCGCACCATTGCCGCACAAACGGTCACCGTTGACGAAATGGGCATCACGCCCGAAGTGCGTCAGCTCTGCTATCTGAGCAAGGGGCTCGTGCTCGTGACCGGCCCCACGGGTTCGGGAAAGTCGACCACCATGTGCGCCCTCATCGATCTCATCAATCGCACACGCAATGACCACGTCATTACGATTGAAGATCCCATCGAATTTGTACACCGCAACAAGCAGTGTTTGATCACGCAGCGCCAGGTTGGAGTGCACACGCAGAGCTTCAAGAGCGCGCTCCGGGCCGCGCTGCGCGAAGATCCGGACGTGGTGCTCGTGGGCGAGTTGCGCGATCTCGAAACCGTGGCCATTGCGATCGAGACCGCCGAAACCGGCCACCTGGTATTTGGGACGTTGCACACGGCCACCGCTGCCGGAACCGTTGACCGGATCATCGATCAGTTTCCGGCCGATCGTCAGGAGCAAATCCGCGTGATGCTGGCGGAATCACTGAAGGGGGTGGTGTCGCAAACGCTGCTCAAGCGCACCGGTGGCGGACGCGTCGCGGCCCGCGAAATCATGCTCGTGAACGGCGCGATTTCAAACCTCATTCGCGAAGGAAAGACAATCCAGATTCCGTCGGTGATTCAAACCAACAAACGGATGGGCATGGTCGCGCTCAACGATGCGCTCATGGATCTCGTGAACGCGGGCGAGGTCGATCCGCTCGAGGCGTACACCAAGGCCGTTGACAAGTCGAATATCGCCGAACGTCTCAAAGTGAAGGGCATCGACATTGCCGCGCTGCAGCGTCAGCGCGGTGTCGATACGGCGGGAGCACCAAACGGCTGATCGTCAACTCGCCGGGCACACCAGCACGGGCACGGACGCGCCGCGAATCACTTTGTCAGCGACACTGCCGAGCAGGGCGCGGCGAAACCCGGTACGCCCGTGCGTCGCGACCGCGATCATGAATGCGTTCTCTTCCTTGGCGACGTCAAGAATGGCGCGGGCTGCGTCGGACTGCACGACGGCGCGCGTGGTGATTTGCAGCGCCCGTGTGCGATGCGTCGCCGCGATCGGCTCAAGATAGTCGGCCTGGAGAGCGCGAATCGTCTCGGCGACCCAAGTGTTGGTGAGGCTTGCCACGGCGGCGTCCTCGGCGCGCACGAGCACGAGGTGGCCCGGGTTGTCGCCCACCAGGCGCAACGAATCGGCGAGCGCTCGCTCCGAGTTCGGCGAGCCGTCCAGCGCGACGATGATGCGTGGAAACACCGGTTCGTTGGCGGTGGTGAGCGTCCACTTGCGCGCGGTGCGTGTGACCAGCACCGGTCGCGTGGCGCGACGCAGCAACGCGTCGGTGACGCCGCCCAGCCACATGCGACTGAGTCCACCGCGTCCGTGCGTGGTGAGCACGATCAGGTCAGCCGAGGCGTCCGCTGCGGCCTGCTCGATTTCGTCGACGGTCGGTCCTTCGCGAAACTGTGTGGACGTGGTGACGCGATACTTGGTGGCGATGCGTCGCGCCACCCGTTCGAGATGCTGTCGCAGATGCTGCCGCACATCCCGCTCGGCCACCGGATTGCGGATCGTCATACCCGCCACGCCATCGGTGGTCGACGGCAACGGATGCGCCATCGTCAGCACGAGTGAGGCACCATGCTGCTGGGCAATGGGTACGGCCAGCGTGAGCGCACGCTCGCTGAAGGGCGATCCGTCGATCGGCACGAGCAGTGTGTGAAACATCGAGAAGCCTCGCAGTGAGAGTAGACGTGAGCTTGTGCTGCGTTCAATCATGCCTCGGCCCGGCGCCCGTGGCAGTCAGCAGGCACCGCGAGTAGTGTACGGGAAGTCCTGACACGCGTCCCAGACTCCGTCTCACGAAAACTGCCCGCGCGCATGCCGCCGACACCTCGCTCACCTGGCCCTGCCGGCTCCGAGTTGCCACGGGAGACCGCCGGAGTGATCGCGCCCCCGCCAGTATTTCCGCTGGCGGTCATCGCGCTGTCTGAGTTGCTGCGCTGGTTGAGTCCGCTTCCGCTGCTTTCGCCTGATCACGCGTGGCGGTGGGTGCTGGTGGCCGCGCTGTTTGGTGTGGCCGTGGCGCTGGCGGGGGGCGCGCTCCTCACGCTCCGTCGCGCGCGTACCCCGGTCGAACCGTGGAAGCCAACGCGAGCTGTGGTGATGGATGGACCGTACGCTCTCTCGCGCAACCCGATCTACGTGGCGTTCCTCGCGATGCAGCTGGCGTACGCCTGGGCTCGCCCGAACATGTGGGGCATGTTACTGCTCCCGCTCACCATGGCCCTGCTCCACTGGGGCGTGATCGTGCGCGAAGAGCGGTATCTCACGAAGCGGTTCGGCGCAGCCTACGCGTCGTATGCGCGGTGCGTGCGACGGTGGTTGTGATCGGCGCGCGTCCGATCACGTTCGCGCGTTGATCGTCCCGCCGAGCCGGCGCATGGTACGAAGTGAGGCGCTCGACTGCAGGAACTACGGCCGCTCCGCGGTCCCCGCGCTGGTGATCCACGCCGTCCACCACAGATCACGCAACATCGTGGCGCCGGCGGCCAGGCGCTCGGACGCAAACGCCTTGCTTTCGGCTGATCGCGTATCGATGCCCCACGGATCGGCGCGGTCGAGTGTGTACAGGCGCTCCACCTGATCGTTGCCGCGACGAATGTACGCGACGAGTTCGCGACGCAAATCCGTGAGCACGCGCACGTTGGTCCCGACACGCGGCTGCACGTCGCCGAGTTCGATGTGTGCTTGCACATATGCCGTCTCAAACCGGCCATGAAACGCGCGGTCGGTGGCAAAGCCCCTGGGGTTCTCGCCGGTCCAGCCGTTGTAATGCACCGTCGTGTGCGCGGGATTCGACGCGTCGGCCACATAGTGTCCCAGAATACCGGCATCATTCAGAATGCGCGCTTCAATCCATGCCCGTGTGGACGAGTCGGGCGCGCTGCGCCACATGCGGAACTCCTGACGTAGACGCTGCGACATCTCGAGCATCGCAAACGGAAGGAATCCCATCGCCACCGGATCGACACCGGCGGCGCGCAACGTATCGGCGAACGCGTAGCGATGCGGCGCCGCGAGCGCGGCCGCGAGGACGGCGGGCGTTGCCATCTCGATGTCGAAGAAATGATCCGCGTTGAACGCACCGTCCAGCGCCGGATCGAGGTCGCGCTCCGCGCGCGCTTTCCAACGGTCCGGCTCGGGATTCAGATAGGCGAGCTGGTCGGCGGCGGCGCGAAAGAAGGCCGGCATGGAATCGGGCAAGGCGGTGACCGCAGCACTGCCAACGATCCGATGGCCTTTGGCGCCCCACGCGAAGATGGAGCTGGGGAGCAGCAGCGCGCCGACGGCGAGCGCGGCGATCGCGACCGGACGCCGCCGCGTTTTATGAGTGCGAGTTGACATACGGTAGAAGCTAGCCGCGTCGGCAGCGGTGCGCGGGCGTGTTGCAGGCGCGTGACCGGATTCCTCGCCGCGATCAGCCGTGGACGGGCAGCCTGATCTCCACGAGACACCCACCGCCCGTGGTGTTGGTCATCCGGAATGCGTAGCGGTCGCCGTAGAGCATGCCGAGGCGCGTGCGGGTATTGGTGAGACCGATGCCCAGACCGTCCACACTTGGACGCGCGGCGAGGAAACGACCGCTGTCGGTGATGCGTCCATCGAGCCCGCGACCGTTGTCCAGTACGCGCAGCTCAAGCATCGGGCCGAAGCGACGGGCGGTGACATGTACGTGCTGTCCGACGTGACCCGGCGAGAGTCCATGTTTGAGCGCATTCTCGATGAGTGGCTGCAGTACAAAGCTTGGCACTTCAAGATCGACGGCGGCGGGATCGACGTCGATATCCACCGACAGTCCGTCACCATAGCGCACGCGCGCCACCTGCAGGTACAACTCCACCAGCTCGATCTCTCTCCACAGCGGAATCGTTGGCGTTCCGGCGGTACGGAGCGACAGGCGGAGCAGATCGCTCACGGAACTCAATGCGCGCTGCGCCTCGCGCACGTCCATCTCCATGAGCTCGGTCACGGAGTTGAGCGCGTTGAACAAAAAGTGCGGATTCAGCTGCATGCGAAGCGCCTCGAGTTGTTGGCGTGACAATCGCTGTTCCAGCTCCGTGGCGGCGCGGTCGCGCTCGCGGTAGCGGCGCGCAAAGTCCACCATATAGGCCGCCCCGAGGATCGCCCAATAGAGCATGAACTCGGTATCGAGTCGGCGAGTCGCCGAACCGGCGAGGGCTTCGACATACGAAGTGCGGTCGCCCGTCCACGGTGCGAACTGCCAGTCGAGCCAACCTACCACCAGTGCGCTGGCGGCCATCACGAGCAGCGAGGTCAGTAGATGGGTGGCGAGCCACGGCCACAAGCGACCGCGTACCAGCGGCACTCGGTCCATGAGCGTGAGAATGCCCTGCGACCAAAAGGCCCAGAGCATCCAGCAGGCGATCTGCCAGAGGAGCGCCGTCGGCAGCGCGATCGGGGTGGCGCCGTCGCGCGCGGTGAACCAGACGCCGACACCGGCAATCGTGCCCGGCACCAGCCAGAGCACCGCAAAGAGCAGGCGGGTGAGGCGGCGCAGGCGTGCGCCCTCATCCGCGATGGTGATCGTCGCGGGCAGGAACGTCGCACCACCGGGCGGCATACTGCCAGGCGTCTTGGGAACGCTGGGTGCGGTCACGAGAGCATGCTCAGCGAGGCGAGCAAACGGAAACGGGGGGTCGTGGTGTCCAAGGCGGCAGGATAACGGGCGGACGCGACGAGGGCGAGGGTCGAGCACCCACCGCCGCCGCCGGAAACCGATCGGCCGCGCCTGCGTACAGACGGAGGTACGCGACCGGCCGTCCGGGCTGCGGTCGCGGCAGGTCTTCAGAGGTTTCCAGTAAACGGAGAACGGTATGTCGAAGGTCCGAGTGCTCATTGTTGACGACGAGAGCCTGTCTCGCCAGCGCATCCGCCGGCTGGTGCTTTCGGAGCCCGACGCCGAAGTCATCGGTGAGTGCACCAACGGCCGCGACGCGGTTGACGCCATTCGTGCCCACGCGCCTGACGTTGTCTGTCTCGATGTCCAGATGCCCGAGCTCGACGGGTTTGGCGTCCTGCAGCAACTTGGTCCGAATGTACAATCCAAGGTGTTGTTCGTTACCGCCTACGACGAGCACGCGCTGCGCGCTTTCGACGTGCACGCGGTGGACTATGTCCTCAAGCCCGTCGATGCCGACCGCTTTCGCAAAGCCTTCGATCGCGCCCGACGCGCGCATCAGCAGTCGTCGGCCGCAGATCGCCTCGGTCAGTTGCTGGACACGGTGCGTCGGGTATCCCACGGTGAACAGCCGATCGCGCCTCCCGCGCCTCCCGCCCCGTCGCTGACCGGTGCACCGGTGATGAGTGGGTCCGAGGGCACGGGCGGCAACACACCTCCCTCACGATACGCGAGTCGGGTCCTCGTCAAGCACGACGGGCGCATGTTCTTTGTGAAAGTCGGCGATATCGACTGGGTCGAGGCGGATCGCAACTACGTCAAGCTGCACGTTGGCAACACCGCACACACCATCCGCGAACGCATCAGCCACATCGAAGAAACGCTCGACCCGTGCATGTTTGCGCGCATCCACCGCTCCACGATTGTCAACCTGAATCGTGTGCGTGAGATGCAGCAGTGGTTCTCCGGTGACTACGTCGTGCTGCTCGACAACGGCGCGAAGCTGCGGCTGAGCCGCCACTATCGCGATCGCGTCGAGCGGCAAATCGGCGCCGCCTGACGCGACGGCACGGCAGCGCTGTTGCACGCCGACTCACGTGCTTCGCGCCTACTGCGCTGGCACGCCTTCATGGCGACTCCTGAGCGGGCGGGCGTATCGCACCGCTGCGGCGAACTCGTTGGCGAACTGTTCGACCGTCCGTGGAGCGCGTCCGAGCATCCGCGCCACATGGTCTGACACACTCGCGAAGTGCCCGTCGCGCGCTTCACTTTGCCAGGCGGCGCGTCCGTCCGCTTGCCAGTCTTGCAGGCCGGCAGCCAGCTGCCCGCGCACAAACTCGGCCGCTGAACAGTCCACGTACGCCATCGGTTGACCCATGGCGGCGGCCAGCGCGCGAGCGGTGTCCTGTGGGGTGATGGCTGCGGGTCCGGTAACTTCGAGCACCTGGCGTGTGTACGTCGGATCCAGCGCCGCCCGACTGAGCACGGCGGCAACATCCCGTACGTCAACATCGGCGCTGGCGCCGTCGCCCTGGCAGCCGTAAAACGCCTGCTGGCTGAGCAGGCTGCTCAGCTGCGTGTACACGTGTTGCATTGGCCGATGCGACCGCACTACCACCCACTCCAGCGGCGAGGCCTGAAGCAGGCGCTCAATCTCCCAGTGCCAGCGTCCGACGTTCACGCGCGCCGAACGGGACGCACCAACACTCGACATCTTCACCAGACGACGTACGCCGTGCCGCTGCGCGGCCGCCAGCAGCGTAGTCTCACGGGCCACTTGATCGGGGCGTGCACGCGTGATGAGAATCACGCTCTCCACCCCGTCGAGCGCGAGATCGAGCGCCTGTCGGTCATTGAGTTCGCCAATAACCAGTTCCGCGCTGCCGAAGTCGGCCGGCGTAATCGCCGCCTTCGAGTGGACCAATGCGCGATGCGGCACATCCGCGTCGCGCAGTTCATGTACAACGTGGCGGCCAACGATACTCGCCGCGCCGGTGACCAGCAGCATGATCGTCTCCTTCGTGATGACACGATGGGTGTGGGGAGGCGTCGACGCCGATCCCCATGTGTATCATTCAATGGCCGTGGACGCGGCGCCAGCGAACAGGCCCCGACAGTCGTCGGGTACGCGTCACACCAACTGCGACCTTCAAATGGTTCCTGTGAGTATTCCCGACCCCCGCATGCATTGGCGGTTGCGATTGGCCGACATGGCGATCCGCTGGCGCTTCAAAAGACACGCCGAGCGGCCGCTCGATGTGCCCTGGGCGCGGGAGCGTATCGGGCGGCCGTTGTGGATGCGACGGGTGATCACGCTTCCCGTACAGCGCGTCGAAGTGGAACTGCCCTCACACACCATCGAGATCTTGTCACCGCCCTTGCGTGCATCGGCGAATGCGCTGTTGCCGGTCGAGCGCGTGGTGCTCTACGTGCACGGCGGCGGATTCATCGCCTGTTCTCCGTCGACGCATCGGCCGCTGGCGGCGCGAATTGCACGCGAATGGCGCGCGATGGTGGTCGTGCCGGACTATCGCCTGGCGCCGGAGCATCCCTTCCCATCGGGACGCAATGATGTGCTCGCCACGTATCGCTGGATACTTGAGACGCTGGCTGTCCCAGCGGAACATGTGGTTTTCGCCGGCGATTCGGCGGGTGGCGGCCTGGCCGTTTCGGCGGCCCTCGCGTGTCTCGAGCAGGGACTGCCCGTGCCGGGGGCCATTGTCGCCTTCAGTCCGTGGACCGATCTCACGTGCAGTGGTGCCTCGCTGGTGGACAACATCGAGCGGTGTGCGATGTTTGTGCCGTCGCAGCTGCATTCGGCGGCCCAGCTGTACGCCGGCGATACGTCCCGCGACGATCCGGGCGTGTCGCCACTGCACGCCGATCTGTCGTCACTGCCGCCGCTGTGCCTGCATGTGAGTCTCGATGAACTCTTGCGCGATGATACGCTGCGGTTGGCCGAACGCGCGCGAGCGGCTGGCGTGTTGGTGCGCTGTCGTGCGTGGCCCGCAGTGCCGCATGTGTGGCAGTTTCTCGCCGGTTGGCTCCCCGAGGCACGCGACTCCCTCGACGATGCGCGCGATTTCGTGATGCAGCATGTGCCGGCGGCCACGCTCGCCGAATTGCCGGCCACACTTGCACGACAAGTCCGACACGGCGTACCGCGAACGTCACCACACGGCAGGTAGTCGTTCGTGTCGGCGCGTTGCGCAAACATGCGTGTTGACCCGTTGTGGACGCGCACGAAACACACGTGCCCAAGCAGTGACCTTATCGTGACGGGGAGCGCAGGCGGGCGTCTCTGCTGCAACACACTTCCCCAGCCAGCACACATGGTTTTTCGTCCGCCCGATTGGATTCCGTTGGAACGCGCGCTCATCAAGGAGTTCGGTGAAGACGCGCGCGAAGCCGCCAGTGCCTTCTGGTTCGTCGGTTTTGTGGATGGGCCCGATGACGTCGGCCCGCTTCGCCTGTACGAGCACACCGGTACCCGCCGCCGCCTGGTGCTCGACGCTGATGGGCGCGCCTATCGCCAGCACGCCGATCTTGAGCATTTCAGCCCCGTGCCACTGCAGGACGCCCTCGTGGACGCGCTAGCCTGATCACACGCATACGTCGCTGGCGTACAGCGTGATCAAGTCCTGGCCGGCCGAGGTCGAGACTTCGTCGGATGCTCGGACGACCCGCCATCAATCCAAACGCCGGCATCGTCGGCCCGTCGCTCGGAGCGGTTCGTCACGCCGGAAGTGGTGACACCACGGCGATCGGGCCGGTGCGTCCCGTTCGTGCCGTTGACGGGGTGCTGCCAGCACTCGAGGAGCTGGCTCGCGCGGGCGTTGACGTGCAGACGATCCTCGAAGGCGGCGCCGATTCGCTCGTCGAGCGAACGCTGCCCACGGCGACCGCGCTGACGGCTCTCCTCGAACGCGCTCGGGCCGCGATCGTGCGCGGCACTCCTGGCGATGCGCTGGCCGCCTTGGATGAAGGGTGGGACGGCGCCGTGCGCACCGAGGGCGGGTGGTACTATCGCGGGGCCGCGCTCGCGCTGCTCGGCCTGCCCGGTGAAGCGGATCGTGTGTTGCAACAGGGCCTGATTCGCCGCGGCGGGTCAGTCGCGCTGCACTTCCTGACCTCCATCGTGCGCGCGATTCAAGGTGACTCGGCCGGAGCGCGAGACGCGCTGGCGCAGGCGCAGGCACGTCGTCCGGGCGACAACGTGCTGGTGGCCTGGCAGTGCGTGTTGTTGGCTCGTCAGGGCGATCAGGCTGGCGCGCTCCGGCTGCTCGATCCGCTGCTGGAGGCCGAGCCTGCGTCGTCGGTCCTGTCGTGGGCGCGGCAGGCGATCCGATTGGCCAATACCGAGTTCGCACGGGCATCGCTGGCCGCGCAGCGCCAGGCCGATCCGCCGCTGCATCCCGTCGACGCTGCCTCCGATCCTGATTGGGGGTTCGGCGAACCTGAGCCGCTGGCACCGCTGGCCGGAGCGCTTCGCCGACTCGGAGCCCGATTTTCAGGTGCGCCCGCCGTCGAGGCCAGGCAAGACGTTCGACTCCTGCTGCAGTCGCTCGCCGCCGGCGGCGCACTCGATCGTGCCGCGCGTCCGGATCAGAGCATCGCCACGCGTAGCATCTTGGTGGCCATGCTTGGTGTACTGTCCCGCGAAACCAGTGAAACCTCGCCGGTTCGCCAAATGCAGCCACCGCCACCGCGCGGCGCGGCGCCGCCTTCAACCGCGTCGCTCGAAGCGCAGCCCGACGCCGTTGGTCGCTGGCGACTCACGCCCGCTGCGCCCGTGGCGACCCAATCGGACGAACCGGCGAGCCGCAGCACATCGGGGGCTCGACACTCGGTGCTCACAGCGCTGCGTGCGGGCGCCCTGAGCAATGCGCTGGCCTGGCTTCCTCGCGCCATTAGCGTAGAAGGGGAGGCGTCAGCGGTCGTGCTGCGGCATCTTCTGACAGGCGCACACGAGCGCACGGGTACCGTGTCTGCGGCGCCGCGATCGGGCATTGGCGAGCCCAGTGCGCCGGATGTCGGCGCGGCGGCGACGCGCGCTCCCGGACGCGTGGATGCTGCCCTGGCCGTGCCTATTCGCATCGGACTCAGTCTACTTCAGGAGTCCTCAGCTCGCGTGGAGGCCGCACACGCCGTCGAAACTGCGACCGTCAGCCGCGAGCGCGGCGGCGACGGCTCGGCGGATGGTGGCCGTATCTTTGGCACACCCGAGTATGCCGTGAGTGTAGCTGGCCTCGCGCTCCCCGATGCGCGCGCCGCGTCGATCATCGCGGCCGCCGCCGTACCGCTGTCATTCGCTCGCGGGGGCGCCGAAGCGGAGGTGGAGGGCGATGCCTCGGTCGTCAGCGCCCGTCATGACGGTTTCCGGCTACGCGTGCTCGCGCTCGTGTGCATGGCGCTCGCGTTCGGAGCCTTGGTGCTCGGGCACGGCGTGGTCGCCATCGCGCTGGCCGGCGGCGCGAGTTGGTTGGCGCTCCGCAGCTCGGCGGTGATGGCGGCCGCTCGCCAACGGGAACGAGCCGAGCGTGCACTGCGAGAACCGGCGACAGATGTCATCGGCGCAGCTGCGTCGGTCACGTTGAGCGACACTCCCCGCTAGATTGCCCGCGGGCGTCGGAGGTCCGTCCGATGCTTCGGCCACTCTGTTCGAGCTCGCGCGATTGCGCGCTGTGTCCTCTCCGTCTTCCGTTCTGATCATGTCCCAGTCTGCGTCTGCGCCGGTCTCGGCGTTTCTCCGTCACCACTTCCGGCACTTCAACGCGGCCGCGCTCATCGACGCGGCCGACGGCTACACGGCGCACCTCTCGCAGGGCGGCAAAATGATGGTCACGTTGGCCGGTGCGATGAGCAGCGCCGAACTCGGGCTCTCGCTCGCCGAGATGATCCGGCAGGGCAAGGTGCACGCGATTACGTGCACCGGTGCGAATCTCGAAGAAGACGTGTTCAATCTGGTGGCGCACGATCACTATGTACGCGTGCCGAACTACCGTGATCTCACGCCGCAGGACGAAGAGGCGTTGTTGGCGCGTCATCTCAATCGCGTCACCGACACGTGCATCCCGGAAGAAGAAGCGATCCGTCGCATCGAAAAGGCGATTCTCGCCGAGTGGCAGGCGGCT
>Ga0105045_10004261_pt1 | contig 12409 bp, 9 predicted proteins | sample MAT02_FD_78089 | JGI IMG/M metagenome (GOLD analysis project Ga0105045, IMG submission 78089) | Freshwater microbial communities from Lake Fryxell liftoff mats and glacier meltwater in Antarctica - MAT-02 (megahit assembly) | ecosystem: Environmental > Aquatic > Freshwater > Ice > Liftoff... | reverse complement strand
TTTACCATCGGGCTGTTTGAGCGAGGCATAAATAGGGCGATCCGGCACCGGTTTGCCGTCAAAATCACGCAATAGGCCAGATAGACGAACCAGCTCACCCGGGCGATACAAATCACGGCCGCTCCAAATAAAAATGGTGTTGGCGTCCGCCGTTTGACCTTTGACCGGGTATTCGCTTAAATCCAGCGCGGGCTGTGAAAACGGCAGCGCAGTTAGCTGGTCAGCGCTTTCACCTAGCAACACCATCGTATTGTCCGGTGCCATGCTGAGCAGTGCCTGCCCATTGGCGTCGGTTGTACCCTGCGCGATGGGTGCGCCAAACTTGCTGAGCAGCGTTAATTTTGTTTTCGGCAGCGCTAGGCCTGTCGAGAGCGAGCGAGACAAAACCAGCGTTTGCGCGCCATAGCGACGCACATGCAGCGCTAGATCGCTGACCATGTAGTGCGTCACTTCAAACTCGTTGTTGAAATCACCCGGCTTTTTCATGATTGCAAAATAGAGCCCGGGCGCTTGCAGCTCTTTGATACTTTGAATGGGTAGGTAGCTTACGATTTGGGTGTTAGGCCGATCATCATCGATGCTAAACTGATTGCCGTAAACGTTTTCTGCATAGTCGCTAAGCTCATTTAAACTCCACCCGCCCGTTCGGCCGCGAAATGCGAAATCACTTAGCACGCGCGGTATTGACTCTGATCGCACGCGTAAAAAATCAACCTGCACCGAGCTTACGTTAACCGTCCGAATGGGAAGACCTTGAGTTGCGCGCGAAGGAAGCAGGCTGCCTTGGCCTGCGAAACCCATCGTCGGCGGCTGCGCTACGCTGCTGATGTTTTGCTCAAAGCGCTGCTTAATTTCCTTGCCAGATGCCGAAATGAGCCCGCTGTTGACGGTTACCTTATAGTCTGTGCCGGCGGCAATGCCTTTGAAATAAAGACGGTTTGCGTCCCGGTAGCTAAGCTGCCAGCTGCCGTCAACGTTTACATTTTTACCGTCCTGCACGCTGATTTTCGTATTGAAATCTTGTTCGCTGGCAAAGGCTTCGCTAGCGTCCACCTGCAATACCGAATCGCCCTCCCAAACCTCACTTTTCACTGAGATTATTCGAAAATCGGACTGCTGAATTTGTTCGGCTGACTTTGCCGGGATCGCAGCGGGTGGCGAATTATTTTTTTCACCACATCCGTTTAGCAACATCAGGCTAAGTGCCAGCAGGCAAGCATGCAGAGCGCCGCGCACACGCTTATTCAAAGGCGCTAATTGAAAGCTTAACGGCAAAAATGTTAGCGAAGTCATCTGGAATATCCAAAAAAGCAGGGTCGGCGGGCGAAGATTAAGCGAAATTCATTCTGCCTGCCGGCTGTTGTTAACTTCAGGCAAAAAAAGGCTTTTCCTGCCTTTATTTCTGGCGAATCGAGGGCACGCGGATAGTTAGGGAGTAAGCAGTCAGCCGCTATAGCCTAACTTAGCGACGACACAAACCTACAACTATGATGATACCCTGAACAGCTGCCAATTTGAACCCGCAATTACGTAAAAACAATGCAGTGAGGAAGCTGTGAGTGATTGATCTGCGTCACAGTTTTACCCTAAAATTTGGGCTATCAAAAACGCTCAACGTCATATTGTGACGTGCTTCATGCCTAGCAGCGGACTTATCGACGACAATGACCGCTCTTGGTTAACTTGGAATCGGAATGCACGCTGTAAGCGAAACCGCTGTTACGCCAAACCAGTTGAGAGGGAATTCAGTTATGAAGTTAATCATTCGAACGCTGGCTATGGGCCGATGTTTTGCGCTGAAGCGCCAGCTCAAAGAAATAGAGCGAACCCTTGCTGATTTGACTTCACTGCAGCGGCGCGAGCTGCTTGGCCTTGTGATGCGCGAATTAAACAACGCAGCGCTTGCATCGGTGCCGCATTTGTACGGTAGCGAAAACGTAGATCGCTACGCACCGTGGGGCAACGGTACTGATATCGCTTTAAAGCGTATAAGCGATGAAAATGTGCAGATGAAGCTGCGCGGTCTTTCGCTGTGGCTAGCAGTTGTCTATCATGAAACTCGGGGCTTGGGTGGCGATTTTGATAGCGTGGAAAAAAGCGTTATGCGCTTGCTGCGTGAGTTAAAGGATTCAGCCGCAACCCCAGATCGGATTTTGCGTACCGCACGCGCAGTTTAACCAGCAGCACAGCCGTTTTTAAACAGTGATATATTTAAAAAAACCCGGTTAGCCGGGTTTCTTTTGCGCTAACGAATGGTTTCGGCAACCGCCTTACTGACAAGCACGATCTAATCGCGAATGTGATCGCCTAAAAGCGTTGCCCAGCTATTGCGCATGAGCTCATATTCACTTTCGCACTGCTCAGCGCGCGCTTCCGGAAGCTTCCATTCATCTAGCAGGTGCTGATTATTTTCGCTGTCGCTGCCGTAAACCCAGCAGACCATATTAAAATAGCGCTGCCGATTAAGTGAGTGCTCGCCTGCATAGGTTTCATCGTCCTGGCTATCTTCCGCTAGGTAGTAAATCTCAGCGCCACTTAGGACTGACTCAGGCATTTCAGCTTCGATCAGTATCCACGTGGAAAGTTGATCGACTGCATCTTCCTCACGGCCTGTGATAGGCAGTTCAAGCACCGAAACGAGTGCGTGGCCGACTTCATGCAGCAGCGTTCCGGTGAGTGCGCCCTCAACGATGGCGTCTCTCTCCTTCTGATCTGGATAGCTTTCCAGCAGGCTATCTTGCATATCTTCAATCAGCTCAATGCAAATCGTGATTTCAGCATCGTCACTTGAAAAAAATGCGTTGGCTTCGCCGCACTCGGCAAAAAGTATCTCTATTCTTTCAGGAATTACAAATAGCTCGTTTAGCTCAGCCGTAATGCTTTGTAAAATACCACTGGCGTGCAGCGCTCTAGCATCGGCTTTCAGCGCGGCTTGTTCGACCCGCGGCGCCACGACAACAAAGTTCGCATGTAAATTGCTAAACGGCACTGATAAAAATCCAAGCGTTACAACTGCAAGCCGTATTAATCTATTCATGTAAACCATGGCGTTGCGCAGCTGTGAGGCGTTCGATTATCAGCAATTTAACGTGTTGGCGCAAACCTTAAATTTTGCGGGCAGTGCGTCAAAAATTTGGTTTAATTTTGCGCCAATAATGCTTTACTAAAACGCGGCCCCGCCTTTGCTGTCACTCGCAGCTTACAATCGCGGCTTAACTTGTACGACTGCCTCAAAAATAAACCACAATCCTGGAGTTCTAAATGCCCCGTATTTCTAAAATCGCACTAGCCGTTATTGCAGCTGCTGGCCTTGCATCACATACCCCTACTCACGCTGCAGCATTTACGCCCGGCAATTTGGTGGTCTATCGCGTAAGTGATGGCACCGCGCCGCTCGTGAGCACAGGCAACGCGGTTTTTTTGGACGAATATAGTGTTGCATTGGATGGCACTACGATACTGGTGCAGTCGATTCCCCTTCCTACCGCCGCAGCAATGGGTGATTCACAGCGCCAATGCCTTACCAGCGGAACCGCGACATCGGAGGGATTGCTATCACGAAGCCCAAACGGCGCATTCTTAACGTTCACCTGCTATGCGCGTAATTTAACCCCGACCGGCGTGGGTTCATTGAACTCTCAAACCGCAGCGATTGTTCCGCGCGTTGTTGCGCGCGTTGGCGTCGACGGAATCGTCGATACCAGCACTGCGCTCACTGACTATGCAAGTGCGAATAACCCGCGTAGTGCGGTGACGGACGGCACCGGTATCTGGGCAGTGGGTGGCACCGGTGGTGTTCGATACACGACTTTGGGGCAAACCGTTTCGACCGAAGTATCAACTACGATCACTAATCTTCGTCAAATCGACGTAGTGGGCGGAAATCTGCTTGTTTCACACGCGAGCGGGGTTGCGCTTGGTCGACTATCACAGGTCGGTACCGGACTGCCCAGTAATTCGGGGCAGGTTATGACTTCTGTACCGGGTTTTCCGACCACTGCAGGTGCGTCGCTCTACGGATTTTTATTTGTCGATCTTGATGCCAGCATCGGCGGCGTTGATACGGCTTACGTAGCGGACGATGGCGCGGACAATATTCAAAAATGGTCGCTCGTAAACGGTACTTGGACGCTAACTGGCAGCGTAAATGTCATCCTCGCGCCCGCAGGACCTCTGGTTAATCCGCGCGGGTTAACAGGGCGAATTGTTCCGGGCTTAGGCGTTGCTATTGTTACGGTTGCCGACGGTAATGCTATCGTCATCGGTCTAGATTTTGCAGGCTACAACGTAGCGCCAGATATTGAGCTTCAAACTGCGGTAGCTCCGGTTGTGAACCGCGCCTTTCGCGGGGTTGCGCCTGCGCCGATTGCGACAGTGGAACCGCCATTTGAGTTTAAAAACGGCTTTGAAGCGCAGGCAGCAGCGAGTGAGAATCGAATTCTTTGGTAGCGAAACAACTCGCGCTGCTGAATTCAGTTCGGCAGCGCGATGGTCGCTTTTAATACACGATCAGAACTTTGCACCCTGCTTTTACCGTTATAAAAAAACGTTTTGAAAACCTAGAGCGCTTACTTTATTTGAGTAAGCGCTCCTTTGAACTATGGCGTGATGGTAAATCCATAGTCGGTAACACCCGCACGTCGAAACTCGATCAATGCGCCAGCCGGTTGAAACTCTAACGGGTATGCGCCTGCGGAAACGGGCGAGCGGAAGATAATTTCACCGAAGCTTTTTTCGTTATTGCTTTGAGTAACTGCAATTTTACCAAATCGTTCACCGTTGACAAATACACCGTACGTGCCGGCTTCTATGCCATCTGCTTGGATGCGTAGCTCATTTAGCCGTCCGGAATTGCTGCGTTCAACGTTGAAGCGGAAATTGCTGTTTAAGCTGCGTAACTGCCCGGTTACTTGATTGGGCAGCACAGCCGCCTCGTTGAGTGCGCTTTGCGTTGATGCCGAGAAGCCAAAATCATTGCCGCTAACAATAGGCTGAATTGGCCCAGCAAAACTAAAAGTTTGAAGATAGTCGCTATTAACTGGATCGGCGCCGCGAAGTGTCATAACGGCAAATGGCGGTATAAAGTCAAGTTCATAGGTGAATGGCAGTGCCGGGCTGCGAAGCAGCATTGAGCCGCGGGTTTGCCCTTGACTATCTGCGGTAACCGTCGCGTCAGCTTTGACGATATCGTCAACTAGTAACTCATAGCGCCCAGCCGGAAGCTTACTAAGCTCGACTCGAAACTCACTCGCGTCTGGCCGGCGCACAAAGTTAATACGCGCATCCAGCGTAGATCTAGAAAAGCGCTCATCGACGAAAACCGGAATGCTGGTCGCAAACGAGTTATCGGATATACCGCCCGTGCATCGTTTCGCCTGCGTGCTTGCGCCTAAACGACTCAATCTAAAAGAGCCCGTGCCCACCCGAATTTTTGGCGTAACGCCCTGGGATGTTGGATTCAACGTGACTTTTGCAGTCGCGGCTTCGCAATCGGAAATATTTAACTCGAGTATTCCAGCTTGCTCATAAACCGGCGCTGGAAGCGTTGAGTCTGCGGATAAGGTGCCGCGAACCACGGGTCGCAGCAAATCCATCCGCATTAAGCCCGGCGTTATTTCTTTTTGAGCCGTGTAAAAAACCGGTTTGCCTTCCGCATCGTAGGTAAAGAAAATTACAAATAGTATGGTTACACCGTTTTGCACCGGAAAAGTTTCAAAAATAAAACCTTGTCCAGAGTGAGCGGTGTCGTACCAGTTGCCGTCAAACGCGCTGGTAATGGCAGCTGTGCTGGTAGCAGAAAAAGCGAGCGCAGCGCTCAGTGCGATGGCACGGACGCGGGTACGGAAACTTAAGCGAAGGGCAGGGGCCACGATCATGATTGCATTCCAGTTAGGACGATTTCGGGATTCGATTTCAAAATTCGGCAGATGTTTGTTATTAATACTTTGCTTAACAATCTGGAAATTAATCGTCGGGTTGGTTGGGATTTATTAGCTCAAATTCCGCCAAACTTTCGTCGCCATCGGCGTTCAAGTGCGAATCTGGGGTGTCTTCCCAATCGGATTCAAAATAGTAGATGCCAACGCCCGCACGGCGGTCAGTGGTTTTGCGCTCTGGGCGCTGTTGCGCTAGGTTGCTGTACAAAATTCGGTCAGTACGAATTGCAAACTGATCGCAGTGTTTACGGATAAGTTCACGGAGTTCAGACAGCTTTTCTTCTGGAAAGCGCTCGTAGATTTCTTGCTGATAAAAAGGCGGTGCGTCGGTACGGCGAATGTTGTAGGCGATTGTTTCAAGCAAATCGCCGCTTGCAATGCCAAGAATGTTGAGTTTTTCCTCTTCCTGACGACCGGTAACCGGCTCGTAGTAAGCTTTCAGTAGCCGAACTTTATCGTCTTCAATACGCTCAACGGAGCCGACACGCACGAGTTCATCTAACACTGCGCGATAAGGCTGGTTACCAGAGTATTGCCGCACCAATTCCATAAACCCGTCGCTGCCATCGACGTCAAGCACTTTGGCGCTGCCATCCGCGTTTTGGAAATGAGGGTCATCCGCCCAGCCGGAGAGCACGCGCGCTGCGCGGTTGTAGCGCTCGGGCGTGCCTTCTTTAGGTTCGCGCATCCGCACTAGGCGATCAACTTCCCGGCGCGTTAGTCCAGTAAGCACTGCAACGCGGCTTTTGGAGTTTTTGCGCCCCGGAATGGTGAACTCGCGCATTGAAACGTCAACGTAAACCCATTTGACTAAGTCGTTGAACGCTTTGTAGGAGAGGCCGCTGCGTAAAACTGCGCGGATTAGCGGCCTGAGCACGCGAACAACGGCAGCAGCAAGTGCAGTTCGCAACTTGTCACTCATTGAAATAAACTCCTAGGCTTAGGCAGCCAGCTAGGTTGTGATGATATGCACAGCAAATGCTTTCGTCAAGACGTTTTCTGTGCGTGTTTACTTTTACTGCGAATGCGCATTTCTCTCGCGGTCGCGATGGTTTTGTCGGTAATCATGCCGCCCAACATGCGTGCGAGCTCACTTTCGCGCGCTGATTCATCCAATTCTTGCAAGTCTGCGCGCGTAGTCTGCCCGAACTGCGCCTTTTCGACGCGCAAATGCGTGTCGGCAAATGCGGCTACCTGAGCCAGATGTGTCACCACCAGAATCTGCCCGCCCTCACCCAAACGATGCAAAAGCTCACCCACCGTTTGCGCTACCGCGCCGCCAATACCGGCGTCAACTTCATCAAATGCCATGCAGGGAAGCTGCGCGGGAAGCGCTTTTTCTAACCGATCAGGCGCGTCTAGACTAGCGGGTGATCTTTTCCGTTCGATGGCAGCAAGCTTCAATGCGAGTGCGATGCGAGAGAGTTCGCCGCCCGATGCGATTTTGCGGAGCGCCCTCGCGCCGACGCCCACATTCGCGGCGAGCATAAATTCGACGGCATCAAGACCGAAGGCGCTATTTTCAGCGCTCCGAGGCTCGAATGCGATATCTAGCACGCTGCCTTGCATTCCTAAGCTTTGCAACAGCTCACCCACGCGACGCGCAAGCTTTGGCGCGCCCGCGCGCCTAGCTGAGGAGAGTTTTTCTGCGCCATCACGCCAATGCGCCTGTGCAATTTCTAGTATTTTGAGCTGCTCCGATAGTTCGTTCTGGCTGCCCGCTAAATCGCTAAGCCTTCGTGCTAGCTCATCGCGCTTTTCCGCAAGCCCGCCCATCGGGACTCTGAATTTGCGTGCTAGCTCATGCGCCAAACTTAGCTCAGCTTCTATCTTTGCTTGCGAACCCGGGTCCATATCGAGCGCGTCGAGCGCCGACTGTACGGCGCTGCTCGCTTCTTCCATTTCAATTGCCGCGCTGTCTAAAAGCGCCAAAGCTTCTAACAATTTCGGGTCAAAAGCGCTGAGCTTGCCGAGTTCGGTGCGCGTTTGGTTCAATATCGCTAGCGCGCCTTGTTCACCATCTATGCGCTCAGTCACGCTGGCTAGGCCGCGCAGTAAAAGCTCCGCATTGGCTAGCTGGCGCTGTTGCAAATCTAGCTTTTGCAGATGCTCAGGCGCAAGGTTCAAGGGTTTTAGCGTCGTTAACTGCTCACGCAGCAGCGCTACAAACTCACCGTCCGTACCGGAAAGTTTCCGCAGTTCATCGCATCTAACCAAAATAGCCCGCAGATTTCGCACATCTTGCGCAAGCGCACTTGATTGCAGCTCTAAATCAAGCGACTGATCAAGCAGCGCGAGCTGCGCGGATTTTTCTTGCAGCAGCTGGCTGTCATGCTGGCCATGAATTTCAATAAGCCGTTCCGCTATGGCTTTTAGCTGAGCGAGCGTTGCGCTGTGCCCGTTTATCCATATTCGACTTGGGCTTTCAGCGCGCACTACGCGCCTAAGCAGTAGCGAATCTACCTGCAGCGTATCGGTAAATTCATGCGCGTCAAGCCAATTTCGCACCGCTTCGCGGCGTGCGGGTGCGAATCCACTGAGCTGAAATTCTGCGCTCACTTCTGCACGTTCAGCACCTGCGCGAATCACGCCAGAATCGGCTCTTGCGCCGGTAAGCAGCCCGAGCGCGTCAAAAACGATGGATTTGCCAGCGCCAGTTTCACCGGTGATAACGGTCAATCCCGGTGCCAGCTTAAGCTCCAACGCATGGATCAGCGCAAAATCACGAATAGCGAGTACACGAAGCATGGCGAAACTTTAGCCTGCAGGGCGCTAGTGTTTTAGAACATAGCAGGGCTGGTAGGCGTTTTTACCGGGAAGTTTCATGCGGTGCTGTTCCACAAATGCGACCAGCAAATCATCTAGCGCCGCCATAATTTCAGGTTCACCGGCTAAAACATAAGGTCCGTGCGTTTCAATCATGCGGATACCCTCTTCTTTCACGTTGCCCGCGACAATGCCGGAAAATGCCCGCCGTAAATCAGCAGCGCGCTCATGCGGCAGGCGATTGCGCGTTAGGTCAAGCGCCGCCATATTTTCATGTGTGGGCACAAAAGGCTGTTGAAACGCGAATGGAAGCCTGAGTGACCAGTTAAAGAAAAACGAATCGCTGCCCTTAAGGCGATCTTCTCGCACTTCCAGCAGCCCCCGCTTCATCACATCACCCACGCGCGCTGCATCGTCTACGATAATCGTGTAGCGCGACGCTACCGCATCACCTAGCGTTAAACGTAAAAACTGATCGATTTGCGCAAAATAGGCCGCGCTTTCGCTTGGGCCTGTGAAAATGACCGGGAAAGGCATGTCGACGTTGTCAGGATGCAGCAAAACTCCGAGCAAATATAGGATTTCTTCAGCTGTGCCAACGCCGCCTGGGAATACTACAATGCCGTGCCCGATCCGTATAAACGCTTCGAGGCGTTTTTCAATGTCAGGCATGATGACCAGCCGATTGACAATCGGGTTGGGCGATTCGGCGGCAATGATGCCGGGTTCCGTAATACCAATGTAGCGATTACGCGTACGGCGCTGTTTTAAATGCGCAATGGTGGCACCTTTCATTGGGCCTTTCATCGCGCCTGGCCCGCAGCCGGTACAAATGTCAAACAGGCGCAGCCCAAGCTCGTAGCCAACTTTCTTGGTGTAGGCATATTCATTGCGATTGATTGAATGCCCACCCCAGCAGACCACAAGGTTGGTGTCGGTACTAGCGAGCAGCGCCCGCGCATTTCTGAGGATTTCAAAAACTGCGTTGGTAATCGCTTCAGGCTGATCTAAAACGCCGCGACTCCGAATTTCGTTCTCGACATAGACGATATCGCGCAGCACTGCAAATAGCAGCTCCTTAATACCTTGGATAATTTGCCCATCGACGAAGGCCTGATACGGCGCATTTTCCAGCTCAAGCGTTACGCCGCGATCTTGTTGTAAAACGCGAATCGCAAAATCTGGGTAGCGAGCAAGCAGGCTGCGGGCATCGTCGGATTCGGAACCGGTGGTCAATACCGCGAGTGCGCAGCGCCGAAGCAGGTGATAAAGCCCGGTTTGCGACGAATCAGCAAGCCGCCTGACTTCGCGTTTACTCAGTACTTCCATACCCGCATCTGGGGCGATGCGCGCGCTGATTGTTTGATTGGACATTCCGTATCCTTGTCGTTATCGCGCCGTCATGGCGCCTTGTAGGTTCAATTAGCCGCTAAATATAGACGAAATTTGCAATATCGGGGCTATTTAGGCGCGGGTTATTTGCACAAATAGCGCTATTTGTTGCTGCCAGACGCTGCATTGCGTTTTCTCGCGGCTTCAGCGTTACGCAGTGCCTGCGCTTGACGCTGCGCCTCGGCTAAGCCAAAACTTGGATCGATTCGATAAATGCGGCGGCGCTCTGGCTTTTCGCCGCTCATTATCTTTCCGCTGGCATCGTACAAATCGCGCTGGCTGTTGGCAATGTAATAAAAACTGTCGGCTTTCAGCGCGCCATAGGTAGGCGAAAGCATATCCGGTTTAGCCGCTTCTAAAGGTTGCAGCGCAGCTATACCGGTGCCTGCATCGTTTAACTCAATTCGCACAATCCGAGATGGCAGCGTTGAATTTTGCAGGGCGATTAAGTATTTTTTATCCCATAAATAGATGCCGTCGATCCCACCCAAATTGTGTCCAGCAATCTCCATCGCCCGGATCTGACTTAATTCCAAATCAGCGTAAAATAGACCCATTTCATAATCGCTAAAGTACAGGCGCTTGTTATCGGCACTCAGAGCAATCCCACGCACGCCAGTTAGCGCGTCTGAGGTAAACATCTGCGTCAGCTTGTTGGCTCGGATTTGCATCACCGATCGGGAAGCCACGTCGGCTGCGTAGACATCCCCATTATTGGCAACTACCATCGACGATATGATCCGCATCCTGCCGTCGGCAGGATAGGGAAATATTTTCAGCAGCTTGGAATCCGCTAAATCAAACTGATAAATGCCACCCATGCCCATTTGCTCAGGCTTAAATTTTTCATAGGTATTCGTCATGGTGCTAGCGGCGTAAAGATAGTCATTTTTAGCATCAATTGCGAGCGCGTAAACGCCAGACATCCGATTTACAACGTCGGGCACCACGAAGCGTTTGCTAACACCTAAATTATCAACGCTCAAAATCTCGCCCGTTTTGGCGCTGGCAAACAAGAAGCGATTTCTTTTGCTATCAAAAGCCATGCTTTCAATGAGCTCAGCATCACTTTGCACCGTCAGCGCGACCTTACCCTCGCCAAATGGCTTGGCGTTTACCGCTAAGCCTTCAGCAATATATTTAAACGCAGGCGTATCGCTAACGGGCTTGAAAGCGCTGTCGGTAGTGGGGTCAAAGGCCATTCCCTGTTTTTGCAGCGCTATCAATGTATCGTAAGCTGCTGATTTTTCGCCTAGCTGCCCGTAGACGCGCGCTAGTTCCCAGCGAAATACGGTGGAGTAGGGGCGCAATGTAAGCAGCTTTTGCAGCGCCCACACTTGTTTTTGCAACTCTTTACTGTTTTGGAACTTCAATAATTGTTCGTACACTTGGCCGATTTCTGTCATTCGCTCCAGCTCGAACTCAGTCGCGCTTTTGACGCTGGTATTTCCAGGCGCCAGCTGCGCATGGCCAGCCGCGCTGACAAATAGCAGCGCAAGTCCAAGCGCTAAATTTTTACGGCTATAAGACAACAGTGTGGACATAACTGACATGGTAAATTTCCTAAGTGAGTGAAGCTGGCACGGACTTTGTAGAACTCGCAAAGTTCAAACGTCAAAATTGCGAGTTGGCTGCGGCTCAAATGCGCGGCATTTTTTTCATTTCGTCGCCTAATCAAGATAGTCGACGAAATTTTGCGCTTCTAGCTATTAATTTTGAGGTATTTAATGATTGAAGATACGACAACACTCTATAACGGGCGCTGGCTAAGGCTAAAAAAACGCGGCACATGGGAATATGCTGAGCGCACGAACCCAATGGGTGCCGCCGTCATCATTGGCGTTACACCGGATGACAATTTGCTGCTCGTTGAGCAGTTTCGCGTGCCTATTCAGGCTCGTACCATAGAATTTCCCGCTGGCCTGATTGGAGAAGACGGCAAAATGGAGGCGCCAGAATTGGCAGCGGCAAGAGAGTTAGAAGAGGAAACCGGCTGGCGCGCTACGCACATGCAGTTTATTCAGGGCGGCCCTACCTCGGCCGGGATGTCAACTGAAACAATGCAGTTTTATCGGGCTTCTGGATTGCAAAAGGTCGCGGCGGGCGGCGGTGTAGCGGGTGAGGAAATTACCGTGCATGAAATACCGCTGCATCAGGCTGCGCAGTTTATCGCACAGCGCGCCGCCGCAGGATTTTGCATTGATCCAAAGGTTTACGGTGGGCTTTTCTTTACGCTGTTCGACGCTAGCGGCGAGCCTTTGCCCAGCTTCTGGTGGAGATAACAGTGGACTAATTATGGATGCCTGACCACTACG
>Ga0105045_10004260_pt1 | contig 12410 bp, 12 predicted proteins | sample MAT02_FD_78089 | JGI IMG/M metagenome (GOLD analysis project Ga0105045, IMG submission 78089) | Freshwater microbial communities from Lake Fryxell liftoff mats and glacier meltwater in Antarctica - MAT-02 (megahit assembly) | ecosystem: Environmental > Aquatic > Freshwater > Ice > Liftoff... | reverse complement strand
TGAAGAGCGAGATCATCGTGGAGTCAACCGCGAATCGATAAACCCGTTCGGCACAATTCAAGAAAGGAATTGGAGGCGAACTCTCGAATGATATCAGGCAGCGCGGCGACAAAAAGTGATTCCAGTCCGAGATTGCTGATGTTACCCGTGGAAATCAGCAGCAACTTCTTCGGCGAACCCTTGAGGATGTGGGAATCGACGAAGTCGGAATCCTTGGTGACGAGGATTCGATCTTCGGAATCGGCCACGTTGCGGAAGTCGTTGTCCTTGGTTCGGTTGGCTTCCGGAAGATCGAGTGTGTGTATTGCGTCACCACCCGCGGCGGTGATCCAACCGGTCATCCGCCGGGGCAATTGGGCATCGATGGCGAATTTCACGCGGCGACCGGTTGCAAGCGTTTCGTGTGCGTTAGTCGGCTTGCGTAAGCCAAGGCTGCCAAGATGTCCTCGTTCTCCATGTCTTCGTAATCGCCTAGAATTTCCTCATGGCTCATGCCTGAGCTAAGCAAGTCCAAGATCATTTCGACCGGGTAGCGCAAGCCCCGGACGCACGGCTTGCCGTGGCAAATGTCGGGATCGATCGTGATACGGGCGAGTGGATTCATGGTCTCACAATAGCAAGCGTTCGGAAATCACTCCACGAATTCTACCGCGACCGGGGCGGGAATGATGCCCGCCTTGTGGGCCTCGCCGAGCAATTTCCGGATCGCGGCCCGGCCGCGGTCGCCGTAGTCGAGGGTCCAGTCGTTCACGTACATGCCCACGAACTTGTCCGCGAGGGTCACGTCCATGTCGCGGGCGTACTTCAGCGCGTAATCGAGCGCTTCCCGTCGATTATCCAAACCGTATTGGATGCTGAGCTTGAGCAAGCGGCTGATTTCCTGCATCGTTTCCTTGCCGAGATCTTTGCGAACCACATTCCCGCCGAGGGGCAACGGCAAGCCGGTTTTATCCTGCCACCAGACGCCGAGATCGACGACGAGTTGCAAACCTTGATTTTGAAAGGTGAGTTGCCCTTCGTGGATGATCAAACCGGCGTCGAACTTCCCTGCTTCCACGGCGTTCAGAATTTCGTCGAACGGGATCACTTCGAATTGAACTTTCACACCCGGGAGCGCGTCGGCAAAAAGGAGTTGCAGCGTGAGGAACGCCGTGGTGAGCGTGCCGGGTATGGCAATCGTAATCCCGCCGAGGTCACTGATTTTCAACGGCTTTTTGGATACAACCATCGGGCCGTAGTGATCGCCCATGCTGCACCCGGTGGGGAGCAACGCGTACTTCTCGAGCAAGTGGGCATAGGCGTGGATGCTCACGGCCGTCACTTCGAGTTCGCCCTTGAGCGCCCGGCGGTTCAGCGTTTCGATGTCTTGCAATTCGTGGGTGAACCGCAGGTTCCCGGTGGCGATTTTGTCGTTCGCCAAGGCGTGGAACATGAAGGCGTCGTCGGGGTCGGGAGAGTGGCCGACGCGAATGAGAGTGGACATACTTGCCTTTCGACAGAAGCAGAATTTCACCGCAGAGGGCACAGGAGGGCACGAGAGATCGGATTTGGATTTAATCCGATCATTGTTTTTCTCATGTGTCCTCTCGTGCCCTCTGCGGTGAAAATGATTTCAATGTTTCGGCGAACCGCTGGATACGATGCGTCCGGCTTCCATCCGGTGGACGATGTGCGCCTCGCGGGCCAAATCGTCGTCGTGGGTGACTACGATCATCGTTTGGCCCTCGCGGGCCAAGTTCCGCATTACCGCCGTCACCTCGGCGACCATTGCGGGGTCGAGGGAGCTGGTCGGTTCGTCGAAGAGCATCACCGAAGGATTAACCGCCAGGGCGCGGGCGATGGCAACACGTTGTTGCTGGCCGCCGCTGAGATTCATAGGTTTGGCGTGGTAGAACTCCTTCAAACCGACGCGGTTCAGCAATTCTTGGGCATGCTTCTCGGCTTGGGCTTTGGTGTGCCCGAGGGCGAGCCTCGGCCCGGCCATCACGTTCTGAATGGCGGTGTAATGCGGGAAAAGGTTGAACTGTTGAAAGACCATGCCGACGGTGCGGCGGACATCGAGCAGGAGATTCGGGGGTTGCGGGGCGCCGCGCGTGCCCTGCAATTTCAGGGAATCGCCGATGGCGATCTCCCCCTCGTGGAAGGATTCCAGGCCGTTGATGCAACGCAACAGCGTACTCTTTCCGGAGCCGGACGGGCCGACGATCGCGGTGAGTTCGCCGCTGCGGAGTTCGAGGGATACGCCGCGGAGAATTTGGGTGGGGCCGTAGTACTTCACGAGATTCGAGATTCGGATCATTTCAACGCCCTCCCACCGCGTTATGCTCCAACCGTTTTGAAACCAACGCCAGCGGATAGCTCATCATCAGGTACATGCAGGCCGTGATCGCGACCAGCGGAAGCATTTGATCGCGGTGATTGTTGAAGAGCGTGTTGTACTGCTTGGTGAGTTCCATGACGGCGATCACGGAACAAACGGCCGTATCTTTGAAGAGCGCCACGAAATCGTTCGTGACGGACGGCACCGCGGAGCGGAACGCTTGCGGTGCGATGATGTGGCGGATCGCCGTCCATCGCGTCATTCCCAAAGAAAGAGCCGCTTCGTACTGGCCGCGCGGCAAGTTCAGGAACGCCCCTCGGAAATGCTCCGCTTGGCTGGCGGAATAGTTCAACGCCAAGCCCAAGACGCCGAAGTACCACTTCGGTAAGTCCTTTAGAAACGGAACATAGTCGGGGATGAAATAATACAGGAAGTAAAGTTGCAACAACAGAGGGGTGCCCCGCAAGATCTCGACGTATGCGGTGAGCAGCGGCCGTAGAACAGAAGGACCGTACAACCGTAGGATCGCCACTAACATTCCGAGTAGCGTGGCCAAGGGCATGGAACAGATTGCCAAGAGCACCGTCACCCCGGCGGCATAAAGCAAGAGTTTGATCGCGAACTTCCAATCGATCGGAGGGGTAGTGAGCTCCGTCTGCTCGAGCGGTTGACCGCCCCAAGTTTTGTTCGACCAATAGCCGAGGCGTTCCTGATCTTTATTCCACAGGCCGTAAGAGGAATAGATTTTCTCCAACTTGCCGTCGCTCAACCCTTTTCGGAGAGCCGTGTCGATCCGCTCGCGGAGTTCGCGATCCTCTTCGCGCGTGAGGATCACGTAGAAACCTTCGGCTTTTGTTTCCGGGAGGAGCTTCAACCGTTTGCCGGGATCATTGGGAACGTAATATTGGGCCGCGGGGTTGTCCTGTACCGTGGCGTCGAGCCGCTTTTTCCCGACCAGATTGTAGGTATTGGAAACATCGTCGTGAACCTCGAGGTCGATATCCTCCCCGAAGCTTTTCTCCAAGTACCGTTGTGCTGCGGAACCTTCGAGAACGCCAACCTTTTTTTTCGGTCGGCCGTCGCGACTGCGCAGATCCTCCCACGTTTTGATGTCTGAGTTTTCAGTGTGGACGACGAGCGTGAGGGTGTAAATGTAATACGGGACGCTGGCGATGTTCTGGTATCGATCGGAATACTCGTAGCCGTTCAAAACGATATCGAGCCTGCCGAGTTTGAGTTCCTCGGGCAACTTATCCCACTTGTTGTTCACAGGTTCACTGGTTCGGCCCAACTCGTTCGCCAAGAACCCCGCGAGTTCTACCTCGAAGCCCTTGGTGTTATTGTCGAAGATATACGGGGCACCGCCGGTGGAATCCATCCCCCATTTCAGTGGGGGCTTTCCCGGTTGGGCGTAGGCCATTCCAGCGTAGAAGCTGGCGAAACAGGCGATGAGGGCGAACCGTACCAACGGCGACTCCTGAGCTGCCTACGAATAGGATGCCCGCAGTGTATTAGAAGTGGGATTCACCCGCCAGAATACCACGATTTCTGCGGGAATCCATGGCAGGAAAACTGCGACTGTAGCGTATGATTTACTTTGGCGAATTGCGAATTCATGCTGACCCACAAAATAACATGGGGTGAATTTTCAAGGTGCGGCGCGAATTCTCTCATGGGTGTAAGCGCGAATCGAACAATTCCACCAAGGGGCGATGAGTAAGCCGGCGATTCCCGACAAGGACTATGCTACTATTTCATCCACTGCAAGCGGGTTTACGTCTGAAAGAAACGGAGTAACGGATCATGAAACGGATGTTGCGGCTCCGAGGTGTGAGTGGGCCGATCAAAGGCCACGTTTGGGAGAACCCAAACCTCATACGAGTGGGGCGTCTGGCCCAATTCGAACTGATGCTGGAAGATCCTTCCGTGAGCCGAAGGCATGCGGAAGTGCGCCGGCTCGATTCCGAGTGGAACGTCCGCGATCTGGAAAGCACAAACGGAACCTACATCAATGGCAACCGGCTCGGCGCGGGGGAACACCCTCTCCAACCGAGAGACATCCTACAATTCGGCAAAGTGGCGTTTCTGGTCGAGTTGAGCGAAGCCACCGTGGATGGCCCGGCTTCGGATCAAATGGTGGTTGCGGCGACGGCGAAATCGGGGTTCGACGACGGCATTCGGCGCCTCGCCTTCGGCAGGGATTCCATGCCGAGAGCCGGGGATCAACTCATCGCTTTGTTGCGTGCCGGTCACCATTTGGTTCACCTCGAAAGCGAAGATCAACTCCTCGATTCGATTCTCAACGATGCCGTGAGCGTTCTCGATGCCCAACGGGGCGCGATCGTACTCGCGGAAAGCGAAGGGCCGGAACCGAAGCTGCAATTGCGGGCGCTCGCCGTGGGCAACGGCGAATCCCGGGGGCGATTTCACTTCAGCAAGCGCCTGACCGTTCGCTGTTTCGCCAAAGGCGAATCGGCACTCTACAAGAACGTGCAGGATGAAAAAGACCTCGTGACGCAGAGCATCGCCGACGGCGCGATGTCGAGTGTTCTCTGCGTATTGCTCCGCACGCCCCGGCGCAAGATCGGCGTGCTCCACCTCGATCGCGGTTTCTTCCAATCTCCGTTCACCGAAGACGATCTCATTCTCGCCGATGCGTTGGCCGCGAACGTTTCCGCCGGGATCGAGTGTGCATACTTGCTCCGCAAGCAACGCGAATTGTTTTTGAACACGATAATGGTGCTCGCGCAAATGGTCGAACTGCGAGACGAATACACCGGTGGTCACACGCAGCGTGTCACCGAGTATTCCATGCTCCTCGGCAAGCAGATGGAGCTCCCGGCGGATCAGCTCGGCCTCATCAAAACCGGCACGCCGTTGCACGATATCGGCAAGATCGGCATCAGCGATGAAATCCTACGGAAGCCGGGGCGGCTCACCGCCGAGGAGTTCGCCGTGATGCAGAAACACACCACGCTCGGTGCCGAATACCTTTCGACCATCCCCGAACTCGCTTCGATCATTCCCATCGTTCGGAACCACCACGAACGCTGGGATGGAACCGGTTACCCGGATCGCTTGGCTAAAACGGATATTCCCTTACTCGCCCGGATCGTGAGTGTGGCCGATGCGTTCGATGCGATGACTTCGGCCCGGCCGTACCATTTGAACAAGAAAGGGCGGCCACCCGAAGAAGCCTTCGCCGAAGTGGAAGCCCAAGCCGGTAGGCAGTTCGACCCCGCTTGCGCCAAAGCATTCTTGGAAATCCGCGATCAGATTCTCAACGCGATGCTCGTACTTTCCCCCGAGCCGAAATCCGCTGTTGCTTCAACAATTCATGGCTTGGGGTGATCCTTCCAATTCCCACACGGCCAGACGGCATCCCGCACCGCTGCCAGGTACGCATCCACTTCCGCCAATAGCTCGGGATCGGCAACTTCCACGCACGCCGACAGATTCGCCCGCAGCTCGCCGAGCGTTGACGCACCGCTGATGGTGCTGGGAATCCGTTTCTCCGCCGTACAGAATTGCATCGCCAAGGAACTGATATCGGCTCCGCGTTCTCGGCACAGCTCGGCGGCGGCTCGGCAGGCGGCTTTCACTTCTGTGCTCGCCGGGTTCCACGGCGGCGGCCCTTGGTTCGTGAGTAATCCCATCGCCAGTGGGCTACCGTTTAACACGCCCACTCCGTGCGCCTCGGCAATCGGAATCAGTTCGTTCAACAATCGCCTATTCTGTAAGTTGAAGTGGCAGTATGAAACGACCACGTCAAGATTGCATCGCTCGATCGCTTGTTGGAGTAATCCCATCGGATAGCACGACATGCCGATGAATCTGGCTTTGCCTTCTTCTTTCAGCCGGTGCAAAACCTCGGCGGTTTCCTCGAAGACCCGTTCGAAGTCGCCCGCGAATTCGATGTCGTGTGCGAGGAGAATCTCGACGCGGTCGGTTCGCAGGCGTCGCAGGGAACCTTCGAAGCACTTCCGCATGCCCGCCGCGGTGAAATCGAATTGATCTTGGCCCAATCGCCCCGCTTTCGTGCAGATGCATACTCGATCGCGCCAACCACCTTCGAGCACTTCGCCGAGGATACTTTCGGAAGTACCACCGCCGTAGAACGCGGAAGTATCGATCAAATTGACCCCGGCATCAATGGCGGCGTGAACCACCTCGGCCGCTTGGGCAACGGATACGGGGCCGTACTGTTGCCCGAATTGGGCGCCGCCGAGCGACAATTGCGAAACATCGAGGCCGGTGCGGCCGAGTGGGGAGATTCGCATTTTGGTTGGATCGAAAGCCCATCCGTGGCAACGGGTAGGACAGACGGGACTTCTTAAAGCCCACCCGTTGCCACGGGTGGGCTTTCAATTCACAGCGTTACAATGCTCTTCTTCGCGATCGATTCTTCCGCGGCTTCGATCAACTTCTGGGCCGTGATGGCGTCCGCCATCGTACTGAGCGGCTGCTGGCCCATGCGCAAACAATCGACGAGGAAATGCTTCACCTCGTTCTTCACCGAGCCGGCGTAGGCGGTGTACGTCTGGCTGTGGATCGATCCCGGTTTGATCTCGACGTGATCCCGGTAACTGTAGCGGGTGCTGCCACCGGTGCCGATGACCTTCACCATCACCGTCCACGGGTCGGCGGCGTGATCGTCCGCGGCGAAGCTGGCGCAGAAGTGGGCGAGGGCGCCGTTCTTCAACCGCATCTGAACCATGGCGATGTCCTCTTCCGGATACTCCTGGTAATGCAGCGTCGCTTTCATGGCGCAGAGTTCGACCGGCGCTCCGACGAGATACAAAAGAATATACGAATGGTGTGTGAGAATCTGCCGCACGACGCCGGGGTAGCGCTTCGCCACCTCCTCGGGATGATGGATGTTGTACATCACGTACGCACTCACGATCGTGCCGAGGTCGCCGCTGTCCACGAGATCGCGGGTGCGGGTCATCCCGGCTTCGTAAACGTAATTGTGCCCGGGCATACAGATCAAGCCCTTCGCATCGGCCGTATCTTTCATCTGTTGAATCTCGGCGATGCTCATGCCCACCGGCTTCTCGACCAGCACATGCTTTCCGGCGTTCAGCGCGAGTTGCGTATATTCCAAGTGCGATTCGAGGTTCGTGAGCACGAATACGGCATCGATGTCGGGATCGTTCACGAGCGCTTCGGGAGAAGCGTAGTTCTTGCAAGCGAACTCGGTGGAACGCGCCTTCGCCCGATCTTGGTTGCGGTTCCACAACCCCACGAGCTTGGCCCCGGGGCACAGTCGCACCGCCGAGGCGTGGAGCGTGGCGATGTCGCCCGCACCGATGAATCCGACGCCGAGGGTTTCTTTCGTGATGCGGGCCATTCGGGAATTTCCGTGGGGTGCGATCCGGTGTTCGAGTTTTAGAGGGGTGGCAACCATTCGCCTAGGATATATCCCAATGGAAGTACTCCGGAACGCGAGACTCGCCGATGTTCGATCTGATCTACCGTTTCGATCCCCTCGGCCGCCACGTCGCCCAAGCCCCCGCCGACGCGGACGAAGCGGTGAAACGGCTCGACGACGGCAACACGCGCTTCTCGGACTTCCTCGTTTCCGCCCCCAAAATGCAATCCAATTCGCTCGTGTTCCGGTTCGACGCGGACGACCTCGGCTTCCCCCGTGCGGATGGAACTTCTCCGAAACAGACCCCGTTCGCCGCCGTGCTCGGTTGCTCCGATGCGCGAGTGCCCATCGAAATGATCTTCGGCCAGGCGTGCAACGATCTTTTCGTGGTGCGCGTGGCGGGGAACGTGCTCGGTGCCGAGTGTATGGGTAGTCTCGATTACGCGATGACGAACTTGGGCGATAGCCTGAAACTCATTGTGGTAATCGGCCACAGCGGCTGCGGGGCCGTCTCGGCGGCTGTGGATGCTTTCATCGATCCGACGCGGTATTTGGCCATCGCATCGAACCACCAGTTGCGGGCGATCGTCGATCACGTGTTCGCCGCGGTGCGGGTTTCCCACGCGGCGTTGGAGTTGGTTTACACCCAAGAGGTCGAGAAAACGCCGGGGTATCGCTCGGCACTCATTGAAACGTCGATCGTGTTGAATGCCGCCCTTACCGCCGCATCGCTGCAAGAATCGTTCGCTCAACGGTTGGGTGCGGATCGCGCGGTTGTCTTCGGCGTGTACAATCTCCACACGAAGCGGGTTTGCATCGAACTCGAATCGGCCCAATCGGTGAACATCCACCTGGCGAGGCCGCCCCGCGATGCCGAGGGATTCAGCCAATTGGGTCGGCTGATCGCTTCGAGCGGAGTCATCAAAAAACTCCTCGCCACGGTGCCTGCATGAGTGCGAAACCCAGGGGATACTTCTTTTGGACTGCAATATGGACGCCGCTACCCGTTTGGAAGCGGCTCGATATGGCCGTGCTCGTAGTCGTGGTGTACTCGGTCGTCGTCGGTTTGGTGTACGAACTGACTTCGCTCGATATGCCCAATTGGGGCGGTTTGCTCACGGTGTTGAACGTGATCGTGTTGGGCATCCTATTGCAGTTTCGGAATCGAGAATCGTACGAACGCTGGTGGGAGGCTCGCAAGCTCTGGGGGCAGTTGGTCAACGATTCTCGAAATTTCTGCGTGAAGATCGGTGCCATTCAAAAGCTCGATCCGGCGGACAAAGTCGAATTCGGCGAACTCGTCGCCGGGTTCGCCGTGGCACTCAAAAACCACCTGCGGGAAACGGGCAAATCACCGGCGGAGACACCCACGGCCATCGGTGGCCAGATTCATCAAAACGCCCCGCTCGAATACTTGCGCCGCACCGCGTTGAAATTGCGGGAGTGCAAGGACGCCGGAAAACTCTCCGATTGGGATCTGTTGCTCCTCGACCCCCATGCTCGCGGCCAATCGGATGTGCTCGGAGCCTGCGAACGGATCAAGAACACGCCACTGCCGCTGTCGTACCGTTCGCTCTTGAGGCACGGCCTCGTTCTGTACCTCATCAGTAGCCCTTGGCTGGTGTTCGACGAAATCCGCTGGTGGAGCATCCCCGCGATCGCACTGCTCACGTACTTTTTGATCGGGATCGAATTCACCGCGGAAGATGTGGAAGAACCGTTCGGCCGGGATGCCGACGACTTGGCTTTGAACACCTACTGCGAAACGATCCGCAAATCGGTGAACCAAGTGCTCTCGGCGAGCATCGCCACGCCCGAAGATTCTATCGATGGGTAGAATGCCATAGCAATAACACCCTCTCTGCTTCGATGGTTTCAAACGGATTCTCCCGGAGGGTGTCGAAATGAATCTCAGCGTGTTCGACTTGTTCAAGATCGGCATCGGGCCGTCGAGTTCGCACACCGTCGGCCCGATGGTGGCCGCGTTCCGGTTCGTCGGGGTGTTGCGAGACTCGCACATCTTGCCGAATGTTGCCCGCGTGGCCACGCAACTCTACGGTTCCCTCGCCCTCACCGGCCACGGCCACGCCACGGATAAAGCCATCATTCTCGGGCTTTCGGGCGAACGACCCGATACGGTCGATCCCGATGCCGCCGATGCGATGGTCGAAATCGTTCGCGGAACCGGGAAGGTGCGCCTCGGCGGCGAACGTTCCATTCCTTTCCGCGAACCCGACGATCTCCGATTCCTCAAGACCGAGACGCTGCCCTTCCACCCCAATGGCATCCGATTTACCGCGTTCGACCATTCCGGCGAACCGTTGCTGCAAGAAACGTACTTCTCCGTCGGCGGCGGCTTCGTCATCAAAGAAGGAGAAACGTCCTCTGACGGCGGGGAACAACTGGTACCGCACAACTTCGATTCCGCTGCGGAACTCCTCGCGATCGGCAAAAGCACGGGGTTGACCATTGCCGAGATCGTTTCGGTGAACGAAGCTAGGCGACGACCGCATCTCGAAACCGAGGCCGGGCTGGATCGCATCTGGGCCGCAATGCAAAGCTGTATGGAACGCGGAATGCGAACGGGTGGAATCCTCCCCGGAGGCTTGGAAGTGAAACGCCGTGCGCCCGACCTCCACAAACGATTGGAATCGGGCGGCGTGGCTGATCCGCTCGCTGTGTTCGATTGGGTGAGCCTGTTCGCCTTGGCCGTAAACGAAGAAAACGCGGCGGGCGGGCGCGTAGTCACGGCGCCCACGAACGGTGCGGCCGGGATCATTCCCGCCGTGCTCGGCTACTACTACCGTTTCCTGCCGAACGCGAACGCCGAGGGCGGCCGGTGTTTCCTGCTCACGGCCGCCGCCATCGGTATGCTCTACAAACGCAACGCATCGCTTTCTGCGGCTGAAGTCGGCTGCCAAGGGGAAGTCGGCGTGGCGTGCAGCATGGCCGCCGCCGGGTTGGCCGCCGTGATGGGCGGCACCAACGAACAGATCGAGAACGCCGCCGAGATCGGCATGGAACACAACCTCGGATTGACATGCGATCCGGTGGGCGGCTTGGTTCAAGTACCCTGCATCGAGCGGAACACCATGGGGGCGGTGAAGGCGGTAAACGCCGCGAGGTTGGCGGTACTCCACGGAGATGGAAGCCATCACATTTCGTTGGATCGGGTGATCGCCACAATGAAGCGAACCGGCGTGGATATGCAAGACAAGTACAAGGAGACTTCCCTCGGCGGATTGGCCGTGAACAGCGTGGAGTGTTAACGGGGGTTTACCTCGTTCTTCCGGTGCCACGATTTATCGGATCGGCAGGAATGGAAGCGCGAAGAAATCATTCGCGGAGTGGTTCGGGTTCGGTTTCTGTGCTAAAGATTCCCGGTGGAATAGTTCCGCAATCTGTCCATTCGGGATCGGCCGATCTCATGCTCGAACGACCGCTTTTAGAACCGGTAACCCGCCCCGTCCCCGGGATCGGCGAAACCATGCTCGATTCGGGGAACGACGACACCCAAAGTATCGGCCACTTGCAACGGGCCATCGCCGAGCACATTTCCCAAGGGGATGAAGATCACCTCATCCCCACCGGGCCGCCGCCGGAAATCGGCGATCGCGTCGATCACTTCCTGTTGCAAGCCAATTTGGGCAGCGGCGTATCGTGCCACGTTTTCCGCGGCTTGGACGAAAAGAATTGGCAGCCGGTCGCGTTGAAGATCATCAACTGGGCCAACGTGTTCGATCGCTCCGCCGCGATGCGGCAGATGCGCAATGAAGCGTCAACCCTTGCCCGAGTGAAGCACCCACGGGTTGTGCGCTACATCGATTTCGGTTACGATCCGCGTTGGCCCTACCTTGTTACGGAGTTCATCGAAGGGCAATCCCTCGGCGTGTTGCTCCGCTCCGGTGGCTCGCTCCCAGTGGAATGGGTACTGCACATCGCATCGCAAATCGTCGATGGCCTCGGCGCGGTTTGGCAATCGGGCGTGGTTCACCGCGACATCAAACCCGATAACATCTTGGTCGACGATAAAGGCGATGCGAAGCTCATCGATTTCGGCTTGGCGAAATCGGTGGCCTTGCAAATCAAAACCGGGCAGACCGGAAGCGAACTCGTTGGTACCGCTTCGTATCTCGCCCCGGAACAGGCCAAGGATGCGTCGGTCGTCGATCTCCGGGCGGACATTTATTCGCTGGGTGTGACCGTTTACGAAGCGCTCACCGGGAAGTTGCCCTTCGAAGCCAACAACCGCATGAAGATGATCTTCCACCATTTGAGTACCACGCCGACGGCGCCGTGCCAAGTGAACCCGAACATCTCGCCGTTGGCCTCCGACTTGTGTATGTGGATGTTGGTGAAGAACCCCGCCGAGCGCCCGCAGAACTTCGAGGAACTCCGCGGCGCCTTCGATGCCGTGATGGGGAAGTGAGGGAACTTATACCGCAAAAACGTTGGGCGGGAACAAGCCTTCCTCGATCAGATACAAGGCGTTGGTAATTTCGACGTTCCGGTTCAACTTGCCGACAGTGAGCAAGAATAACCCAAGGTCAGCACCGACGGGCATAACAAGTCTGCCGCGTTCAACCAAGCGCAGATTCTCTTCCAAGCGGCCACAACAACGCTCGGCGTCTCGCGGATCGACTCCCTTTGCGTGCGGCAAAAATTTCTGGCGGTTGTCCCCCCATCCGCCGAAACCTTCGGTTTCGACTACCTCCC
>Ga0105045_10004259_pt1 | contig 12410 bp, 10 predicted proteins | sample MAT02_FD_78089 | JGI IMG/M metagenome (GOLD analysis project Ga0105045, IMG submission 78089) | Freshwater microbial communities from Lake Fryxell liftoff mats and glacier meltwater in Antarctica - MAT-02 (megahit assembly) | ecosystem: Environmental > Aquatic > Freshwater > Ice > Liftoff... | reverse complement strand
TCATCCTCATCATCTTTGGTCTCGTGCGCTGGCAGATGCGCAAAGCCAAGCGTGCAGCGCTCAAGGCCTGAGCCGAACGGGAATCACCATGGATTGGCAAAAAAATCGACTCTGGATTGGACTGGTTGCGCTCCTCATCACGGGCGGCGCGGCGTTCATGGCAGTGAAGAGCGGCACGGGCGATTCGCCCGCGTCGTCGAGCACCGTCAGCATGTCGGACTTCCCCGACGAACTTGAGAGAGACAGCATCACTTCCCTCGAGATCACACAGCCCGAGCAACCCACGCTTCGCCTCGTGCGTGGCGAGGGCGGCTGGACGCTTTCAGCGCCTGTCGAAGCCCGCGCCGACCAGACCTCGGTCGACACAGCGCTCGACAAGATCACCGAGCTTCAGCTTGAGAGCATCGCAGCACGTGGAGCCGGCCATCACGCGGAGCTTCAGGTGGACGCGGCCCAGGCGATTCATGTCGTCGCCAACGGCGCAGACGGCGTGCTCCTCGACTTCTGGGTGGGCGGAACACGCAGCGGCAACACCGCGATTCGCATCGCCGATGCCGACACAGTTGGCATGGTGAACGGCTCGATTCGCTTCGCGTTCGTGCGCGAGCTGAAAGATTGGCGCGACCGCAGCATCACGGACGTCGACGCGACCGAGGTGCGCGAGGTTGCTTGGAACGGGCCCAACGGAACGTTCCGCTTCACACGCCCGATGACCACGCCTGCCGCGACCGAAGAGAACGCGACGCCCGAACCCGCCCTGGGCGACTGGACGCTCGCCGAAGCTTCCTACGTGCCCGCAGCCGCTCCGGTCGACCCCGCGGCGCCCGCGCCTGTAGCGCCTGCCGCAGCGCCCACGCCTTTGACGACGATCGAGAACGTCCAGCCAAGCCGTGTGCGCACGATGGTCTCGACGCTCGCTCGCCTGCGCGCGTCGGACTTCGCGGCAACGGACATCACCGCGGCGGCGGCTGGCATCAGCGAGGCCTCACCAACGGTCACGCTGACGGTCGGCGACGGCGCTGCAGCAACCGTGCTTCACCTCGGCAACGCGATAGGCGACCAGTTCTATGCAACGCGCGGCGGCGACGAGACGATCTTCCTCGTCTCCAGCATGCACGCGAGCCGCATCAACCCGACGGTGGTGGAGTTCCAGCCCTCGGCCACCCCCGAGCCCCCTCCGGCACCCGAGGGCGGCGGAATGCCACCAGGCATCGAGATGGGCGGCGCAGGCGGCGCAGAGATTCCGCCAGAAATCATGCGACAGATTCAGCAGCAGCTTCAGCAGCAGGGCGCACACCCCTGAGCCCGGAAGACAGACAATGAAGACGATGACCTCGGAGCGTTTCTCAATGACCGCCGCCGGGGTCATCGGCTTTTTGGGGGTGGCACTCGGCGCATTCGGTGCGCACGGCCTAGAGGCGATGCTGAGCGGCTTGGAGGACGGCGTGCAGCGTCTTGCCTGGTGGGAGACGGCGAGCCGCTATCAGCTCGTCCACGCGCTCGCGCTGGGCCTTGCTGCGTGGATGTCAACGCGGGTGGAAGGACGCGCGCCGAGGGTCGCCAGCATCGCCTTCATCGTCGGGACGTTGCTCTTCTCAGGCTCGCTCTACGCAATGACCCTGACCGGCGTGCGCGTGCTCGGCGCCGTCACGCCCTTCGGTGGCGTGGCGTTCCTGGTGGGATGGGCCGCGCTAACCTACGCCGCAGCACGCAGTCCATCGCGCTGAAAGGCTTGCACTGGCGGGCGTTCTCCGCTTGCATCGCGCCATGCGACAGCTCGCCCTCACCTTCTCCGCAATCACCCTGTTGAGCGCCTGCGGCTCCTCTGCGCCGCCGCCGATCATCACACCCAACGAGGTTCAAGCCGTGGCACTGAGCGAACTCCAGGAACTCAATGCGCGTGCCCGCGCGGGCGCCGTCAACGAGACACTCTTTGGCACCGAAGTCAGCGATCCATTTCGCTCCCTTGAGAGCGAGTCGCCGCTGACGAACGAGTGGATCACCTGGCAGACGGATCGCACCCGCACAGCCCTTCAGAGCTGGTCGAGACAAGACACGGCAACCCAGCTGGAAGCCCTGCTTCGCATCGGAACGCTCGGTGGCGCAACGACCTACGGCGGGCAGGTCTTCTTCTCCAAGCGCGACGGCACGCGCGAGCAGCCCGCGCTCTATGTTCGGCCACTGCGTGCAGGCCAGAGCACCGACGAGCGCATCCTCATCGACCCGCTGACCTACGGTGAGCACGCCACGCTCGACTGGTATTTCGCATCACCACAAGGCCGCTACGTCGCATTCGGCATCTCGCAGAACGGAGATGAGCGCAGCACGCTTCACATCATCGAGGTCGCCACAGGGCGCGTGCTCGACGACTTGCTTGAGCACTGCAAATGGACTGACCTGGCATGGCTGCACAGCGAAGATGGCTTCTACTATCGACGCTACCCGCGCGAAGGCGAGCCCGCCTACGACGCCGCACGCGAAGACTCCTACAACGCGCGCCTCTTCTTTCATCGTGTTGGCGAGAGCGCGGCGAGCGACACGCTCGTCTACGCGCCGAGCGATGGAACGTACTTCCCAGGCGCCTCTCTCTCCGATGACGACCGCTACCTCATCGTCAGCCTCTCACGCGGTTGGTCTGCATCCGACGTCTTCGTGCTCGATCGCGGCGCACGTGCACGAGGCCGGGTGCTCGTACCGGATGAGACGCATCCGCTGGTGACGATCCGTGAAGGCCAGACGCAGCTCTACGACGCGCGCATTCACGGCGGCCAGCTCTACATGCTCACGAACGAGGAGGCGCCGCGCTACCGCATCCTGAGAGCGCCCATCGAGCGCGCCCTCGCCGCTGCACGCAGTCAGAGCACTGCGCACGTCGAGGCTGAAGGCTGGTCCGTGCTCGTCCCCGAAACCGAAGCGACGCTCGACGGATTCGTCATCCTTGGCGATCGCATTGCCCTCCACGAGATCACCGATGTGCACTCGCGCGTTCGCTTTGTCAGCATGACCGGAAGCAGCAGCACCGAGCTCGCATTGCCCGCGCGCGGCGATGTCGCAGGGCTGCATGGCGATGCCGAATCCGGTGCGCTCGTCTTCACCTACTCAAGCTTCGTGAACGCCCCGACACTCTTCTCCGTGCCTCGTCGCGGAGCAGTGGCCGAGACGATCAGCTCTGTGAGCTGCCCAGTCGATCTCAGCGCGTTCGAAGTCACCAACGTGCGCGTGGCATCCGCCGATGGAACGCAAATCCCCGTCACCTACGTGCACCAGCGCGGCTTCACGCCGCACGGCAGCACGCCCGTTCTTCTGAGCGGCTACGGCGGCTTCAACGTCTCGCTCATGCCGGGCTTCGTGCGGCATCCGCTCTACTGGCTCAGCCAGGGCGGAATCTACGCAGTCGCCAACCTTCGCGGAGGCGGCGAGTTCGGCGAGGAGTGGCATCGCGCAGGCAACCTCGGAAACAAAGAGCGGGTCTTTGAAGACATGGAGGCTGCGATCCGCTTCTTCAGCGAGAGCGGCATCTCGTCGCCCGCGCGCATCGCGATCACCGGAGGCTCGAATGGCGGCCTCCTGATGGGCGCGATGATCACCCGCGCACCTGAGACTTTCGCCGCCGCTGCGACCTACGTCGGGCTCTACGACATGGTGCGCTATCACCACTTTCCACCCGCCGAGATTTGGGTCACCGAGTACGGCAGCGCCGAAACCGAGGAGGGCTTCCGCTGGCTCCACGCCTACTCGCCCTACCATCGCGTTCGTGATGGACAGCCCATGCCGCTTGTCCTTGTCGAGACCGCCGAAAACGACACGCGCGTCCATTGGGGACACTCCGCGAAGTTCGCCGCACGCCTTCAAGAAGCCACCGGCCAAGCGGACCCAACTGTGTGGTTCTACCGAGAGTCGCAAGTTGGGCACGGCGCAGGAACACCTGTCTCCGCGTTGGTCGACCGCTACGTGCGTCTCTACGCCTTCATCGAGCACGCGCTCGGCGTCCCGCTGCCCGCGAGCGAGTAGCGCTCAAGCGTCCGGCGCGTCGCCTTCCGTCAGCCGGCGGAGGGCCTCGAGCGACTCCGCATCGTCAGGGTCAATCGCGATGGGCTCGCCTGGGATGCGATAGGTGCCATGAAGCCACGCGCCCAAATCGACGAGCTTGCAGCGCGGTGAGCAGAACGGAAATGGCCCCTTTGCGACGCTCGCTGCGCCTTCGCTGAGAGCCTTCTTGCAGACCGGACACGCAGGCGTCTTCATGCGTGGAACCTATTGCGTCCGATCTACCAACGCACGCGCTGATCTTCGACCACGCCCACCGCGCGCGCGAGCGAATGCATCACGCCACCGATGCGAACGCTGCCGCTGAACGTTCCGACCGGTTGCACAAAATGCGACTCGATGGGCCCAACGCGCAGGCTCTCTCGATGAAGCGCCGATGGCTGAAAAACGAGGTCGCAATCCTCGCGCGTGGTCGTGATGCGCCAGGGTGTGAGCGGGTTCTTGCGATCAAAACCGAAGCGACCTTCACCCAGCGCGTGAAGCTCATCGCCGACGAAGAAGACACACTCTGGCTCGCCCACAAAGCCCTGAGTGAGGTTCATCCCAAGCGGCGTTCCGTCTTGCGTCTCGCCCATGAAAAACGCCCAGTTCCATGCGGTCTGGCGTGCAAGCAAGCCCCACGTGATGTCGAAGCCGGCGAGCGCGCCATCGAGATCAACGCGCTCCCCGTGAACCATCGCCACACCCTGCACGGGCAGGAGCGCGCGCTTCTCGGTCGCATCGACCACGCCACCAGGAATGCGCGCCACCACGCTCAAAGGCGTGTTCTTCGGCTGCGCGAGATTCACCTGCGCACGGAGCGAGAAACCGCGCGTCGTGACGCTCACCTCCAGCACATCCGCACCGCGTCGCTCACTCGCCGAGAACGTCCCCGAGAGAGCGCGCACATGCGCATGAATGCGGTGCACACCATCGCATCGCACGGCCGAGACGAGCGGCATCCCAATCTGCGAGGGCATATCGACCACGAGGCCCTTCCCCGACTCATGCACGAACGCGAACGCATTCTGCACGTAGCCCAGATCCATGATCGCTACGGCGATGAGGTAGGGCTCCTTCACGAAGGTGACGTAAACCCAGCGCTTCTCTTGCATCACGCGCTCACGCAGCGAACGCCCACCCAGATCGAAGTGCGTGAACGCCCCACGATAGACGCCAAAGCGCGGCTCATCCGTACGAGGGTCGATGATGCTCGTGGGCACCAAGGCTTCGACGCGATGCGCGCTCAACTGTCTTTCCTGCGTGGGTACCTGCTTGTTTCTCGCTCAGGAAAATCCGCGAGGTCGTCCTTTTCCAACTCCGCGAGGATGTCCTCGATCTCATGCGAGATCTCCGAGCTCTGGTCGGCCAGCGCACTCGCACGCGCGAGCATCTTTCGCGCCTCCTGCCGCAGACCGAGCCCCATCAAGATGCGGCCAGCGTGACGGTGATACTCGGCGTGATTCGCCTTGTCCGAGCCACGCGCCAACGTCGAATAGAGGTCGGCTGCACGGGCAAGGTTACCGCTCGTCTCATGCATCTCGGCGAGCGGAATCGCGATGCTCGGTGCGAGATCGAGCTGAGCCCGCGCAACCTGTGATCGGATCACTCGCTCCAAGATCTCAATCGCCTCGTCACGCTGACCGACATCGCGCTTCGCCAGCGCCAACTCAAGCTGCACGAGAAGGTTTGGCCGGTCTTCATCGAGCAGCGAGACAGCGGCCTCGATGAAAGTAAGCGCCGACTCCGGGTCGCCCTTCAGCCTGAGAAACGCGCCCATGTTCACGAGCGGACGCGGGTCGTCGGGCATCAGATCGATCGCGCGCTCCAGGTGCGCCACGGCCTTCTCGTCATTGCCCTTTTGGTCATCCACCTGCGCCAAAAAGACGTACGCCATCACGCGCGCATCGCTTCGATCTTCGTCTGGAACGCGATCGAGGAAGAGCCGCAGCGCCTTCGTCGCCGACTCATTGTCGCCATCGCTCTGCCGCGCACGCGCAACCTCCAAGAAGAGGAAGACGCCGTCGCCCTCGTGATCACGCGCGAGCGCCTCCAGCGTGGGCCGTGAGCCCTTGGGGCTGCCTCCAACCAAGGTCAGCAGCGCGGTGCGAAACGACTCTCCATAGAGGTCGTACTCCTCAATCTGTTCCTCGCTCCAGGTGCCGGCGAGGATCGACCAACGCTCGTCATCATCAAGCACAATCTCCCGCGCAGCGCGGCGTGCACTTCGCTGCTCCGTGGTGTCGAGCATGCGCGCCGCACGCTTTCGAATCGCCTCGGTCTTCGCGAGCTCGCAGGCGCTCGCCAGTTCCTCGCGCGCCATCTCCATCTGGCCTTCGGAGATCAGCCGTTCAGCCTCGGCGATGCGCGCGTTCGCCAGCCCATCGAGGCATGCGTGAACGCGCAGGTTCGCGTGCGCCTTCGACTCGGGCGTCAGGTCTCTGCGTGCGAGCAATTTCTCATATGCAAGGCGCGCCTCGAAGGGGTTGTTGTCGTCGAAGAGCTTGTCCGCGTTCGCGCGATCCTCCGCCTCGGTGGTCCCGCCGAAAAAACGCTTGAAGAAAGACATCAAGAACCTTTCTTGGCGATGCGCTGGAGCGCCATCGACTTGAGTGCTGCCGGAATGCCGCGACTCCGCGAGAGCGTGCGCAAATCCGCGACCTGAAGATGCACGAGGTACTTCATCGAGATGGCCACCGGCGTCTTCGGATTGAACACGAGACTACGCTTGATCTCGTAGTTGCCCATCCACTCCCGCTTGTTGCCTACGAAGCGAAGAATCTCTTCGCCCACCTGACGACTGTTCGCGATGCCTGTCGCCTCGTTCTCGGTCACCTGCGGAGAGCTCACCGCGCTCATCGCCACAATCTTGTTCGAGTCGCGCATCAGCAAACCGCGCGCTGCCGAGTTACCGATCAGACACATTCGAATCTTCTCCGCGAAGTTCATGCCTTGAATCTGGAAAGAGAGCGGCTTGTACTTCTCCTTCACTTCTTCGGTGCCCTCCACCGGATCAATGATCAGCGCGTCCTCGATGCCGTCGATATCGAGCGCTCCATTGAACATCGTGTCGGAAGGAAGCGCCTCCTCCATCGGCTCGACGATGAGCTGCCCGTGGATCGCCTGCGCGTGCGCCTCGAAGGTGTGAATCCCATCGAGCGTGATGCCGTTGCGCACGGCCAATTCGATGAGCCGATCCACCGTCGACATGCGCGTCGCGCGATTCTTGTAAAGCGCCTCGATGATCAGCGGCTGCTGCAGCACGCGCTCCTCATTGAGTGCGACGCGCTCCGCCACACGCTCCGAACAGCTGCGCGCGATGATCACGACGGTGTCGAGCCCGAGCGCAGGGTTCATCAGGACGCGCTCAAGCAGCTCATCCTTGCCGGCCACCTTGCGCACCAGCGCCTCAAGGAAAGCGGGATGCAGCGGCGCATCACACGCCGCTTCGATGACGGCCGGGGGAGCCGCTTCAAAGGTCGCCCGCGCGGAGTCCGCGATCGCCTGCACGGGGTCGTGCATGAGTTGGAGCAGCACCGCGGCGAGGTCTGCGCCTTTGACAGGCACCAAACCCTTCGCGGCAATTTGGCGCGTGCGTTCTGGCGCCTGCACATCGCAAAAACGACGAAGTGCTTCGGGTAGGTCTTCACTGGCGAGAGGCAGCGTGAGCGTCATGACGTCTCTTCCGTTCAGAGCAGCGCAGCATATCTGAGGGGCCGAGCCGCGCGGCGCATCGCGAGAAGAACCTGCTATCTTTTTCGTGTCCCTAGGTGGCGTGGACCGGAATCTCTCCGGCCATGACCGAAATCCTCCGTGGCCTCGGGACAGACAACATGACCCAACAAGCCAAGCGCGCCGATGCGCGCGCACGTGTGACGGTGCCCGAGTTTCGAGCTCGAAAGGACCGCCAAGAGAAGCTCACGATGGCGACCGCGTACGACGCGACCTTCGCCCGAATGCTCGACGAGGGAGGCGTTGACTCGCTCCTTGTCGGCGACTCGCTCGGCATGGTCGTGCAGGGCCAGAGCAGCACCCTCCCCGTCACCCTCGACGAGATGATCTATCACTGCCGCGCTGTAGCCCGCGGTCTCGCGCGCGTCCCCGGCGGAAGCCGTGCGCTGATCATCGGCGACATGCCCTTCATGAGCTACCAAGTTGATGAACTCAGCGCGATGCGCAACGCCGGTCGTTTCCTCGCGGAGGGCGGCGCACACGCCGTGAAGCTTGAGGGCGGAAGCCCCGCGATGGCCCGCACGATCGCGCGCATTGTCGAGTGCGGAATCCCCGTCATCGGCCACGTCGGGCTCACGCCGCAGAGCATTCACGCGATGGGTGGATTCCGAGTGCAGGGGAAGAGCGAAGAGGCCGCCGAGCGCGTCTTCCAGGAGGCCAAAGCGGTCGAAGAGGCCGGCGCATTCGCCATCGTGCTCGAAGGCATTCCGGAGGCACTTGGGAAGCGCATCTCCGAGGCACTGGCCATCCCGACGATCGGCATCGGCGCGGGTGTTCACTGCGACGGACAAGTGCTCGTCAGCTACGACCTGCTCGGCCTCACGCCCGACCTCAAGCCCAAGTTCGTGAAGCGCTACGCTGACTTCTTCGAGACGGGAATCGCTGCCGCACGCGCCTACGTCGATGAGGTGCAACGCGGCGTCTTTCCAGGCCCCGAGCACACCTTTGGCGCGGCGACTTCCAGGCCAGCAGATGCACCCAAAACACAATCCAACGTCGTGGTGGTGAAGCCTGCGACGGAGACCACGAGCAGGCGGCCCGAGCCGCTCCGCGCAGTCTCGTATGGCCCGACAGAGAGCTGAGCCATGGACATCCTTCATGAGCCCTCCGCGCTGCGAGCGCGGTGTGATGCATTTCGTTCCGAGGGCCAGCGCATTGGCTTCGTGCCGACGATGGGCGCGCTCCACGAAGGCCACCTCACGCTGATCGACGAGGCCCGCAAGCAAGGTGCAACGCGCATCGTCGTGAGCATCTTCGTGAACCCGCTGCAATTCGGCCCAAGGGACGACTACAGCCGTTATCCGGGCACCTTGCCTGAGGACGCGGAAGCATGCGCATCGCGTGGCGTCGACGTGATCTTCGCGCCCGACAGAGACGCGATGTACCCCGATGGATTTGTTAGCCAAGTGCGCGTCGCCAAGCTCACCGAGACGCTCGAGGGTGTCTTTCGTCCCGGCCACTTCGACGGCGTCACGACGGTGGTGTCCAAGCTCTTCCACTTGGTCGGCCCGGCCGTCGCTATCTTCGGTCGCAAAGACTACCAACAGTGGAAAGTGCTGGAGCGCATGGTCCGGGATCTGGACATGCCGATTCAGGTCGTCGGCATGCGCACAGTCCGCGACGAGGACGGGCTCGCCAAGAGCTCCCGCAATCGCTATCTCTCCGAGGCCGACCGCGCGCGTGCACTGGCCATCTCGGCCGGCCTTCGCGCAGCTTCAAGGGCGTTCAAGGAGGGCGAGCGAGATCCTGCCTCGCTTGAACGTCTCGCACGCGCCCACATCGAGCCTGCATTCGATACCATCGACTACGTCGCTATTGCCGACGCCGACACGCTTCAACCCATCGAGCGCGTCCACGAGCGTGCGCTTCTCGTCGTCGCTGCACGCATCGGCAGCACGCGGTTGATCGACAACCTCGTCCTCGGCGAAGAGGTCATTCCTTGAGTACGCAGCGCCTGGGTGATTGGCTCTCGGAGGCGCCCTTCTCGCTCGCGATGTCGTCGGGCTTCTTCGGCTTCTTCGCGCACGCTGGCGTCCTCGCGGCGCTCGATGAGTCAAAGCTGCAACCAAAGCGACTGAGCGGTTCGAGCGCAGGCGCTTTGGTCTCCGTGGCCTACGCCGCAGGGCTCGCGCCGACCGATTTGATCGAGGCTCTTCAGTCACTCAAGCGCGAAGATTTTTGGGACCCAGGACGCTTCTATGGCGTCACGCAGGGAGGTCTACTTCGGGGCGAGCGCTTCCATCGCAAGGTGGAAGCGCTCCTTCCGGTGAAGTCCTTCGACGCATGTACCAAGCCCGTCGCCGTCTCGGCATTCGAAGTGCCGAGGCGACGAACGATCGTGATCGAAGAGGGGGAACTCGCATCCGCAGTCGTGGCTTCATGTGCGGTGCCCGGGCTCTTTCGTCCGGTGCGACGTGAAGGCCATCTCCTGCTCGACGGCGGCATCCTCGATCGACCAGGGCTCGCTGGGATGCCCACGAACGAGCGTGTGCTCTTCCATCACCTCGCGTCGAAATCGCCGTGGCGCAACGACAAGAGCATGCGGCTGCCCAAGCGGGACGGCCTCACCTCACTCGTGGTCGAATCGCTCCCAAGGCCAGGCCCAAACGCGCTCGATCGAGGCCTGCTGGCGATGCGGCTGGCGAGAGAAGCGTGCCTCCGCGCGCTCGATCAGCACGTGACGCACTCGCGCGAAGAAGGCTCCGTCGTGCGTCTTTCAGCCGGCTGACGTTCAGCCATCGCGACGCGGCAAATCCCTTGGAAAGACTGGCAATTCGCCGGCGTCGAGGAAGGCATAGATCGACCAACTCTGAAGCACGCGGCGCGTGTAGCCGCGCGTCTCGGCGTAGGGAATCTCCTCCACCCAAGCATCAAAGCTCTGCTCTGGACGCTCACGAATCCATCGGTCCACGGCGCCCTCTCCAGCGTTATAGGCCGGCGGAATCAGCGCGGCCTGACCCGAGTAGCGTCGCTGCAACGCGCCCATATAGCGCGCACCAATTCGCACATTCACGGCAGGCCGCGTGAGCGCCTCCGGCTCACTCGAGAGCCCCAGTGGTCGTGCAAAACGCTGCGCCGTCGGACGGATCAGCTGAAGCAACCCGTACGCATGCGAGACCGACACCGCATCGGGATCAAAGCTCGACTCTTCGCGTGCCACCGCGCGCACAAACGCTGGGTCCACAGAGGACTCGATCGCAGCGTCCTCAATCAAGCCCTCGAAGGCTTGTGGATAGGCTGCGCGAAAGAGAGCGAACGAGGTCGCGTTGGGTGGCGCCAAGAGCACCTCCGCCAGACGCCTTCGGGCAAGCACCGTCGCCCGATGCGCGTAGCCATGCGCAGTGAAGAGCGCCGTCATCGCGGTCACGGTCTCGACGTCACTGTCTGGGCCGATCCCCAACGACGCGAGCTCACGCTCCGCCCACTGCACTTCGCCCACCGCGAGCAAGCTCGTCGCTCGCTCAAAGGTGCGCGCTTCGTCGACCGTATTGATGCCGCGCGCGAGCACACCAAGCTCGGCGTGCTGAAAGTCAATACTGTTGACATCGGGACGTCGAGGAAGCGCTGAGACGCGCACTTGAAGCGCACGCGCTTCGTCTTGCTCAGCCAATCGAGCGAGCGCGAGTTGCCCATAGTACGTCAACGGATGCGCTCGGAAGAGCGCCTCATACGCATCGCCCGCATCACCACCCCGTGTGAGCCCATCGAGCACGCGCGCACGCCAATAGAGGGTTCGCCCGACCATGCCCTCGGTCGTCTCCGTTGCGCCGCTGCTAACGCTCGCATCGAGCGAGGTCAGCGCCTCATTGAGCTCGCCGTGAGCCCGATGATCCCAGGCCACAAGGAAGCGCGCCTCAGACTCCATGTCTCCGTGCACGTTGGCTGCGGCCACCAGCGCTCGCTCCGCAAGCTCTCGCTCCCTGCGCTCAAGCCGCATGCGACCTACGTACACCAGCGCGTCATCGGCCAGACGATGCGACCCATCGAGCTCGGCCAGATGGGTCAGGTGGGTGATCGCCAGCGGTGCTTGTCCACTGCTCAGCGCAGACCTTCCGAACGAGTAATGCGCCCAGATCAACCCGTCGCGCCGCGCTGGAACGGCGATCGTCTCAGGCGTCTCACACTCCGCAATCATCGCGCCCAAACGCGTGAGCGCGTCGGCATGTACGCGACCCCGATGAAGCACGCGTCCCGCATCGAGAAGTGCAGTGCACCGCTCCGCCGAGCCCACCTCCAAGTGACCGGCGATCTCAGCATGAACAGCCGACGCAGCACGGTGTTGCTGTAACCCCTCGAGCCTCGACGCACGCGCACGAAGATGCGTCAGCGTCGGCTCCGTGAGTTGGGCGCGTTCCTCCTCGGGGAAGCTCTCGACGAGCGCCGCCACAGCCGCATCGGCATCCCTCGCAGCATCCGACGAGGGCGCCTCGGCAAGCAAGGCGAGGTAGAGGCCCAGTGACTCACGACGAAGCGCCGGCTCACCACGCACAGCGAGGAGATCAGCCAGCGCACGACGCAGCCGTCGATCGATCGCGACATTCGGCGGCGCGTTGATCGCCGTTCGCAACACCGCCTCGGCATCAGAGCCTCCGCTTCGCGCCACAGCAAGCGCATCGATCGAAGTCGCCTCTGCGAAGCCAGGCCAACTCGCT
>Ga0105045_10004258_pt1 | contig 12412 bp, 10 predicted proteins | sample MAT02_FD_78089 | JGI IMG/M metagenome (GOLD analysis project Ga0105045, IMG submission 78089) | Freshwater microbial communities from Lake Fryxell liftoff mats and glacier meltwater in Antarctica - MAT-02 (megahit assembly) | ecosystem: Environmental > Aquatic > Freshwater > Ice > Liftoff... | reverse complement strand
GGCATAAATGCCCAGGTTGCCGCCAACCGCATCGATACCCGCCCCGCCAAGCGCCAGATCGGCGTACAGCAGATTGGTCACCGCCGCCAGGATCGAACCCAGCACCAGCGAGGGCAACCGACCAATCCACGCGAACAGAAACGCGCCCAGCGTAATCCCGAGCATGGTCATGCCGACGCCAAAAAATTTACTGGCAATCGCGACCTCGTCCTTGGTGTAACCAAGCTCACCCAGATAAAATGGCAACGCAAACGGCGCCCAGATATTGTCGGTCAAACGATAGGTCAGGATAATGCCCAGCGCGAGCAACACGCCCCATTTCAAACGCCCAATAAGCTCCATCAACGGCATCAGCAGCGCCTGATAACCATAATCTATGGCGCGTGACAAACCGCTGTTGCGGTCATCCGAAGCGGGCTTTTGCGTAACCGACTGGGTAGCCATACTGCCCAGACAGGCAGCGATGATCGCTGGTAGTATGACCGTGGCAACAACAATGATCGGGCCTTGATACTTTACGAATTCGGTCGAATCCGGTCGCATGTCGGCCGAAGCTGTCAGCGATAGTACCATGAACTGAATCACGGTGAACAGCGCCCACACCCACGCCAGCAAGATGACGGCCATGGCGGCATATCGGTAGTTTTGCGGCACCCGGTAAAGCCAGGCCATGGTGGCGGCGTCATTGGTGCGCGGTCGGGGAGTATCCGGTGCCACGAATGTGATGAGCGAAATCGCGAAAAACGCAAAACCCATGGCCAGATAGACCCCTGGCCAATCAATCCGCGTGGCCAGCACCAACGCCAGTGCGCCGCCGATCAATGTCGCCAGACGGTACCCCAGCTGATAAATTGCCGACAAAATCTCAACCGGTGTTGTTTCGTCGGCAACGTCCACGCGCCAGGCATCAATCACGATATCCTGCGTGGCCGAAGCAAAAGCACCGATGCCCGCCAGCAGTGAAAACCAGCCAAGCGCTGATTTGGGATCAAGCTGTGACATCGCCATAAAGATGAAGCCAAGGATTATCTGGATCGGCAACAACCACGATTTACGCCGTCCAAGCCGCTCCAGACCGGGCAGGACAATGCGATCCACCAGCGGCGACCACAGAAATTTGAAGGCATAGGCAAGGCCGATAAGCGAAAACACGCCCATCGTTTCAAGGTCAACCCCCGCCTCGTCCAGCCAGGCGTAAAGCGTGCCCAGCAGCAGCGCGAACGGCAGGCCAGCCGACACGCCAAACGCCAGCATCACGCCCGTTTTCCGGTGCCGAATGGCAACCTTGAACAATTGCCATCCCGACAATTTGGCGGCTTCTGACATCACATTCCCCAATCCCGAAGTTCCGCGCGAACAGACACTGCGGTCAGTTTGCTGAACCTGCAATGGCTAAAACGGTCGGTGTAGGAAAGGCAAAAGATGAACGACCGTCAGCTTGCGGAATGGCTGATCCCGTCATTCGGCATCAACAGGATCAATCCGGTCACGGGTGCGGGCACTTCACCCCGGCACAACTGGGCCTCCATCGCGCGCAGCGCGGCGACCAGGCTACCTTTGGCCAGCGGCTTGGCCAGCAAGCCGAACGCATGGACCGCGGACGTGCCCGGGTCCGCGCCGCTGACCAGCAACACGGCAATACCGCGATCATGCGCCAGCCGGGCGACATCATGGCCGCTGATCGCGCCGTCAATGTGCAGGTCAAGCACCACCGCATCAACCCGCCCTTCGGCAAAAATGGCCACTGCCGCCTCGCCGCTATTGACGGTGGCCGTCACGGTATAACCGGCATGCTTAAGGTCCAGCTCGTGGTCAAATGCCACGAGCGGATCATCCTCCACCACAAGCAAATGTGTGATGCAGTCGGGTTTACTGGCCTTGGAGCGGCGGGATAAGATCATTGCCATCACCTCTTTTCCGGGCCATGGCCGGGTGCATCGTTTCGTTCAAGCCACTGATTGCGATGTCGTGATGAAGCGCGGCGTTATTGGCGGCACTAGTTGCCAAAAAGCTTCACCCCAGTCCCGACGAAAGATATATTGTGCCGCGCGACAAATCCGACAAACCTCAGCGGCCTCCCCGTGCCGGTCAGCGCCCCGACCAACGTGCCGGTCAGCGCTCCGACCAACGCCCCGACCAGAGCGCCGATCCGCATGCACGGCCCGCCCGTCGCGGCGCGGCACGAACGGCGCCTGCCCCGCGCAAACCCGCGACCGAGGCCGAAGACGCCAGCGGACCGCAGCGCATCGCCAAGCTACTCGCCCGTGCCGGCACGGGTTCGCGCCGCGACATCGAACGCATGATCGACGAAGGCCGCATCGCGCTGAACGGCGTTGTCGTAACGCAGCCGGCACCGCTGCTGTCTACGCTTGATGGCCTGACGGTGGATGGCAATGCGGTGGCCAAACCCGTTTCGACCCGCCTCTATCGCTTTTACAAACCCGTCGGCTGCCTGACAGCCGCGCGCGACCCCAAGGGGCGCAAGACCATCTATGACCTGCTGCCCAGCGATCTGCCACGACTGATGCCGGTCGGGCGGCTTGACTTCAACACCGAAGGCCTGTTGCTGCTCACCAACGATGGCGAATTCAAACGCGCACTTGAACTGCCCGCAAGCGGCGTCGAGCGTACCTATCGTGCCCGTGCCTTTGGCAGCATCAGCCAGGCGCAGCTTGAGGATCTGTCCGAAGGCATCACTATCGAAGGCGTGCGGTATGGCAAGATCGACGCCAATCTGGAGCGGCGCACCGGGCGCAACCAGTGGGTCGAAATGACCCTGACAGAGGGCAAGAACCGCGAAGTGCGCAAAGTTCTGGAACATTTCGGACTCCAGGTCAGCCGCCTGATCCGCACCCGCTATGGCCCGTTTGATCTGGCAGATTTGGCGCTAGGCTGCGTCGATCTGGTCGCGCGCGACCAGTTGTTTCAATTCCGCCGAAAGATGGCCTGATGCGGGTAATTGCGGGGGAATGGCGCGGGCGCAAACTGACCGCGCCTAAAGGGGATACAACACGGCCAACGGCAGACCGCACACGCGAAACACTCTTTTCGATGCTGGTCAGCCGTCTCGGCAGTTTCGAAGGTCTGCACGTCGCCGACCTGTTCGCAGGCTCGGGCGCATTGGGGATAGAGGCGCTGTCACGCGGGGCCGATCACTGCATGTTTGCCGAACACGACCGGGCGGCGATCGACGTGCTGCGCGGCAATCTGTCGGCGCTGGATGCAGCATCGCGCGCTGATGTGCGGACCACGTCGGTCCTCAGCTTGGGGGCCGCGCCGCGCGCATTCGACGTCATCCTGATGGACCCGCCCTATGGCACTGGTGCGGGCGCGGTGGCGCTCGACAAACTAGCGCGTTTCGGTTGGACGAACGCTGCCAGCTGGATCGTGATCGAGACCAGCGCTGCTGAAACAATCGACGTGGCCGGATTTGCCATCCAGGTAGAACGACAGATTGGCAAGGCCAAGCTGACATTCCTGCAATCATCGGCGGTATGACCACGGCGCAGTACATGTCCGGACGCGACTGGGGTCTGATTGGCATATTGGCGCTGCTGTGGGGCGGGTCTTTCACGCTGATCGAACTTGGCCTCACCGGGTTCGGCCCGCTAACCCTGGTGTTCCTGCGCATTGCGCTGGCCATTCCGGCAATGCTTGTCGCGCTGCACGTGCTTGGGCTCAAACTGCCCGCCGATGGTAAAAGCTGGCGGCAACTGACCGTGCTTGGCTTTTTCAGTATCGGTTTTCCAATGGCGCTGTTCTTTTGGGCACAGACGCGGATTGACAGTGCCTTGGCCTCGATCCTCAACGCCACCGTGCCTTTATGGGGTGTCATCTTTGCGCATTATTTCGCCGTGGATGAACGCGCGACGCCGCTTAAACTGATCGGGGTCTTGATCGGCTTTGGCGGCATTATCGTCATGATTGGCGCGGATGCGCTTGCTGGTGTTGGTCAGGATGTGGTGGTACAACTTGCCTGCCTGGTCGCTACCGCCTGCTTTGCAGGTGCGGCTGTTTATGCTCGAAAACTCGGCGACTTCATGGATCCGATGACGGCTGCGACCGGTCAGATCGTGACAGCGGCGATGATGCTTGCGCCGCTCGCGCTCATCGTCGAACAACCGTGGACGGCACCAGCGCCGTCGTTTGTGGCGGTCGCCGCGACGCTTGGCCTGGCCGTGGTCGCGACCAGTCTTGCGTATCTCCTGTTCTTTCGGCTGATTGCCAGCGCCGGGGCCAGCAATGCCATGTTGATCGCGCTCGTTATCCCGCCCGTTGCCATCTTGCTGGGGGTTGTGATCCTCGGCGAAAGAATGACGATGGAACAGGCGGTCGGGATTGCGCTGATCCTTGCCGGACTGATCCTGATTGACGGGCGGCTGTTCAGGAACCTTGCGCCGCACGCCTCCGTTCCCTAATCGTTCACGCGTGAACCCTCTGCCCGCCCCTGTGTCTGACCCGTCGGGTGATCCGCCCTATCTCGCGGGCCTTAACCCGCCGCAGCGGCAGGCCGTGTTGTCCAGCGAAGGACCGGTGCTGGTCCTTGCGGGTGCTGGCACGGGCAAGACCGCCGCGCTGACAGCGCGCCTTGCGCACCTTGTCGCCACCCGCCGTGCCTGGCCCAGTGAAATTCTCGCCGTCACTTTCACCAACCGGGCGGCGCGCGAGATGAAGCACCGCATTGGCGCAATGATCGGCGACGCGGTCGAAGGCATGCCTTGGCTCGGTACCTTCCACAGCATCGCTGCAAAAATGCTGCGCCGCCACGCTGAACTGGTCGGACTGCACAGCAATTTCACCATCCTCGATACCGACGACCAGCTGCGCGTCCTTAAACAATTGATGCAAGCGGAGGGGCTTGATGAAAAGCGCTGGCCCCCGCGCCTCCTCGCCAGCCTGATCGACCGCTGGAAAAATCGCGGCCTTACGCCCACCGATCTTGATGCGGGCGAGAATGAGGCATGGGCCGATGGCAAGGGGCGGCATTTTTATGGCCTGTATCAGGCTCGGCTGAAAACGCTCAACGCCTGCGACTTTGGCGACTTGCTGCTGCACATGCTGGTCATTTTGAAAACACACCGCGACGTGCTGGAACAATATCAGCAGCGTTTCAAATATATCCTTGTCGACGAATATCAGGATACCAATGCCAGCCAATATCTGTGGCTGCGGCTGCTCGCGCAGACGCGCAAGAATATCTGCTGCGTCGGCGACGATGACCAGTCGATCTACAGCTGGCGCGGGGCGGAGGTCGCGAATATCCTGCGGTTTGAGCGCGATTTTCCTGGCGCGACCGTCATTCGGCTCGAACAGAATTACCGTTCGACCCCGCACATCCTGGCCGCCGCATCGGGCCTGATCGCGCACAACGGCGACCGGTTGGGAAAAACCTTGTGGACCGACCGTGACAGCGGGGAAAAGGTCCGTGTCCAGGGCGTATGGGACGGCCCCGAAGAGGCGCGGCGCATTGGCGATGCGCTGGAAACGGTGCAGGTGCGCGGCGACAGCCTGAACGATGCTGCCATCCTGGTTCGCGCGCAGTTTCAAACGCGCGAGCTGGAGGACCGCTTTATTGCCATCGGTATGCCTTACCGCATCATCGGCGGCCATCGCTTCTACGAACGCGCCGAAATCCGCGATGCGTTGGCCTATCTGCGGCTCGTGAATTCGCCTGCCGATGATTTGGCATTCGAACGCATCGTCAATGTCCCCAAGCGCGGCCTTGGCGACAAGGCGATGCAGCGCATTCACTTGGCTGCCCGCGCTGAACAGATCCCGCTCGCCCGCGCCGCGGCGCGCATCATCGAAACGGATGAACTGACCAAGCAGGCCCGCCGCAGCCTCGCAACCTTTGTCCAGCACCTGCGCGGGTGGCAGGAACGCGCATCCGCCCTGCCCCATGCCGAACTTGCCCAATTAATCCTCGACGATTCGGGCTACACCGCAATGCTCCAGGCCGACCGCAGCGCCGAGGCCGCTGGCCGCCTGGAAAATCTGACCGAACTCGTTCGCGCGATGGAGGAATATGACAGCCTTGATGCTTTCCTTGAACATGTCAGCCTGGTAATGGACCGCGACGACAGCGTCGATGCGGAACAAGTGACGATCATGACCATCCACGCCGCCAAAGGGCTGGAGTTTCGTCATGTTCACCTGGCCGGGTGGGAGGACGGCGTGTTTCCATCTCAGCGCGCGCTGGACGAAGGCGGCATCGCCAGTCTTGAGGAGGAACGCCGCCTCGCCTATGTCGCCATCACCCGCGCCCGCGAACAGGCGACGATCTGGCACGCCGCCAATCGCCGCATCTATGGCCAATGGATGAGCAGTATCCCCAGCCGCTTTATCGCCGAGCTGCCCGCCGATCATATCGTGGCCGAAGACAGCATGGGCGGCGGCGCCAGCCTGTGGCGCGCAAATTTCAATGCCAACGCCGACCCCTTCGCTCATCTGGCCGCCGCGCAGGGCAACCGGGCAGCAACGCGCGGCCCGGCATGGCAGCGCGCGGCTGCGCAGGCCGGAACGACCACCCGGTCCCCAGCCCCCAGCGAGCGTGCGCCTGCCGCCGCCATTGGCGCAAAAGCGCGCACCGACCTGGCCATCGGCATGCGCGTGTTCCACGAAAAATTCGGCTATGGCGAAATCGCCGACATCGAAGGCAACAAGCTGGAAGTAAGTTTTGATCAGGCTGGGACCAAGCGGGTGCTGGATAGCTTTATCCGCATTGGGTAAAATTGATTGGCTATTTTAATAGAATGCATTTTGTCTTAGATATAGATAAAGGAATTAATACGATAAAATCACTACTTTAATTTTTATCGTTATGCATAATACAGTCTTCTTTCTATGCTCTAGTTTCTGAAACAAAATCAGTGTCCGGACAAACTGTCGTAACGGCAGCGATGGGCGTTGATTTCCTGCGCCAGCCCCCCGAATTCTGCTTTGAAAGGCAATGACGCTGACAAAGCCTTTATAAAAAGGATTTTGCCCGGCATTCAGGGACGCTGTGATCTGCGGTGGAAGCCCGGTATTGGGTTTGTGAAATTGCAGGCGTAGGGAAACGGGTAATTCATCGCAGTCGATCCGCTAGAAACTGCTATGATGCTCACCCACGCATAGGGTGCTTGCAAGATGGGGGCGGCACGTTATCCCCTCAAACGATGATGATGCTGCCTCCGGATTTTTTTGAAACAAGGCCGCCGCGTGAGTGGGTGGCCCGACATCGACGGCGATGAACGCGCGCATCTGGTGCAATTTTTACGTTCATTGACCGCCATAACGTGAACCAGGGGATAGCGATGACCAATCCGGGTATGGACGCCGAAATTTTCGCGGCCTTTATGGACCAGCTCCACCGCTACGTCCGCGAACGGCTGATCCCCGGCGAGGATCGTGTCGAGGAATTGAACCATATTCCTGACGATATCCTGGCCGAAATGCGTGCGATGGGCTTGTTCGGTGTTACCATGCCCGAACAATATGGCGGCGCGGGCATGAACATCAGCCAGTATATCGCGTTCATCAAGGCGCTCAGCTACGCCGCGCCCGCCTATCGTTCAATCATCTCGATTAACGTCGGCATGGTGTGCAAGGCGCTCGTTGGTAGCGGGACCGAGGCGCAGAAGGCGCACTGGCTGCCGCGGCTTGCCGGCGGCGCGATTGCCGCGTTCGGCCTGACCGAGCCTGACAGCGGATCGGACAGCGCGGCGATGAAAACGCGCGCGGTGCGTGATGGCAACGGTTACATTCTCAATGGCACAAAACGCTATATTACCAACGCGCCCTTTGCCGACATGATCCTGGTGATGGCACGCACCAATGCAGAGGCGCTGCCAAAGAACGGCCATGTCAGCGCATTTCTGGTGCCGCGCGATACCCCCGGCGTATCGATTGGCAAGCCAGACATGAAAATGGGCCAGGCGGGCGCACAAATCGCCGATGTTATCCTTGAGGATGTCAGGGTTGATGGCGACGCGCTGCTTGGTGGTGAAGAAGGTTTTGGCTTTCGGGTGGCGATGCAAAGCCTTGACAATGGCCGCCTGTCGGTCGCGGCGGCAAGTGTCGGCTATGCCCAGCGGATGCTCGACACCGGGCTGCGTTATGCCCGCGAACGCAAGGCGTTTGGCGAACCTATTGCCAATTTTCAACTGATCCAGGCGATGCTTGCTGACAGTAAGACCGAAATCTATGCCGCCGATTGCATGCTGAGTGATGCTTGCGCCCGTGCCGACCGGGGCGAAAATATCATCATCGAGGCAGCGGCGACCAAGATGTTTTCATCCGAAATGTGCGGCCGGGTTGCCGACCGGGTGGTCCAAATCCATGGTGGTGCTGGTTATCTGAAAGAATATCTGGCCGAACGCTTCTATCGCGATTGCCGCATCTATCGCATTTACGAAGGCACGACGCAGATCCAGCAACTGGTGATCGCAAAGAATATGCTGCGCGCGGCAGAAGGCTAAAACGCGGCAGAACGCCGCTAATGGCGGCGCGCGAAAACAAACCCCTGGCTGGTGCGGCGCAATTGCAGGTCCCTGCCATCTGAGGTAAGTCGCCAAGACTTTAAGAATTTGGCAATGGCAATTGTCGCGCGCAACGGTTTTTTGAACGCGCATCATGGGGGATTTAACATGGCAAAAGCGTGGCAACTGGTTAGCCGTCCGGCGGGCGTGCCGACCATGGCGAACTTCGCCCTCTGTGAACTTGCCGACACCGCCCTTGATGACGGCCAGTTACGTGTTCGCAATCACTGGCTGTCGGTTGATCCCTATATGCGCGGCCGCATGAACGATGCCAAAAGCTATGCCGCATCATTCCAACTCGGCGAACCCATGACCGGCGGCGCAATCGGCGAAGTGACCGAAAGCCGCCTCGACGGTTTCGCGGTTGGCGACCTGATCCTGCACATGGGCGGATGGCGCGATGGCGGCGTGATCGGCCTTGACATGATGCCGAACAAACTGCCCGCACACCTGCTTGCGCTAGGCATCTCGCCACAGAGTTTTCTCCACAATCTGGGCTTGACCGGCGGCACGGCCTGGATTGGACTTTACCGTATCGCCCATGCGAAACAAGGCGATGTTGTGTTCGTCTCCGCTGCTGGCGGCGCGGTTGGCGCGGCGGTCGTTCAACTTGCCAAGGCGCGTGAAATGATCGTGATCGGTTCTGCAGGGGGCGCCGAAAAATGCGCTTGGGTCCAAGAATTGGGCGCTGACGTTGCGATTGATTACAAGTCCGGGCCTGTGCTGCCACAACTGCTGGCGGCCCTCAAATCCCTCGGCAAACCGGGCATCGACGTCTATTTCGATAATGTCGGCGGCGAACATCTTGACGCCGCCTTTGCCGTTGCCAATGATTTCGCCCGCTTTGCGATTTGCGGCATGATCGACGTTTATAACGACGGCAAAGCGCAGGAGATGAAATATCTGATCCGCGCCATTCCAGCCCGCATCCGTATGGAAGGTTTTATCTACACCGACCAGTTTTTCGCATGCATGGACGAATTTTATGGCGACATGGCGGGGCTGATATCCGGCGGCGCGGTGACGATGCGCGAAACAGTGCACGACGGCATCGAAGCCACTCCCGGAGCGTTTATGGGCCTGTTCTCCGGTGCCAATACCGGCAAGATGCTAGTTCGGATATAGCGCGCATTACCGTGCGGCTCAGCGGTCGAGTTTTACCCCAAGGAAATCGGGCAGCGGTCCATTCCAGCCATCGTCGGGACCATCGTCAGCAGGCGAAGGTTGACGGCGGCGTGCAGGCTGCGCGTCCCGGCGCGGCGGGTCACGACGCGGCTCGTCGCTACGCGTCTCTTCACTACGCGTCTCTTCACGGCGCGGTTTCGGGGTGGAGCGCTCGGCCTTGGCTGCTGTATCTTTGCGCGGCGCTCGCTCGGTGCGCGGTTTGGGCGCGGGTTCGCCTCCAGCCATTGCGGACGGGTCGACGCTGAACGACGGGATATTCTGCCCAATCAGTTTCTGGATGCTGTCGACCGCCTCGGCATCGGCGGGTGTCACGAGCGTAAAGGCGCGGCCCTTGGCCCCGGCGCGGCCCGTGCGGCCAATGCGATGGACATAGTCGTCTGGGTGCCACGGCGCATCAAAGTTGAAGACATGGCTGACGCCCTTGATGTCAAGCCCGCGTGCCGCAACGTCCGATGCCACCAGAATGTTGATATCGCCCGCCTTGAACCGGTCCAGTTCGGCAATGCGGGATGATTGATCCATGTCGCCATGAATTTCACCGGCATGATACCCCCGGCTTTTCAAATCTTTCGCAAGATCGCGCACGGTTGTTTTGCGATTACAGAATATGATCGCTGTAGCGATGCGTTCGGCATCGATCAGGCGGCGGAGCACTTCGCGTTTCGACCGTTCGCTGGTTTTGATAAGGTGCTGAGCAGTGTTGAGATTTGTCGACGCGGGACGCGACACTTCCACCATCTTGGGATTGTTCAGAAACTTGTCCGCCAGTTTCTTGATCGGCGGCGGCATCGTCGCCGAGAATAACAGCGTCTGGCGGGTTGCGGGCAGCTTGGTACAAATATGTTCGATGTCGGGAATGAAACCCATATCCAGCATCCGGTCGGCCTCATCAATGACCAGCAGGCTGCATCCGGTCAGCAAAATCTTGCCCCGTTCGAACAGGTCCATCAGACGGCCCGGCGTCGCGATCAGCACGTCAACGCCCTTTTCCAGCGCCTTGACCTGATCGCCCATCTGCACGCCGCCGATCAGCAACGCCATCGAAAGTTTATGATATTTCCCGTATTTCTCGAAATTTTCGGCTACCTGCGCCGCCAATTCGCGTGTCGGTTCGAGGATCAGTGACCTCGGCATGCGCGCGCGCGCGCGGCCATGGGCCAAGATATCAATCATGGGCAGCACAAATGATGCGGTCTTGCCCGTACCGGTCTGGGCGATGCCGATCATATCGCGCATCATCAATACTGGCGGGATTGCACCAGCCTGAATGGGTGTGGCTTCGGTATAGCCCGATTCGTCAATCGCTCTCAGCAATTCATCGGACAGGCCGAGGTCGGCAAATTTCATAAGTGGCTGGTTTCCGGAAAAAATGCCGCACCCCGCAACAGGATATGGCGTAAAGTAGCAACAACTTGGATGCTAGTGTGCCTATGCAGGCTAACGCCGAAAAGTCAAGGAAAACGCTAATAATCGTCAGCGTTGCTGATCAGCTTTCCTGTCGGACTGGCACCATCAACCGGAACTTTTCGACCGCACATTCCGCGCCTGAGCGTGCGTGGAGCGCGTCGCGATCGGCGCAGAGGCGGCCATCCTTCGATGCTTTCATATAAAATCCGGAATAGAAATCTGCTGCACGGCAGCCGCGTTTAAGCCTGGCTCGTAACCGCTGATTCTCACCAGTTATCAGGTCGATGCTGTCACTCTGGACCGCCTGGATACCGATCAATGAGCGCATGGCCACACATTTTGGGGCTTTGGTCTCCTTCCACACAACCGGCACCGCGCGCGCGCGGCGTCCGGCCAAATCTCTGGCAGAAAAGCTGGTCAGACTGCTTGGCCGCGCGGGTATGCGGATGATCAACTGGCGTTCAATCACCACTTGATAATATCCGTTGGCATCAGACCCGGCACCGGGAAGCATGATGAGTGTTGCAGTGCGATAGTCGCCCGCTGTTGGGGACGGCGCAGCCTGCACTGCGCCGGGGAATAACAGCGCCAACCCCACCAGCAATGTTTCGCCGATCACCCTCTATGCTCTCCTGTCTGACCCGCTATTTTGTTGTACTCTTGCCCCAACCGGCGCGGTAGGGCAAATGGATTGAACACATGATGAACCCGCCCAAAATAGTATTGCGCGCACCGACGCCAGCACTGCTTGAACAGCTTGCCCAGCTGCTCGGCACCAAGGGTTTTACGACCGATACCAACGTCATGCAGCCTTGGCTTTCCGATTGGCGCGGGAAATATCATGGCCGGGCCGCTGCAATGCTGTCGCCTGCCTCAACCGGCGAAGTGGCACAGCTGGTCAAGCTTGCCAACGAAGCGTGTGTCGCCTTAGTCCCACAGGGCGGTAACAGCGGGATGGTTGGCGGTGCCACGCCTGACCACAGCGGCCATCAACTGCTCCTTTCCTTGCGTAGGATGAACCAGATCCGCCGCATCGACGTTGCTGCGCGCTCGGTCGTTGCCGAAGGCGGCGTGATACTGGAAAACTTGCACAATGCAGTCGCGCTACACGGCCTGCGCTTTCCACTAACGCTGGGCGGTAAAGGGTCCGCGACCATTGGTGGGCTGGTATCCACCAATGCTGGCGGCACACAGGTGCTGCGCCATGGCACGATGCGGGCGCTGCTTGAGGGGGTTGAGGCGGTACTGCCCGATGGTTAATTTTCGACGGTCTTGCCGCGCTCAAAAAGGACAATCGTGGT
>Ga0105045_10004257_pt1 | contig 12414 bp, 9 predicted proteins | sample MAT02_FD_78089 | JGI IMG/M metagenome (GOLD analysis project Ga0105045, IMG submission 78089) | Freshwater microbial communities from Lake Fryxell liftoff mats and glacier meltwater in Antarctica - MAT-02 (megahit assembly) | ecosystem: Environmental > Aquatic > Freshwater > Ice > Liftoff... | reverse complement strand
CACAATTGCAGGGGAAATCGTGAAGTTCGTCGGCATGAATGTTGATGATCTTCGCGGCGATAGCACTCTTCCGGATGGCAAGTATCTCACGGTGCGGTTGAATTACGGAACATCTGGCAAGCCAGTGTTCATCCGCCCCGGTTCACTAAAAGGGCCAAGGCAACCTTACTTGCTGCACGAACGCCATCTCTATTTTGATGACCAATCGCGATATACCGCACGATTCGGACCGCTCTTGCCCGACGAACTCAACGCGGGTGTCGAACTCGAAATCTATTCGGTTGCGGAATTGCGTACTGCTGCGGAGAAATCGGGCCGCAGCGCCACAATTCGCGTGACGAATACCGAGGCGAATCGCAGCTTCAACAAGCTCACGGTATTGAAACAAGATCCTGCTGGAAAATAACCGAGGTACGATTATGCCTGCGGATCGCCGCACGAAAGATGCCTGGCGCACGAACGATCATGCTGCGCCACGGCCACGAGATGGCACACCGAAACCGGCGCGCATGCGCTGGTTCGCTGCGGCTTTCGTATTGCTCGGAATTATCGGGCTTATCGTCGGGCTATTCGTGTTCCGGGGGAAACAGCCGGACCCCGTTCTGCTGGCCATACCCATCACGCAGTACACGCACCCCGATTGGCCAGCGAACCCGATGGCCGAACACGATGTACGCGCGTTCCGCGATCGCTTCGGCGGAGATAGCGCCCAAGCGTTGCAACTGCAAGAAAAAGCACGAATTCTACGTGAGTTGAATCACCTCGCCGACGATAGCCGCGGGGCGAACCAAGGCCGGCCCATTGTCATTCACCTCTGCGCATTGGGTGCCGTCACTGACAACGGTGTGTCACTCATTCCCGGCGATGGCATTCCCGATGAACCCTCGACGTGGATTACCTTGAATGAACTGCTTCAACCGCTGCGCCGCATGGAAGCATCGCGTTTGCTCATTCTCGATCTGCGGCCGGTGCGCAGCGCCCGCACAATACTACCGGCAGTGGATGTGAACGCAGCACTCGATGCGGAACTCGCCAAACTTAGCGCAGCGAACGATTTGCCATTCCTCGTGTTGAATGCCAATACTCCGCACGATGGCCCGCTGGTGTTGCAACCCTGGAAACATACGGCGTTCGGTTTAGCGCTCGCCCATGCCGCCGGTGGCTCCGCTGATGGCTGGAATAGCAGCAACACCATCGATCACCGCGTGGATGTCCGCGAACTCGCCGAAGCCGTGCGCGAGACGACAAACTTCATCACGAATCAAGCGGGCACGACTCCGCAAGTACCGCGATTGCACGGCTCGGGAAGCGATTTCCATCTGTTGCCGGTTCCCACGGTCGCGGCACTTCCCGAACTTCCCGAATCTGTTGAACCTCAACCGGCGTGGCTTTTGGATGCCTGGAAAACCCGCGATGTGTACCAGAAAGATGGCCTGGCACTGCGTGCCCCTCGGCTCATGAATGCATACACCCACGCACTCGCGCGGGCTGATCAACAACTCCTCGCTGGGGCAGATGCGAGTTCTACGCTCGCCATGTTTCAATCCGTCGCGGGTGATGTGCAAGCGTTGCAATCGCGCTTCCGTAAACTTGTTGCGCCGAAATTCAGTATCGCACGAGCGATCCAAGACACTACTGTTTCGAGCAAGATTCCCACCGTTGAAGTGGCACTGCGCCCCGTGCTGGAACGCATTCGTAACCCCGAAGGATTGAAGCCCGATGAACTCGCTGCGGCCATGCAACCGATCTGGGCGAAACCACCCGATGCCGAACCTTACGATGCGATTGCCGCTGTCGCATTTGAAGCAGCATTTCGTTACGAACGCGTTGAGCAGTTTCAGCAACTCGCGGCATTCCTGAAAGGCTTCAAACCCGCGATTCGGCAACCGGAAATTGCTGTCATCGAACTCATTGCGAAGTTACCGCCCGATATGGTGAAACGCTGGCCGATGGGGAGCATCAAGGCATTGCTGGAACTGACGCGGCAAGCCGAAGCAGCAACTGCTATGGCCGCACCGTATGCCGAGTGGTTCATTGGCAATCTCGATGCTGAAGGCGTTTCGACAGGTGAATCCGATGGTTCACTCTCTCGAACCGATACTGCGCGACGCGAAGTTCTGCAAGCCTTCACCGATGATGCGACATCGAACGCAAACCTGAAAAAAGCGAGTGACCGCATTGAGCGGATTGTGCGAGATTATCGGGCTATTCGGGATGCCACGATCACGCTGGATGCGGCACGATTGGAGTATGAGGAGACCCGTGCCGAACTTAACGATCTCGCCGTGCGCTTCCCGCACGAGTTGGTCGCAGTTCCCATACTCGCCTCCAAGAATTGGTCCGGATTGGTCGAAAACATGTTGAGGCTTCAGACGAACTTGCGACCACTGCGTTCCCCTGGTTTGCAAAACCTCGATGAACTCACGCAGCAAACCGCTGCACTCCGAGCGAGCCGAATTGCGCTTCGGAATATGGTGAAAGTTCCCGCGAGCGGTAGCGTGACTCTCGATGCCCAAGCATTGCAATGGCCGCGATGGTCCGCCAGCGAACGAGCGGAGTTGCGGAATCGCTACCAGCAGAAGTTGCTGGCGATTTGTTCCCAGATCAAGAATGGCTGGCCGACAAAGCCGAGCGGGCAAGAAATCCCCGTGCCATCTTCGATGGAGAATGCCGTTCGCACGCGATCGCTGATGGAATGCCAACGCATGTTGGACATCTTGCGAATCGCCGAGTTGCCCAAGGTCGACGATCTTGAACGCGAAGTGTCGAAGCTCGGGAAAGAGCCGACACCCAGTGATTTGCTCGCGGTCGGCAAGAAACTCCGCAACGCCTGGACGGTCCAGCTTGCGAAGGATTTCACAACTGTGAAACGTGAGGATGCAGCACGATTCGGGTTTATTGTGCATCCGCACGATGCGACGGCTTTGCCTCGCGCCGGCTTGCGCTTCGAGCCGAACCCGGAGGCGACCGTTTCGCGCGAACGGATGATTGCGTTTCATCGTTGGCTCGGTCGCTCGCGCTACCTCGCGGATGCGGTTGCAATGCAAAGGGAAGGGCAGCAGTTCATTCCCCAAGCGGCCCGCGATGCCAGCGATGCTATGAAACAACTCGGACGTGAATACCTGGACTGGAAACCGTGATGATTCACTCTCAGGAACGGAGGTTCCCCGCATGAAAACGATTTTCTATTCCCTCTTCGCTAGCATCTTTGGGCTGCTGGCAACGGCTCCCGCGATCGCACAAGAGAAGAAGACGGTCTTCATCTTTTCGCCCGACCCCGTGGCGAAAGAGAATCTGAAGGAAGACGATACCCTTGATGCGAAGCTCTTCAAACGCGATCTCGAATTACGGCCCAACTCGAACGCGGAATTCACACTGTACGTGTTCAACCCACTACCCGGTGGGGAAAAAACATTCACGGTCGAACTGAAAGTCGGCACAAGCACCTTCCGCAGCAAAGTAAAAATCCCTGCTGAAACGTGGGTTCCCGTGACGTTTGCGAAACCCGCTGCTCCAGCTCCGGTTGTAGTGCTAGCCCCCATACCCGCGGTTGCGGGCGCGCCTAAAGCCGAACCCGTTCCACCCGGTGCAGCACTGGCCAAGAACGCGGAGGGCAAACTCTCGCTTGCGATGCGCTTACTCGATGATAAGGGCGATGCCCTCAAAGATACCGAACTCTACACGTTCAAAAGTTCTGCCGATGTGAGCTTGCTCACACCGAGCGAATACGTGAAATCGTCGAAGCCGAAGTTCACCACGCCGAAGAAGCCAACCGATCCGACAACGATTATTGCAGAAGTGGAATCGCTTGAAAAAACGTCGGGTACTGCTGACCTCCGCTTGGCATTCCCCATGCAATCGACCGATTCGCAAATCGTGATCCGCCAGGGCCTCTACGAACGCACGATGCCGTTGCAACGCGACAAAGGTGCCATGAACGCCCCGATCGCAAATCTGCGCGGTAGCCTGGAGAGTTACGGCGAAGAAGTGCGCATCCACGTTGGTGTCGATGGTATTGATCGCGCATTCATCTATTCCGCTAAGACTCTGGGTGAAACGGTTGCGGGCGAAGCAAAACTTATTGAAGATATGGCAGTGCGAGTGACCGCCATCACGACACTTTCCATTCAAGAAGCCACGGCACCTGTAAAAACCTACTCAGTTCGCGTCGAAGCGGATAACGCACCGAAAGGCACGCGGCTCGAACTCTGGCTCCGCCCCGAGGGCACGGGCAATGCCGCTGCCGATAACGAACTCATTCCGCTGGGCGGGCCACGCGATGAGCAAGTTTGGCTCGATCTTCCTGGGCCAACTGGCGGTTTCTTTTTCACCTCCCGTTCCAAGGATTGGATTAAAACCATAGATTCTCAATCGCTTCGCGGTACGATGGAACTGGTCGGTGTGCTGAAAGCGAAAGACGATGGGAAAACCTTGGCAAAGTCGCAGGCATTCCGCCTCACGGTTGATGGCACTCCGCCGGATCGCATCGTCTTCGGCAAACTGCCTGCAAAGCATATCAAAGGCACGCCGCTGCCGCTGAGCGTGACGACGAGCGACCCCGAAACGGCGATTCGCAAGGTCGTCTTCTACCTGGCCAAAGAAAATGATGAGGGTAAGCTGCCGCCGGAAGCGGTGAAACTCCCCGCCGAACGGCTCGTAGTGCTGAACAAACTGAAGACCGATAACTGGGTCGCGGCGATGCCTTTGGCGGCGGATAAGAAAGGCGAAATCTTCGTCACCGCACAAGTGACCAATGAAGCGGGCCTCGTGTCGACACTGACACAACGCATTGAACTCGTCGATCCGCCTGTGAAAAAACCGATTGGCTCGATCGTCGGCAAAGTGCAACTGGGCGAACGCTTCTTGCCGGGTGTCGATGTCACGCTCTCCGATGCTGATGGCAAGTTGAAAGGGAACGCGAAAACCGATGCGAATGGAAGCTTCAAATTCGAGAACCTCGTGGCAGGCAAATACAGTGTTGCCGCAAGCCGTAAAGATTCCGTGAGCGAAACGAAGGGGAAAGCCGAGGTGATCGTCGAAGACATTGTGAAACCGACGAAAGCGACACTCACGATGGCCCGCCCAAAGTGACAGGATCGAGAAATGGGTGAAGTCGGGGAATCGACGAAGACGATAAGCTTGGCGTGGACCAGGTAAGCGGGATAACCGCTCGCCAAGTCCATCGCCAATCAGTTCGCGCAAGGATGCGTTCTGCTTGGTTTGTCCCCCTTTGCTATCGCGGCCCTTGATTGTCTTCCCCCAACTGTGGCAATCTGGGGTCGCGATTGGCACGATTCCCCCTTCCATGGATGGAACTACCGATGCGCCGCGCTGCCATCTTGTCCGCCTTGTTTGCCCTCGGCTTATTTAATCTGGGTTGCCGCCACACTGCCGGGAAATGCGATTGCACCGCAGACCCCGCCAACCACCCGATGCCGCCGATCTCAAACCCGTATCCCGTCACTGGCCCTACCGTCAGCGGCAGTGGCTCACCGCTCATGACGGAAATAACACCCGCACCGATCCCGATGCCCAACCCGATGAAAGAAACCGTGCCTTCTACCATTCCTCGAGCATTACCTTTGGTGAAGTAATCGCAGGAATATGAAACGCGAAAGTCCGCTCGGAAACGAGCGGACTTTTTTTGGATATGAATCTCGTTTTGGGGCATAAAAACGAACTGGATGAGCTACCTTGCGGCAGCCCATCCAGTCGCGACACCGTCGCCCACGGTGTCATTGCTATCCTACGACAACTTGGGTCAAAGTCTTTCGCCAAGTCATCAAAAAGTACTATTTATTCTCGGTTTTTTGTTGCTCGTCCAGGCGTGTTCTAAACCATTCTATTGTCTGATTCATAGCCTGTGCAAATGTTGTTGTTGGGGTGTAGCCGAGAACGGTTCGGGCTTTGCCAATGCTAAAATCCAGGTTTAGTCCTGCAAACTTCACAATCGCTTGAGTAATGATCGGCGGGTGCGGCTTGTTCCGTCTCCGAAAGACTCCTTCTCGCCATTTCGCCAAAGGTTTTGCGAGCCAAAGTGGGATCGAACGTGTTGGCCGAGGGATTCCGAGGCCGTCCGCAACTGCTTCAAAGAATCGCCGTTTGCTCACAAATTCGCCATCGGTAATGTTGAATACCTCCCCTACTGCTGCCGGGTTTTCCAGTGCCAAGAAGATCGCGTGAACTAAGTTGCCGACGTATGTGGTGTTCAAAGCGTACTTGCCTTGAGCAATATACTTCACATTTCGCGCGCTCAATCGCTCAATCATGCGTGGTAGAACGCTGCGATCGCGTGGGCCATAGATGAACCCCGGTCGCACGATTGCAATCGGAAGTTGTTTGGTGCGATGGTATTCCAACGCGAGCTTTTCCGATTCCACTTTGGATTGCGTGTAACCGTCGATGTGCAGGTCCGGGAGTGGCTCTCGTTCGTCGGTGCCGTAGTGGTGGCGGGCTTCGTAAACACCGAGGCTCGATACATGAACAAACCGCTGGATCGGCAAGCCGACGCAGGCGTTCAACAGCACGCGCAGCCCTTCCACATTCACGGCACGATAATCCTCGACCGGGCCCCAATCGCCGACTTTCGCCGCGCTATGCACAACATAATCGGCACCATTCAGGGCGGATTTCAGTAACTCCGTATCGGTCAACTCCCCAGAGATGATTTCCACGCCAATCGAACGCAGGAATGCGGTATCGCTATTGGCACGAGCGAGTGCGCGTACCGTCCAGCCCCGCGAACGAGCTTGCTCGGCGATATGGCTACCAACGAAGCCGGTGCCACCGGTGAGGAAGAGTGTCGTCATGCGTGAAACTCCCGAAATTGCAAGGAATCATCTCTGTTGCTTATACATTAAGGTGCGAAAACGCAAGCGCGGCGTGGAAGGGAATTGCGGTTTATGCAGTCGGAACAATCGTTATGCGCGCTCCAACTCCATCGTTGCGAGTGCGATTATGCAGGGAATCGCACATCGTGCATCAAGAGCGGATGATGCAATGGGCGATGATTGCTTCTGTAAACACGGATGTTGCGAGGTTGACGGAAAGCCTCCCCGTTCTGCGAATCGCCCCAACTGAGAAAACCATCTGTTTCCCCACAACCTCCCGATCTGCCAAAACGGTTGAATCTGCGAGGCCAGGAAAGACGATGGTATTCTTTGTCGGAGCCTAAACCGAACAGGGAATACGCAGTTTCTGAACTGCTCAACCTTGAAATATTCGCGGCAGGTTGTGCCGAACCCCCCCAACCCCGGCCCCCCGCCGTCCGCTTTTCGGATGTTGGGGTGCGGTTCATCTCCCCTGGCCCGACGGATCGAGCCACGATGAACATCACCCCGCCGGGGCAGCGAGTTCGTACTGGAGTGCCCCACTGATGAAAAAAGTGTTCACGACTGGGCAGGTCGCCAAGATTTGCAAGGTCGCCCCTCGGACTGTGTCCAAGTGGTTTGATTCTGGCCGCCTCAAGGGATATCGCATCCCGGGTAGCCAAGATCGACGGATCCCCCGCGAGCAACTCATCCGCTTCCTGAAAGACCACGGCATGCCGTTGGGCGATCTCGAAGAAGAAGAATTGCACAAGATCTTGTTGATCGGAACGGAAAAACTCTTTAATGATCGCGCCAAGGAGTTGCTGCCGGAAAACGACGATTACAAATTCGAGTATGCCAGCAGCGGATTCCAGGCCGGAAGCTTGGCCCACAGCTTCAGCCCCGATTCGATCATCATGGATCTCTCGCTCGGTCGGAGTGAGTCGATTCAGATTACGACTAATCTTCGCAAACTCGAAGCGTATACCGCGACGCTCATTATCGGCCTGGCCGGCGAAGATGAAGCCGAACCCGAAAAGCTCAAGGAGCACGGTTTCGACGACATCTTCAAGAAGCCATTCGATATCGCTTTACTTGCGGAACGTATTAAAACCGTAGCTGAAGCCAAACGCGAGAACTAAACCCTCCGCGACAACTTTTGCTGTTCAGCCGCGAACGCAGGCACTCCCCGCAAGGTTCGCGTACTCACCAACGGCTCGTGGCCCCCGAGATGGATCTCGGCCCACGAGCCGCTGGGCGTTTGATACACTGGAATTTCGATTTCACCTCTCACCAAGTTTCACTGAGTCATGAACATGAACCGCCGTGCATTTCTCTCGTTGTCAAGTATTTCTCCTTGGGCATCGCTCCTACCTGCTTATGCCCAGTCGCCCGCTCCCGATGCTCGGGAACTCCGTGCCGATGTCGTCGTCGTTGGCGCTAGTATCGGAGGTTGTGCGGCTGCACTCGCCGCCGCCCGAGCAGGCTGCAATGTAATCCTGACCGAAGAAACGGATTGGATTGGAGGTCAACTGACATCTCAGGCCGTCCCGCCCGATGAACACCCCTGGATCGAGGAACGCGGCTGCACCAAACTTTACCGCCAGTTCCGCGACGGTGTTCGGCGTTATTACCGAACACACTACCCGCTGACTGCTGCCGCGAAGGGAATCAAAAATTTTAACCCCGGCAGTGGTACGGTCTCGAAGCTCTGCCACGAACCGCGTGTTGCACTCGCCGCACTGCTTGAACTCCTCGTTCCGTTCATCAGTAATGGCCGCATTCACTTGCTGCAACCGCATCGGCTCGAATCGGTCGAAGTTCACAAAGACCGCATAGCAGTGGTGCGCGTGAAGAACCTACGAACCGATAACATCACGGTGTTGAACGCGCCCTACTACGTTGATGGCACGGAGCTTGGCGATCTCCTCGCACTGGGCAAAGTAGAGCATGTGACAGGTGCCGAAGCCCGCAAGACGACGGGTGAACCTCATGCGAAAGAGATTGCGGAACCCTTAAATCATCAGGCATTTACTTGGTGCTTCGCAATGAGCCACCACGAGGGCGAAGACCATACAATCGCGAAACCCGCAGAGTACGGTTTCTGGAGCGAGTACATTCCCAAAATGAAACCGGCGTGGCCTGGGAAACTACTCAGTTGGGAAATGTCACAGTACAACGATCCCTCCAAGGTACGGAAAGTCGATTTCCAACCCGCAGCAGCGGCAGCGCCAGGCAAACTCAATTTGTGGACCTATCGCCGTATCGTCGATCGCAAGCATTGGCATGATCTTCAACCGGCCGATGTCTGCCTCGTGAACTGGCCTCAGAACGATTACTGGCTCGGCAACTTGTTCGGCGAAAAAGCCCAAGAGCATACGCAACGCGGCAAGCAGTTGAGTTTGTCGCTGCTCTATTGGATGCAGACCGCCGCTCCACGCGACGATGGAAAAACCGGATGGAAGGGATTAAAACTCCGACCTGATCTTGTTGGTACCGATGATGGCCTAGCTATGGCCCCTTATGTTAGGGAATCACGTCGGATTTTGTCCGAATTCACGATCACGGAAAACCATGTGGGAACTGAAGCTCGCATGAAGCAGACTGGTAAAAAGCTTGGTGAAGTGACGGCGGAGTCGTTTCCCGATACCGTGGGCATTGGCAGTTACCGCATCGATTTGCACCCCTCGAGCGGAGGCGACAATTACATTGATGTCAGCTCGCTGCCATTTCAGATACCACTTGGTTCTTTGATTCCCCAACGCATCGAGAATCTTTTACCAGCATGCAAAAACCTAGGGACGACGCACATCACGAATGGCTGCTATCGCTTGCATCCGGTGGAGTGGAACATCGGTGAATCGGTGGGTGCGTTGATCGCCTATTGCCTGGCAAAGAAGGAACCGCCGCGCGCTATTAGGAGGAACGAAAAGTTGCTCAAGGATTACCAAGCCGAGCTTGTAAAAGCCGGAGTGGAACTCGAGTGGCCCGCTGCAATTGCCAAGATTGCGCGGTAGTTCGTTGATTCCGGCTCTTACAAGCCATTCTGCAAGTTCTTTTCAAAGATCACCAAGTTCGCGCCACGGTCGCCATCCCAACGGATGCCCACGATGTCGTAACCCAAATCAATCGCCAAATGCAACATGGGTCGATGTTGATTATGGCACTCCAGCCGGATGCTTTCGTAGCCGTTCTGTGCCGACCAGCCTTGGGCCGCTTCGATGAGTTGCGACCCGACGCCCATGCGTCGCGCGTCGAACAGTACGCCGTAGAACCAAGCGTAAAATGTATCGGGCTTGAGTTCAAAACCGAGGAAGAAGCCTACGGGTTTATCGCCGACTCGAGCTATCAATTGCAATGTGTTATGCCGGCCCATGAAGCGACGTTGGAAGGATTCCAACGTTCGGGCGGGGCGAAAGATCCCGTTATATAACTCTACGATTTGTGGCAGTTCGGTAATGTCAACAACATCAATCGTCGCATCAGCCACAGCACAACCTCGGAAAAGAGAGTCGGGCTGAAGATGTCTCAGACCCGCAAGTTGTAATTATATGGCGCAAGAGGTCCCCCAGTCCCAACTGAGCGCCAGCATTTTGCAATCGAGTGCCTTATGCCATGACCATGTTGCGGCCGGAGCGCTTCGCACGATAGAGCATGTCATCGGCACGTTTCAGCAGTTCGTGCGCGGTGGTTTGGTCGTCGCCGGTCGTCATGGCAACGCCCACGCTGATCGTCACGGGCAACGGCTGGCTTTCGTACCAAAAGGGTTTCGTGGCGATGGAAACGCGAATCCGTTCCGCCACCTCGAGAGCCTGTTCTTGCTTCGTTTCCACGAGAACGAGGGCGAACTCTTCGCCGCCGTACCGTGCGAAAAGATCTTCTCGTCGCACGGTATGCCGTATGCGGTTGCTCATTTCACGCAGCACGTTATCGCCGCATAAGTGGCCGTGGGTGTCGTTGATGGTTTTGAAACGATCGAGATCGAGCATCAACACCGAGAGCGGGCGATGGTGGCGTTGGGAACGCGCGACTTCCCGATCGAGAAAATCGACTAAGTAGCGGTGATTATGAATCTGCGTCAGGCCGTCCATGATGGTCAGGCGGTAGATTTCTTCGTGATATTCCGCTTCGATATTGCCACCCGCTAGGAATCGGAAAATGGCATTTCCTATGCGAATGTAGTCGCCATCTCGCAAAAGTTGCGAACCGCGTGTTTGGCGGTCGTTCACAAAGGTTCCGTTGAGGCTCTTCAAGTCGATTACGTAATAGCCTTCGTTGTTTGGCTCGATTTTGGCGTGGGTACGCGAGACGGAATTGTCACTGATTTTAATGTTCGTCGCGTCGGCACGTCCGAGCACCATGGTTTCGTTGCCGAGTGGGTAGCGTCGACCCATGTCAGGCCCGCTGGGGTAAATATGAACAAGGCACGCATCCAGTTGACCACCCATAAGGAGTGGGGCAGGTGTGCCAAGCCATGTATCTCCACTACGTTCCGACATCGACATAGCGTTAATCATCCACGGTGCGGGGCCAAATGGGATGGTTGTAGCATAATGTAGGATTTCTTAGCAGACGTGAATCGGCCATGGAATTCTGCACGGATGCGAGCCAGAACGGGCAGGAGTTCAAGCGAGATGTGAATTTTGAATTGAGGCGGGAAATGTGAATCATCAGCTGGAGCAAGGCCGCAGTCTTTGCCACATCCAGCACAAACCGGCGTGGCTCATGCCGCGCCGGTCTCCTGGTACAGACATCTCACAGCTACTCAATTATCGCCCGGAGATCGAGATCCCTTGCAAACGGGCTTTCGGTTTCATGAGGTCTACGAGGATCGGGTGTGGTGTGGTCACTTCGCTGCGATTCCCCGCGAGATCCCACGCCGTGAAGCGGAGATAGACCTTTGGCGTAGCTAAATTGTTCGGCAGTTGCCAGCCGTAAGTTCCCGTATTGGGGATCTTCCGCAAGGCGCCCACAGAAACAGGCAGAAGGCCATCCGGGTTCAGCACGGGCTTCCATGGGCCGCTGGCCGATTCGCTGTATTCGATCGCAACGGGTTCTTTGCCGAAGTTCTTGTCGGTCGCTTCCCAGTGCAGAATCAGCGTGTTTTTGTTGGTCGAATCGGCTGTGGGTTGAAACACTTTAATCACGGGCGGAATCGTATCCAAATGCACACGGGCATCGGGAGCCGAGCCGGGTTGTGGAGCACCGTCGCTAAGGCCAGCACCGCTCACGGCGACCAAGCGGAAGCCATATTCGCCATCCATGTTCGAGTTCAACCGCGTGTCGAGTGCCACTTTCAGAGGCGATTCTCGGCCTTCGTGCGTACTCCACTTAGCCCAGTTTTTGCCGTCGTCGCGGGTCGCATAGAGGTCGATTCGCATCACTCCGGATGGTCCTGATTCTACCTGATAGTTCAAATCGAATCGTGGTGATTTCGAGTATTGAATCGGCGAAACTTCAGGAGCGGGCATTGCTCCGGTGAATGCCACTTGCGAGGTGACACCGCCACCCGTCATCGCAATCGGTTTCTGCGGTGGGTCGATTACGATTGGCATCGCACCGATGGAATGATCGATCGGTGTTGAAACAACAGGCTGAAAGTTCT
>Ga0105045_10004256_pt1 | contig 12415 bp, 10 predicted proteins | sample MAT02_FD_78089 | JGI IMG/M metagenome (GOLD analysis project Ga0105045, IMG submission 78089) | Freshwater microbial communities from Lake Fryxell liftoff mats and glacier meltwater in Antarctica - MAT-02 (megahit assembly) | ecosystem: Environmental > Aquatic > Freshwater > Ice > Liftoff... | reverse complement strand
ACGTAACGCGCCTGCAGGAAGGCATTGACAAAAGTATTGCCAACGCTATTCTGGTAAAGGTAAACCAGATCGGTTCGCTCAGCGAAACCATCGACACCGTGAACCTTGCCAAGCGTAATTCGTACAAAAACGTAATGTCGCACCGTTCCGGCGAAACCGAAGATTCGACCATTGCCGACCTTGCCGTTGCGCTGAATACGGGTCAGATCAAAACTGGTTCAGCCTCGCGCTCAGACCGTATGGCCAAGTACAACCAACTCCTGCGCATCGAAGAAGAACTCGGCGAAACCGCTTATTTCCCGGGACTTAAGTTTTAATCTTTTGTCATGCTGACCGGGATGCCGAACCGGTCAGCATGACAAAAAACCACCAAACCACTATGAACCGCATTCCTCGTTTTCTCCGCAATTTCTACACAGCTACGGCCCTGGGGCTGCTGGCCTGGATGACGTTGTTCGATGCCAACGACTTGCGCTCGCAGTTCAAAAACTGGTGGAAACTGCGCGAACTGGAGGGTGAGGTAACGTATTACAATTCGCAGATCGAGACCATCCGGCGCGACCGGAGGGAAGTACTGGGCAATGACCGGCTGCGCGAAAAATACGCCCGTGAAAAGTACCTGATGAAAAAGCCCACCGAAGACATCTTCGTTATAGTGGACGAGAATAACGAACCGTTAGAAAAATAATGACTGAATTGTGAATGAGCGAATAGGCTGATGCCAAAGGTATTCACTCATTCTATCATTCACTCATTCAAAATTGAGATGAAAAGCGTCCTCTTCGTTTGTTACGGCAATATCTGCCGGTCGCCGGTGGCGGAGGGAATCTTTCGAATGCTGGTGGCCGAAGCGGGTTTATCGGATCGGTTTAGCTGCGATTCGGCGGGTACGGCGTCGTTCCATATCGGGCAGCTACCCGACCGCCGAAGCCGCGAAAACGCGCTGGAATACGGCCTGGTCCTGACCCACCACGCCCGCCGACTCACCGGCGACGATCTGGCGCAATTCGATTACTTTGTGGCGATGGACGAAAAAAATCTCGAAGCCATCGAAAAACTCAACTACCGCGCCACGGGCATTTACGCGACGGACACCATTTTTCTGCTGCGCGAATTTGACCCCGACGTCAGCGATCAGCCCAGCGTGCCGGACCCGTATTATGAAGGCCCCGAAGTCTTTGAGGACGTTTACCAAATTTGCCTGCGCTGCTGCCGGCAGCTACTCACTTATTTAGTTGCGAATGAGTGAATGGTTGCTGACGCTGGCAAGCTGACGTCGGAGGTTATTCGCCCATTCGCAATTCATTCATTCGCTCATTCACTATGAAGAAAGTCATCCTCATCATCCTCGACGGCTGGGGTATTCCGCTCAAACCCGACGTGTCGGCTATCGAAGCCGCCAACGTACCGTTTGTTCGGTCGTTGTACGCCAAATATCCTAACAGCAGGCTCGAAGCGTCAGGGCTGGCCGTCGGGTTGCCCGTCGGGCAGATGGGCAATTCGGAAGTAGGACACATGAACCTCGGCGCGGGTCGGGTGGTGTATCAGGATTTAGTCCGCATCAACAAAGCCGTTGCCGAACATACGCTGGATACGGAACCCGTACTGACCGATGCGCTGAACTACGCCAAACGGACCGGCAAAAAAGTGCATTTCATCGGTCTCGTGTCCGACGGGGGTGTTCACGCCCACACTGAACATTTGAAGGGCCTGTTAGCCATTGCACATAAACACGACCTGACCGACGTATTCGTTCATGCGTTCACCGATGGACGCGACACTGACCCAAAAAGCGGGTTAAGGTATCTGACCGAACTACAACAGGCGATGGCTGAAACGACAGGGCAAATTGCTACGGTAACGGGTCGCTATTTTGCCATGGACCGCGATAACCGCTGGGACCGCGTCAAAATTGCCTACGACGCAATGGTACGTGGCGAAGGCGACGTGCACTGCACACCCGAAGCTGTTCTTGACGTACTTCAGCAGTCATACAATACAGGTGTTACCGACGAGTTTATAAAACCCATCATCGTTACTAAACCCAACGGTTCGCCGGTGGCGGTAATCGAAGACGACGACGTAGTGTTATGCTTCAACTTCCGCACCGACCGGGGTCGCGAGATTACGCAGGCATTGACGCAGCGCGACTTTCCGGAGCAGGACATGCACAAGCTGAACCTGCACTACATCACGATGACTAAATACGACGATGAGTTCGTGGGCGTTCAGGTCATTTTTGAAAAAGACAACCTGCAACATACCCTCGGCGAAGTCATTGCCGGAGCCGGTCGCAAGCAGATCCGCATTGCTGAAACCGAAAAATATCCGCACGTAACGTTCTTCTTTTCGGGTGGTCGCGAACAGCCGTTTGCAGGTGAGAAACGGCTGTTGTGCCCATCCCCAAAGGAAATGACCATCGTTGACGAGCAGGGCAACACCGTTATAATTCCGGTAAAAACCTACGACCAAAAGCCCGAAATGGCCGCTTACGAGATTCGCGACGTCATTATCCCGGAGCTGGAAAACGAGGAAACGGATTTCATCTGCCTGAACTTCGCCAATACCGACATGGTGGGCCACACGGGCGTGTTCGAGGCCGTAAAGAAAGCCGCCGAGACGGCAGACGCCTGCACCAAAGCCGTGGTAGAGGCCGCGCTGGAACATGGCTATACGGCCATCATCATCGCCGACCACGGCAACGCCGAGTTTATGGTTAACGACGACGGTTCGCCAAACACCGCCCACACCACTAACCTCGTGCCGTGTATTCTGGTCGACAGCCATTACCACCCCGCCCTGAACAACGGTAAACTCGCCGACATCGCCCCTACCATCCTGCAACTCATGGGCATTCAGCAACCCGCCGAGATGAATGGCGTCAGTCTGATTCGGGCGTAATAGTAGGGAAAAGCATAAAACGGGTAAGGGCTGACGCAATTTTGATTTCGCGTCAGCCCTTACCCGTTTTACACTCTGCTCGTTTTCCTCTACTCCACGTACATCACTTCATTTTGCAGGAAATCGTGGTAGGTGTTTTCGAGACCCGCACGAAGATCGGTGGTATGGTGCCAGCCCTGGGCGTGCAATCGCGATACGTCCATGAGTTTGCGGGGGGTGCCGTCAGGTTTGTCGGTGTTCCAGCGGAGTTCGCCTTCGTAGCCAACAACATCCCGAATCAGTTCGGCCACTTCGCGGATGGTTACGTCTTCGCCAGTACCGATGTTCACGAACAGGTCGTCGTTGTAGTTTTCCATCAGGAAGAAACAGGCATCGGCAAGGTCGTCGGCGTGCAGGAATTCGCGCCGGGGTAATCCGGTTCCCCATACTTCGACCGTTGGCTGATCGTTCACCTTCGCTTCGTGGAATTTCCGAATCAGCGCGGGCAGCACGTGCGAGCCGTTGAGGTCGTAGTTGTCGTTGGGACCGTACAGATTGGTGGGCATGGCCGAAATGAAATTGCTGCCATATTGACTCCGGTACGATTCGCAGAGTTTGATACCCGCAATTTTGGCGATAGCGTAGGGTTCGTTAGTCGGCTCCAGAAAACCGCTCAGCAGGTACTCTTCTTTGAGCGGCTGTTCAGCCATTTTCGGGTAAATGCACGACGATCCCAGAAACAGAAGTTTCTTCACGCCGGTCTGATGCGCGTTGTGGATGATATTAGCCTCGATCATCAGGTTATCGTACAGAAATTCGGCACGATAGGTGTTGTTGGCTAAGATACCGCCTACTTTGGCAGCTGCCAGAAACACGTAATCAGGCTGTTCCTGCACGAAGAAATCGGCCACGGCGGCCTGGTTGCGCAAGTCCAGTTCTACCGACGTGCGGGTAACGAGGTTAGAAAAGCCTTCGGACTGAAGTTTACGGACGAGGGCCGAACCGACCATGCCCCGGTGTCCGGCCACGTAGATGCGAGCCTCTTTTTCCACGATTGTTAATCTAAGGTAATGCCAGTCAGAACCGGCGATGAAACAAAATAGGGCGGCACACCAGACGTTTATAAAAAGGGGTCTGGCCTGCCCGTTACAAAACTACGACACAACGCCGACCTATCATTACGCTTCGTTATGATTGCACTGAAACCAACATATTACTGCCTTACGAGTACTTTCCTGCTCTTGTTTAGCTGTTCGGCAATAGCACAGACTACTCGGCCCGACGCGCTTACTACGGCCAGTAAACCAGTACTGGGCCCGTCTGGGGCGGCAGCGTCGCCGTTTTCGTCGTTCAGTTCGGTCTCTTCCTCGCTCAAAACGCTGGGTGTTCCTGATAAGGAATCACTGAAAAAGCAAAAAGACGCCTATCTGTCGGGCATTGTACCGGCTGATCTGGGGCTGAAGGTGAAGAAACTGAAAGAGAAACGGGCCACACAGAAAAGCAAAGCCAAACTGTTGAAAACCGAATACGAAGGGTTACCCATTTTAAAGGCTTACACCAAAATAGGCAGTAGCGACCGGACCACCATAGAAGAGTTTCATATCCTTCGTAACAACGACGCGGCCAAACCCCTCCCCTACGTGCGTGAGGTCTTCCGCTATTTTCAGCGGTCAGGCCGGGTTACGAGTTCCATCATCCGCGACGAAGGCACCGGACTGCTGCTGCACGGCCCCTATAAACGCTATCAGAACGGCGACCTCGTTGAAGAAGGATTTTATTACGCCGGGATGCGCGACGGTCGCTGGGAGAAGTACGATAGTAAGTTTATGCTCATCGACAAAATGCAGTGGCATCAGGGCGCACTGGCCGAGTCCAGACTAACCTATTACGACTCCACACATCGAAAAATCAAGGAAATCATCCCCATCGATTATGGCCGCATGACGGGTACGTATATGGCCTTCCATGAAAACGGAATACTGGCCGAAGAAGGCAAATACGATAATGGCGTGAAAGTAGGTCGCTGGACGCAGTACTACCCCATCAGCCCTGGCGGGCGACGAATGCGATCACGAATTATGCAGTACACTGGCAATCAGTGGGACGCCGATTTTGAGCCGTTCGTCGTGACTGAGTGGGACGAGAAAGGTAAAACCACGTTCAAATACGATAAGAAAAAGGCTATCGAAGAAGACGAATCCGATAACTGACCGCTTATTTGAACACACCCTGCGGATCAGGTTGCTTAGCGATCAGGTCGCTGAGATAACCCAGATCGAGCGAGGTCAGATCGAGGTTGCGGGCCTGATGAAAGTAAGACCACGCGTTGACGTAATCGGCTTTCAGGTAATTAATCAGCGATAGTTTCTGATAGGCCGACGCGCTGGGGCTGATCGACACAGCACGTTGCAGCGTCGTTTCGGCATCGGTCAGGATGCCGGGGGCGTTGTGTTCCTGATGGTATTTGATCTGCACCGTGGCCAGATCGGCCATCAGTGTAATGTTGCTGTCGGCCACGGTCAGGCCGCGTTTCAGCATTCGGATGGCGTCAGGCAACTGATTTTTCTGGTAAGAGACCACGCCCAAACCCCAATAAGCATCGGCGTTGTTTTCATGCAGCAGCCAGGCCAGATTGAAGCGGTAAGCCGCCGTATCCAGCTGCCCGCTGGCTACGTAGTCCCAGCCGCGGTCGGTAAAGAACTTACTGGCTTCAGGACGGGTGGCAAAGTTGCGGTCACAGTCGTTCAAAAAGCGAATTTCCTGATCGATCTGCTCACTCGTTTTAGCACGTTCGCCAAAGAGCGGCATCGTATTTATGTCGGCGGTAGTGGGTTCGTTGGGGGTAGCGTTGGCTCCGCCGTCGGCAGGTGTGGGTTGGCTTTCTGCTTGCGTAGTGGCAACGGGGGCGTTATTTCGGACGGATGTAATAAGCTGCTTTGGTTGCGCCATTACCAGAACAGGCAGCACAAGCAGGCTTATCGGCACCAGTTTAAATCGAAAACGCATAACCATCATAACACAGAGAGGAGCAGTGGGTTTCTGTCCCGGTAGAACGACCCGGAGATTCAAGTTAGTACATCCTGGCCAAATTACCGCCGACCACCCCGGGTACCCGTTCGTTTACCACCGCCTGCTTTTGCCCCGCCCGGCCTGCCCGCTTTTGGGCGACTACCCGCTGGACGCGTTCCAGTGCTTTTGGCGGCTGTTTTTGGCTGAGCTGTCCGTTTGATTGGGGTAACGCCCATTTGGGGTTTCCCTTTGGTGGGATACTGATTTTTTTCCTTTTTCTCGTGAAAAGCCCCCGCAAACGTCGGGTCGTCTTTCCGGCGTTGCTCGTCTATTTCTCGCAGCATAGACTGTTCTTCATCGAAGGGTGTTTCGGCCACCTCCACCGCTCTCGGCAGCGACTGGCGCGGCACCGTCATGCGGATAATCCGTTCGATTTTCTGCACGTGGTAATCCTCTGCCTTCGTCACGAACGTAATGGCTTCGCCGGTATGATTGGCGCGACCCGTCCGGCCAATTCGGTGCACGTAATCTTCGTAGATCAGCGGTACGTCGAAGTTGATAACGTGGCTCACGTCGGCCACGTCAATACCCCGCGCGGCCACGTCGGTAGCGACCAGAATCTGCACATTACCCTCTTTGAAGGCGTCCATCGAGTTAATGCGGGTATTCTGGCCTTTGTTGGCGTGAATGACCCGAACCTGTTCGGGATCAACCACTTTCCGTGCCAGAAACCTGTAGATGTTGTCGGCGGTACCTTTACTACGGGCAAAGACGATACCCCGCTTAAAGTCGTCGCGCGTGACGAGGTATTCGAGCAAGTTGATTTTGGTACGGAAGTTCGGCACGTCGTAGATGACCTGCTCTACCATGTCGGCAGTCGATGCCTGGGGCGTCACCTCCACCCGCACGGGAGCTTCCAGAAACTCGCCCGACAGCCGTTCTACCCGCCCGCCAAACGTAGCTGAAAACAGCATGTTTTGCCGTTTGGTGGGTATCACTTCCAGAATGGCGCGAATCTGGGGCATAAACCCCATATCCATCATCTTATCGGCTTCGTCCAAAATCAGCGTTCGGATTTCCTTCAGGACGATGTGCCCTAAACGGTACAGGTCCAGCAACCGGCCTGGCGTGGCAATAATCAGATCAACGCCGGTTTCGAGCTGGGCAATCTGCGCTTTGGGACCCAGTCCACCAAATAACGCTACATGGCGCAGATCGGTGTATTTACCGATTTGCTGCACGGCTTCGGCAATCTGCATGGCCAGTTCGCGGGTGGGGGCCAGAATCAGGGCGCGGGGGTTTTTGCCCTGCGCGTACTTGATTTTCATCAGCAGCGGCAGCAGATAAGCCGCCGTTTTGCCGGTGCCGGTCTGTGCAATACCCAGCACATCGTGGTTACCGAGACTGATCGGAATGGTTTTCTGCTGAATGGGCGTCGGCTCGGTATAACCCAAATCGGCGATGGCGTTGAGCAACTGCCGGTTCAGCTCAAACTGCTCGAAAGAAGAGATTTCCATAAAAGGGGATGTAGCGGGTAATAATAGCCGCGCTAACCCTCAACGCATCGGCAGTGAGGGTTAGTAACTCAGAACTGCTTCAAAATTCGTTCTACGCCACTAACATAGCCGGAGCCAAACAGATTCACGTGGACCAGCAGCGGGTAGAGGTTGTACAGAACCACGCGCTCATCGAAACCGTCATTTAGCGGGAAGGCTTCGTCGTAGGCGTCGTAAAACCGCTGGTCGAAACCGCCGAAGAGTTTGGTGAACGCCAGTTCGGCTTCGCGGAAGCCATAATAGACGGCAGGGTCGATGAGGGCGGGCGTTCCCGCTTCGGTGGCTAACACGTTACCCGACCACAAATCGCCATGGAGCAGGGCCGGGCGGTCGGTTGGAATCAGGCTGGGCAGGTGAGTACGCAGCCGCAATAGAGCATCGTAAGTGGGTTTATCGAGCAGTCCTTTATAAAGGGCCATGCCGGCCTGTGGTAGCAGCCGCTGCTCGAAAAAAAAGTCGTGGCCGCTGGCGGTAGGCGTGTTGCTCTGAAACAGCGAGCCGATATAGTTGTCGGTATCCAGCCCGAACAGCGGCCGCGTATGCGAATGCAGTTCGGCAAGGGCGCGTCCGAGTTCCTCCCAGTAAGCGGGGCCGGGTTTGCCGGTGTCGATGTACTCCAGAATCAGGTACGACTTACCGCTGTGTTCGCCGTAGCCAATTACCTGCGGAATCAGCAGTACGTCGGTTTGCCGAAGCCGGTCAAGCCCCTGCGCTTCGGCCTCGAACGGAGCCGGATACGCCGTGCCATCGGATTCGGGCGTGGTATAATGCCCGTTGTGACTCCACTTGACGAAGAAAACGCCCTCCGACGAAAACACCTGAGCCGTCATATTGACGTTGCCACCCGACAGAAACTGCGCTTCGATCACCTGCACCGACTGCCCCAACGCCTGAAACAGAATGCTCTCGAAAAAAGAAAATTGCTCGTCGCCCCAGAAATTCATTTGCTTTGCGTCATGCTGACGAAGGAGAGCATCTCCATCAGCAGCGTGTTTATTCGCCTACTATCATATCCGTAATTCGACGAAGATGCTTCCTTCGTCAGCATGACAAAACAATGAACCACCAACTTCACCATCTGTTTACTATTGGTCAAAAACCCGAACGCCGAATTATCGGGCTGATGTCGGGAACGTCGCTCGATGGTCTCGATATAGCTCTCTGTTGCATTGCGGGCAGCGGCCCCGCCACGTCCGTAACTCTCGAACGGTTTGTGACGGTTCCGTATGACGATGGCTTCAAAGATGAAGTCCGGGCCATTTTCGCCAAACGACACATTGACTTCGAGCAGTTATGTCTGCTAAATCCATACATCGGACGATTGCATGGGCAGATGGTCATGGATGCGCTGCGCGAGTGGCAAATTGACCCGGCAGCCGTTGACATCGTGGCGAGTCACGGGCAAACGGTTTATCACGCGCCTAAAAGTCAGCACCGGCGCAACGGGTTTCCGAACGCCACGCTACAAGTTGGCGATGGCGATCACGTAGCGGCCACAACGGGCATTATCACCCTCAGCGATTTCCGGCAGAAACACGTGGCACACGGGGGCGAAGGTGCGCCACTGGCCGTATATGGCGATTTTTTTATGTTCTCAAAAGCCGGAGAAAATCGAATTTTGCTCAACATGGGCGGCATTGCCAACTTCACGTATCTGCCTGCCGACGAAGATGCCAGTCAGGTATTCACAACCGATACCGGCCCCGGCAATACGCTTTTGGACGCCTACGCCCGCAAATTCCTGAACCAGCCCTACGACGAAAACGGCGCGATGGCCCGCAGCGGACGGCTAAACGCTGACCTGCTTGCCGCCCTGAAAGTCGATACGTTCTTCGACGCACCCTTTCCTAAAACCACTGGCCCCGAAGTCTTCAGCATAGCCTACGTAGAAGCCGCCCAAATCCGCAGCCATACCGAAATCATTACCCCTGCCGATTTGATGGCCACGCTGGTGCAGTTCAGTGCCGACACCATTGCCGATGCCATTGGCCGGGTCATGCACACCGACGAAACGTATCATGTCTATATGAGCGGGGGCGGTGCGCACAACCCCACCCTGACCGACGCCATTCGCCAAAAACTACCCAACTGCATCTTCGGCAGCACCACCGGCCTCGGCATCAACGGCGACGCTAAAGAAGCGGTGCTGTTTGCGGTGTTGGCCAACGAATGCCTGATGGGCGGCACTACGTCGTTCGGCAACCGGCAGGGTGTACCAAGCGTCGCGATGGGGAAGATTTCGCTGCCGTAACCTCAACTCTTCGGCCTGAACACCGGCATTTTATCGGCGTGTGTGGTCAAAAACGGGCCACCGATGAGGTCAATACAGTACGGGATGGCTGGGAACACCACCGACAGGCACTGCCCGATGGCTTTGGGTTTGCCGGGCAGGTTCACAATCAGCGTCTGGTTGCGGGTACCCGCCGTTTGCCGCGACAGAATGGCCGTTGGGACGTACTTCAGACTTTCCTGCCGCATCAGTTCGCCGAAGCCGGGCATCATCTTGTGGCAAACGGCTTCGGTCGCTTCGGGCGTTACGTCGCGGGGGGCGGGGCCGGTGCCGCCGGTAGTCACTACCAGACAGCAGCCTTCGGTATCGGCGAGGTCAATCAGCGTGGCTTCGATCTGGTCCTGTTCGTCGGGAATGATGCGCAGGACGGGCGTCCATTCGCAGTTGAGCCACTCGGTAAGCAAGGCCACCACGGCCTGACCGGGCGTTGCTTCATAGACGCCCGCACTGGCGCGGTCTGAGACGTTGATTATACCAATTTTAGTCATCGTTTCTGGTGGTATATGCCATTGATAAAAAACAAATTTTATTTCCCGCTATAGGCTTCGTCTGGCGGTATGTTTTTTGCTGAGATGAAGCAGACGTTAAGTGGCTACGTTTAACCGTTGTTGTTGCTGACTCACTAATCTGCTAACTAATCTGAACCGTTCTACCTGGCATCAGCGTATCGGCCTGCATGGGCATATCAGCTATCGAACACATCCTGTGTGGATTAGGGTTTGGGAATTGGGTGTGCTGCTGTTGCTGTACGGGTCAGTGTTTGGGCAGCAACCCGTCCACAAAGCTACTCCGAACGGGCAAACTGAGTTACTGAATCAATACGCGGCACAACGAAAACAGACGCTTCAGCTGGCCAAAGAACACGGCTGGCCCCTCCTCAAAAACTATTCCAAACAGCGGCAGCTTCGGTTGCAGGGCGTCGATACTACCGGGCAGCCAATTTATTATTCGCTCCACAATGCCGAAGCAGCCCTCGGTACCCGTACCACATCACTCAGCAACGGAACCTTGCCAGTTATGCTATCGGGTGGGTCGGCGTTTATGAACGGGCGGCTGGGCTTATGGGATGGCGGTCTGGTACTCCCCACCCACCGCGAACTCGGCAACAACCGCATCCGACAGCGCGACATCACCAACGGAAGCAGTGACCACGCCACGCATCTCGCCGGAACACTGCTGGCCAAAGGTATCGACGCTAAGGCCAAAGGCATGGCATTTGGAGCGCAGCTTTCGGTTTGGGACTACACCAACGATTTGGCCGAACTGACCACGGCAGCACCCGATTTGCTCGTTTCCAACCATGCCTACGGACCGGTGGTAGGCTGGGTGTTTAACCAATCGCGCCCCGGCACCGATCCGAACCTAAAATGGGAATGGTGGGCTAATACCGCCATCAGTCAGACCGAAGATTATCTGTTCGGCTTTTACTCAGCGCAGGCCCGCGACCTGGACCGGCTGGCCTACAACAACCCGTTTTTTCTGATGGTCCGCTCCGCCGATAACAAACGTGCCGAAACCGGACCACCCGCCGGAACGCCGTACTATCTGCGTAACACCAATACCAAAAGCACCGCCGTGCGGCAGCGTAACGACGGCTACGACGTAATTCCGGGCGAGGCTACCGCCAAAAACGTGCTGACTATCGGAGCCGCCAACCCTACCTTCAGCCCAGCAAACCGGGAGCTTACGGGGCTGGAATCGACTGCTTTCAGCGGCTGGGGGCCAACCGACGACGGACGTATCAAACCCGACCTGCTGGGTATCGGCACCGATATTTATTCGACGCTCGGCACTGGCAATGCCGACTATGGTACGTATAGCGGTACGTCGATGGCGTCGGCCAACGTGTCGGGATCACTGTTTCTGTTACAGGAGTTATATGCCCGGCAGCGGGGTGGTACCGCAACCGGACGACCGTCGTTCATGCGGGCGGCTACCCTGCGCGGGCTGGCCCTGCATACTGCCAACCGCCCCAACCCGGCCACCGGACCCACCTACCGCACGGGCTGGGGACTGCTGAATACCGAAGCAGCCGCGCAGGTATTGCTGAACCAAAACCTGGCGCACGAAGTACTGGAACAGTCGCTAACGACCCGACAAACGTTCAGCCGCCGGATTGTGGCGCAGGGCAATGAGCCGCTGGTGGTAACACTCTGCTGGACCGACCCCGAAGCTACCGCCACGCCCGCAACCATACTGTCGCTCGATAGCCGGACGCCCAAACTCATCAATGACCTCGACCTGCGCCTGATCGACAATCGCGTTACCTCACTGCCTTTCGTGCTGGATCCCATCCGGCCCAATCAGCCCGCTAAACCCGGTAACAACACCCTCGATAATGTGGAGCAGGTGTTTATCGAGAATCCAATTCCCGGTCAGGCATACACGCTCACGGTCTCCCATAAAGACCAGCTTACGTACAACAACCAGCCTTTTTCACTCATTATCAGCGGTCTGCGCCGGGCCACCAACTGTACACTCACGGCCAGTATTGCGCCCAGTCGGGATACCACGATTTGTACGGGCAGTACGCTGCTTCTACAGGCTGCCACCACCCAAAATGGCTACCAGTATCAATGGCTGCGCAATAGCGTGGCCCTCGCCGGAGCCAATACGGCGACACTGGCCCTGACTCAGCCCGGCAGCTATGCCCTGCGCCTGACCGATCTGGCGGGTTGTT
>Ga0105045_10004254_pt1 | contig 12417 bp, 10 predicted proteins | sample MAT02_FD_78089 | JGI IMG/M metagenome (GOLD analysis project Ga0105045, IMG submission 78089) | Freshwater microbial communities from Lake Fryxell liftoff mats and glacier meltwater in Antarctica - MAT-02 (megahit assembly) | ecosystem: Environmental > Aquatic > Freshwater > Ice > Liftoff... | reverse complement strand
TTGTACCAGACGAGATGGATGTCACGCATGAGACACCTTAAACGGCGCGGGCACCAGGAATGATCCGGCTGGGGTCACGTCATCCCCGCGCGTCGCCTCCTTCCACGGCACCGGGCTGGCGCCTGCCACCGTACGATGGAATACTTGGGTCTCTGGTCGTCGCGTGCGGCGACACTGCTGCCGCCCATGGAGAACGACCCTGCGCCACCCGTCGAGCAATTCGCGGCTACGTCCATCAGAAACGCCGACCCAGCGCGCCGCGCCGACTGAATACCCGTGGGGCCGCGAGCTGCCGTTGGTCGGCCGTCGCACTGACCTGACGGCGCTGCGCCGACAGCTGAACGACGCCGTCGCGGGACAGGGGCATTGCCTGCTGCTCACCGGCGAGGCAGGCAGCGGCAAGTCACGCCTGCTGGCCACACTGATTCGTGAGGCAAAGGCCAAAGGTGCGCTGGTGGCATCCGGCACCGCGTTCGCGATGGAGGCAGGGGTCTCGTATGGGGCGCTCGCCGACGCGCTCTCGACACCGCTCCGTGCGCTCGATGCCGCGACCTTGACCGTGCTGGCGCGCGGCGCCGAGGCAGACGTGCAGGCAATCGTGCCGGGCCTCACGACGGGCTCCATCGCTGGCCTCGACGCAGTGGCTGACGACATCGGGGGCAAGGCACGCCTGCTCTGGAACGTCTCGCAATTCCTGATTCGCCTCGCGCAGCGACAGCCGCTGCTGCTCGCCATCGACAATGCGCACGAGTGCGATCCGTCGTCGCTGGAGTTCCTGCATTTTCTGGCGCGGCAGGTGCGTGGGGCGAGGGTGCTGATCGTGCTGGCGTTCGTGGATGGCGGCGACGAACAGAACGTCGCACTGCACGGCGTGGTGCGGTCGCTGCTGACGGCGCATGAGGCGACGCTGCGGCGCATCGAGCCACTGACGCGTCTCGACCTCGCCGAATTGATGCAGCGTGCATTCGCGTTGCCCGAGCACGATGCGGAGCATCACGCATCCGCGCTCTGGTCGCACACGCGCGGCAATCCGTTCTTCGTCGAGGAGTCGTTGAAGTTGCTGGCGACCTCGGGCCATCTTCGGCGTGCAGGGGTCCGGTGGGTCATGGATGAGTCGTCACCTGCGACGCTGCCGCCGACGGTGCGCGACGCCGTGCGCGCTCGACTCGACACAGTCAGTGCCAATGCGCGGCGCGTGGCGGACATCGCCGCGATTCTCGACAGTCGCGCACCGCTGCGTGTACTCGAACATGTCTCGACACTGGATGCGCTGGCCTTGGCCGACGCGATCGATGAGCTGTGCAGTCGCCGAATCCTCCTCGAGGTGCGCGACGGTGGCTCGGCGGAGTATGAGTTCGGGCATCCGATCATTCAGTCCACGGTGCGTGACGCGCTGACGGCGGCACGCGAGCGTGCGCTGCACGGCGCCGTCGCAGCGGCACTCGAATCGCTGCACGACGAGAGCACTCCGACGCGTGCGATCGACATTGCCCGGCATCTGGTGCGTGGCGAGACGCGTGGCGGTGACGAGCGCACGCTGCACTACCTCGCCGAGGCGGGACGTGATGCGATGGCGCGACGCGCCGACCAGGAAGCGGCACGCTGGATCGGCGACGCGCTCGCGCTGGCAGTGCGGCTCGGCAATGACGCAATCACGGCCGGCCTGCTCGAGGATCTGGCGACGGCGAAGCTGCGCATCGGCGACGCGCAGGGAGCGAGTGGTGACCTGGCACGGGCACTGCAACTGGCAGTGCATCGGCACGATCGAGAGGCGGAGTTCCGGCTCCATCTCGCGATGGCGCAGGACGCCGCGCGCAACGGCAACGCCACCAAGGGCCTGGAACTCCTGGTGGCTGGCGAGTTCGTTGCGACGGTGCTCGAGCGGCCGGATCTGGTGGTGCATGCACGCGTGGCACGGATGCGCATGCTGCAGGTGCTCGGACGTGCACACGATGCTGCGGCGACGATCGGCGATACGCTCGCCATCGCGACGCCGTTCGGGAATGCGTCGCTGCTCGCACTCGTGCACCAGGCTGCGTCGCAGTTGTATGCGTGGACCGGACCGGCGACGCTCGCGCGCGCGCATGGCACGCGCGCACTGGCACTGGCAGCCGAGAGCGGCGACCGCGAGATCGCCTGGTCGGCGCATTGGACGATGGCGATGCTGCAGGGCTTCACGGGCGATGCCGCTGGAGTGTCGGAGCACCTGCACGCGGCGGGACTGCTGGCCGACGCGCTCGCATCGCCCGAGTTGCAGGCGATGACGGCCGAGATCGCGATCGAGCATGCGTCAGTCGTGGGGCAGTGGGACGAGGCGCTGGCGCTGGCGGAGCGCACGATCCCGCTCGCGCGCGCCACGAGACCCAATCCGCTGCTGCCGCGATTGCTGGTGTGGACCGGCCTGATCGTCCTCGCCCGCGACGAGGTGAGCCAGGCGCGTGCGCTGCTGCATGAAGCGTGGACGCTCTCCGGAGCCGAGGCACTGGTCAGCGGCGGTGACGACGGCCTGCGTGCACTGGAGAACGTACACAACGTGATCCTCGCGCATACCGGCATGGGCGCGCTCTGCCTCGCCGAGTCGGACTGGGACCGTGCGCTCGAGTTTCTGGAACGCGGGCTCGCGCTCGCCGACCGTTTCGGGTACGTGACGTGGGCCATTCATCGGTTGCTGCCGCTGATCATCGAGGGGCGGCTGCGCGTGCACGACCATGCGCGCGTCGAGACACTCACGCAGCGGCTGCGCGAGCAGTCGGTCGCACTCGATCACCGGCTGGGCATGGCGTGGGCGGCGGCCGCCGAGGCGCTCGTCGCGCGTGTGCTGCACCAGAGCACCGATGCGGCAGCGCGCCTGCTCGCGGCGGCCGATGCACTGGACGCGGTACCTTTCGTGTTTCACGGTGCCAAGCTGCGCCGCAACGCCGCGCAGGTGCTGGAGGCCGACGGCGACGTGACCGGTGCCGTGCGTGAACTGCGCGTCGCGCACGACGTGTTCCTGCGGCTGGGCGCCGAGTTCGAGCTGCGTGGGACACGCAGCCAGCTGCGGGCGCTTGGCGTCCGTCTGCCTCCGCGCACGGCGGTGCAGGGCGCGGGCACGCTCACTGGCCGGGAGCTTGAAATCTCGCGTGCGGTGGCCCGTCGGCTGTCCAACAAGGAGATTGGTGTCCTGTTCGACATCTCGGCGCGCACGGTGAGCACGCATCTGTCGAACATCTTCGAGAAGCTGGGTGTGGATTCGCGCGGTGCGCTGGCAGATTATCTGCGCGAGCATCCACTGCTGGGCGAAGGGGGGTGAGATGGTCGCCGGCATCCGTCGACTACGTCATGCGACGTATGGGAGAACCGATCAGCAGTCGCGAGCGTTATGGGAGGTCGCATTCCCATCCACACCGGTGCCCGCCATGTTCCACCTGAGCCATCGCCCGATGTCTGCTCCCATGCTGTCGCGACTCGTGGCCCTCGCATCGTTGCTGGGTGCGGCCACGACGCTCTGCGCCCAGCCGGACCCCACGCCTGCCAGTGGCGATTCCGTGGGACGGCGCCGCATCCGGGTGCTGCCTGCACTGGCCTCGGCACCAGAGACCGGTTTGCAGTTCGGCGCCACGGTCCTTGCAGTCTGGGAGCCGGCCGCGCGCCTGCGCGCGCGACCGGCGTCGCTGACCGCGACAGCGCTGCGCACGACGAAATCTCAGACCCGCCTCCGCATCGATGGTGAACGGTGGTCGACGGGCAACGCGCGTCGTTTCGCGGGCACGCTGCAATGGCAGGAATTTCCGCTGCCATACTTCGGCATTGGCGACCGTACGCCCGAGTCGGCCGAGGAGCTGTATGTGCCGCGCGGCACCGAGGCGATATTGACGGTGCAGCAGCGGTTCGTGGGCGCGTGGTACGCCACCGCCGGGCTCCGCTACCTCGACCAGCGAATCACCCCCGACAGTGTCGGCGTGCTGCGCACGAATACGGTGACCGGCAGTCGCGGTGGCGCGATGAGCCAGTTCATCGTCGGCGTGCTGAACGACACGCGTGACAACCTGTTCGCGCCCCATACTGGCCGGCTGGTGCAGCTCTCGTATGCGCGGAGCGATGAGGCGATCTGGTCCGACTTCACGTTCGGCACGTTGCGGCTGGATGCACGGACGTACAGTACCGTGCGCCGCGAGCATGTGTTCGCGACGCAACTGCAGGTGATCGGCGTGGACGGTGCGGCTCCGTTCGACCAGCTCGCCTTGGTCGGCAACAGCGACATCATGCGCGGCTACGTGCGTGGCCGGTACCGTGATCGCTGGGCGGCTGCGCTGCAGGGCGAGTATCGCACGCCGGTGCGGCGTCGCCTCGGTGCCGTGGTGTTCGCCGGCGCCGGCATGGCTGCACCATCGCTCGACGCATTCGGCAGCAGCCGCCTGTTACCCACATATGGCGCAGGGCTGCGTATGGAGATCGACCCGCGCCAGCGCATCGGAGTACGCGCCGATTACGGGCGCGGTGGCGACGGCGCATCGGGAATCTACCTCGGCTTCAACCAGGCGTTCTGACGTTCGGATGAGCACCTGGCGCAGGGATTCTTCATCGTCGAGAGGCGCCGATCCCCGATGTGACGACCGGCTCGTTCGACTATCTTGCGTCCGTGCCCGACCCGACACCGCGCCAGCGCCTCGAGACCGTCTATCGCGCCGCGATCGACGCGATCCAGCCCGCCCGCGCCGTGCACGCGGGCCTCGCTGATGCAGCACTCGATGTAGGTGCACCGATCCATCTCCTTGCAATCGGCAAGGCCGCACGCGCGATGCTCGGCGCGGCACTGACATGGTGCGACACGCGAGGCATCGGCGCGGTGGGTGGCGTGTGCATCAGCCACGAGCGCAGTACCCTGACGCTGCCGGCAGGATTCGTCGCCGCGCATGGTGATCATCCGCAGCCGCATGACGCATCCGCCAGCGCGGCCGCGTTGCTGCACACGTACGTGAGCGAACGGGTTCATGCCGGCAACGTGGTGGTGGTGCTTCTTTCCGGTGGCACCTCGGCGCTGATTGGCTCGCCTGCCGGTGCGCTGACGCATGATGACTATCGCGCCTGCTGCAGTGCGCTGCTGCATTCGGGACTGGACATCACGGCGCACAACGCGATCCGACGCGTGCTCTCACGCTGGGGCAATGGGCGCCTCGGCTCGGCATTGCATGCGGCCGGCGCGCAGGTGACGGTACTCGCGATCTCCGATGTGCCTGGCGACGCGCCAGCATCGATCGGCAGCGCGCCGTGCATCGCAACTGTGATGGACGCCGCCGCGTGTGACGCGGTTCTCGCGACGGCGTCGCTCACGGAGGCCGAGCGTACGCGGCTGCGCGATGCATTGCGTGCGGTACGTCCCGATGTCGCGGATGACTTCCCGCCGATTCCGCACCGTGTGATCAGCTGCAACCGCATCGCACGCGAGGCAATCGCAAGCGCGGCTGCAGAGCTGGGCCTGGCGACCACGTTACCCCCGATCGCGCTCGACGGCGAGGCGCATGCGTGTGGTGCGACGATCGTTCGTGAACTGCTGGACGTGGCACCCGCGCTGCGTACAGCAACGCTTTGGTGCTGGGGTGGCGAACCTGTGGTGTCGCTGCCACCGGGTGCGCCGCCCGGTGGTCGCATGCAGGCGCTGGCGATGGCCGCAGCGTGCGCGTTGCACGAGGCTGGTGGGCGTGCGCGAGGGATCACGATCCTTGCAGCGGGGACCGATGGTCGCGATGGCGCGACGGATGCCGCCGGCGCTGTGATCGATGCCCGCACCTGGCAGCTGATACTCGATGGCGGCGGCGATCCAGTGCTGCTGCTCGCGGCACACGACAGTCACGCGGCGCTGCGCGGTGCCGGGGCTTTGATCCCTGCATTCGCGAGCGGGACGAACGTCAACGACGTCGTCATTGCGCTGGTGGACACGGACATCGAATGATCGAGTGATCGGCAGCGTTGGCCACGAGCATGGGTGACCAGATGTCATGGCGCGTCGCGTTCCTCGAGCGGGCGCGACCGGTGCGCAACCGCAGCCGTCGCGCCGCTTGAGCCGCTTGAGCCGCAGTGTAGACTCCAGCATGACCACACGTCCCACTGCCCTCGTCACCGGCGCCTCCCGCGGCATCGGTCGTGCCATCGCGCTTGCGCTGGCACCCACGCATGACCTCGTGCTCACCGCGCGATCTGCCGATGCGCTCGAAGCGGTCGCGCGTGATGCGACGGCGCTCGGCGCTTCCACGCGCACGATTCCCTTCAACGCGGCCAATCCCGCCGCAGTCGCCACGGCACTCGCCGACGTCTCCTGCGACGTGCTCGTGAACAACGCAGGCGTCGCGAGACTGAAGCCGTTTCTCTCGCTCACAGCGGCGGAATGGCACGGGATGGTGGACGTGAACATCAATCCGCTCTACCACGTCACGCGCGCGGTGTTGCCGGGCATGGTGGAGCGCGAGCGCGGCCATGTGATCAACATCGGGTCGACCGCAGGCCGGAACACCTTCCTCGGCGGCACCTGCTACGCTGGCACCAAGCACTTCGTGATGGGCTTCAGCGAGTGTCTGATGCTGGAGGTGCGCGATGCGGGCGTGAAGGTCAGCGTCGTGATGCCGGGCAGCGTCGAGACGGACCTCTTCCCCGTCGGCACGGATACGAGCTGGATGTGCACGCCCGCTGACATCGGCGCTGCAGTGCGGCAGGTCGTCGACACACCAGCGCACACGTTGCAGTTCATCGTCGAAGTGCGACCGCTGTCACCGAAGCGGCGACGCGACGGCACATCACGGGCGTGACGACGCATCGACACCCGCGCGACCAGGCCATAAGTTCAGGCAGGACAGTCTCGGGTTCGCCTGCGGTTGCTCGTGTCCCCTCACGCACAAGGCTCATGCGTCGTTTTGCGAAGCTCCTCGTTCTCGTCGCCGGTACCGTGCAAGGCGCCCTCGCGCAGCCAGCACGGCCGGATACCGTCGTCGATCCGTATCGCTGGCTCGAGGAGGTCAGCAGCGAGCGAGCGATGAACTGGGTGCGCGCCGAGAACGCGAAGACCAGTGCGGTGCTCGAACAGGATCCACGGTATGCGGAAATCCATGCCACGGCGCTGGCGATGGCGCAGGCGCGTGATCGCATCCCGAATGTGCGATTCATCGGGGGCGCGCTCTACAATTTCTGGCAGGACTCGGCGCATGTGCGCGGCATCTGGCGCAAGACGTCACTGGCGAGCTATCGCACGGCGTCGCCGACGTGGGTGACCGTGCTGGACCTGGATGCGTTGGCGACGGCGGAGAACGCGAACTGGGTATGGGCAGGCGCGGACTGCGTGGCACCGGCCGAAGTCCGCTGCCTCATCGACCTGTCGGATGGCGGCGAAGATGCGACGACGGTGCGCGAGTTCGACCTGCTCACACGGCGCTTCGTGCCGCGTGGATTCATGCTGCCGAAGGGCAAGCAGATCGTCGCGTGGAAGACGCCGGATACGCTGCTCGTCGCGCGCGAATGGACGCCGGGCGAGATGACGGCATCAGGCTACGCGTACGTCGTGAAGTCGCTGGCGCGTGGGCGGGGGCTGGCTTCGGCGGTCGAGGTGTTCCGGGGCACGCCCACCGATGTGCGCGTCGCAGCGTTCACGCTCTCCGATGCGTCGGGACGGAGCGTGAGCATCATAGACCGCGGCATCAGCTTCTTCGAGTCGGAGCAATACCTGGTCCGATCGCGCGACGTGGTGCGACTCGACGTGCCGCTCAAGTCGAACGTCGTCGCGATGCTCGACGGACAGCTCATCATCAAGCTCGCCGAGCCATGGACCAGTGGCTCGGCGCGCATTGCGAGTGGCGCGCTGGCGTCGTTCGATGCGGCGGCGGCAGCGCGCACGCCCGGCACGCTGTCGCCGGAGATGATCGTCGAGCCGGGACCGCGCGAGGCGATCGAGGATGTCGATGTGACGAAGGATCGGCTGCTCGTCGGCATGATGCGCAACGTGACCGGTCAGGTGCGCTCGTATGCCCGTGATGCCGCCGGCCGGTGGACGTCGATCGCGATGGCGTTGCCGGCGAACCTGTCCACCGGGATCGCGAGCGCCGATCGCCGCTCGAATCGTGCACTGGTCGGCGTGGAGGGCTATCTCACGCCGCGCAGCATCTGGTTGGCTGACGCCGGCACCGCATCGGTAACGCAGGTGAAGACGCTGGCGCCGCGCTTCGATGCCTCGCGTGCCGAGGTGGAGCAGCTCGAGGCGACGTCGACCGATGGCACGAAAGTACCGTACTTCGTGGTGCGCCCCACGCGCATCACGCTCGACGGATCGAATCCGACCATCCTGTATGCCTACGGCGGGTTCGGGGCATCGCTCACGCCACGGTACGACGCCGACATGGGCAAGCTCTGGGTGGAGCGTGGCGGCGTGTACGTGATCGCGAACATCCGCGGCGGCGGTGAGTTCGGTCCGGCATGGCATGATGCCGGCCTGAAGACCAGGCGTCAGGTGATCTACGATGACTTTGCAGCCGTCGCGCGCGATCTCATTGCGCGTGGCATCACCAGCCCGAAGAAGCTCGGCATCCAGGGCGGCTCGAATGGCGGGCTGCTGATGGGCGTGGAGATGACGCAGCATCCGGAGCTCTTCAATGCCGTGGACATTCAGGTGCCGCTGCTGGACATGCTGCGCTACGAGCAGATCGCGGCGGGTGCCTCGTGGGTGGGTGAGTATGGCAGCGTGAGTGTGCCGACGGAGCGCGAGTTCCTCGCCTCGATCTCGCCACTGCACAACCTGAAGCCGAACGTGACGTACCCGCAGCCGTTGATCTGGACGACGACCAAGGACGATCGCGTGGGTCCGCAGCATGCACGGAAGTTCGCGGCGACGATGTCGGCCATGGGCCTGCCGTACCTGTTTTACGAAGTGACGGAAGGGGGACATGGCGCCGGCGCGAACATCGAGCAGCGGGTGCGCACCACGGCGCTGGAGTTCACGTATTTCGCTCGGCAGCTGATGAACGGCGCCACGGTGACGCCGTGAGACCGCGCCGTGTGCCCTGACGAAGGTTGAGTTCGACTTACCACGGCAGACTGAGCACGGGCGAGTTCGATGGCGGCATACTTGCAGTGCATGGTGTCCAGTGAAACACACCCATCACGCGAGGCCCGCGCATCATGCTTGATCGACCGACCGACGACCGCCGCGACGACGAAGGCCTGAACGACGACGACTACCTCGCGGACGAGGAAGTCGCTCGACTGGACCCGGACGAGATCTCCGACCGTCCCGGGAATCTCGATGTGAATGGCATCACACCGTTACCGGAAGAGCTCACCGGCCGCGCAAGCGGCACGGATGAGGATCTCGTCGCGCTGTTCGGGAACCGGACGGACCAGCACATGGCGGATGGCTTCCGCGGCGGAAGCGAGGACGAGCCGCCGGCGGATGACGATGAGTTCGAGCAGGACCCGACACAGACGATGCCGTAGTCGTGGCCTGAATGCTCGTCTGCAGGTACGGACGACCGTGCCTGCATCGGAGAATTCGAGGGGCGACGCGACCTGCGTGCCCGAGGTGCCCCAGCGGCATTGCAGGGCAGCGCAGCGAGCGCGAGGTCAGCCGGCGAAGAGCGACAGCAACAGTGCGACTGCAACGATCAGAGCGGCGCCGTAAACTCCCGCTGTGACCGCCAGAATCGTCTTGAATGCGTTGTCCTTTCGTACGGCGACCTCGAGCACATCCGCTTTCGCCACCGCGACGCGGAATTCCGGCGCTTCGCCCTGCGGGGACGACCACCCGAGGACGCTGTCGCCCTCGATGCGCATATGGAAGAGGCGAAACTCGGCACCCGTCCTGAGTGTGAGCCTGACTTCCCCGTTGCGCCCGGGTGAGGGCAGGGATTCGCGCACCGGTCCAGACTCGACGCGCGTGCTCGTGCAGGCGGTCGTCATGGCCATCGCGGACGTGAGCAGCAGGCTCCTGATGGACGGCACGGAGCAACGCAGGAGCCGAAGGTGCGACATGGCGGAGAACGTACCGTCACGGCGGAGCCGGCGCGAGTTCGCGTGGCACCCTTTGCATCCGCAGGCGCTGCGCCGGCACATGACGTCGGCGCCGCTGAATCGTCCACGAGCGGAACGTCGCGTGCGGCGATGAGTGGAATGCCGGACGGCCGCGCACCGTTGCGATGGAGGATGTGACGGGCCAGAGGGAGCGTCGTCTTGAGGTTGAATCGCTGCCGAGGGGCGTGACGGTCCCGGAGCCACGGCAGCGGGCGGGAACAGGACAGGATCTGGCCGGCAGGCACTGGCTGCCTGATGACGACGAGAGTTCGTGCGGAAGGGCGGGTGGGCCCGGAAGCACGTTTAGCCCCCGGTGAGCGACGGCTTGCCGGGGGCACCTCGTATGCCCGGGCAGCTGAACCGCAGAGGTCCGCGAGCGCGCTCGCGTCGGACGCACTCCCCGCTCCGTCTGCACCTGCGGCGCGCACCCACCTCGGCACGCGCGCGCTTCCGGTCATAGCTTTGCCGGATGACGATCACTCACCCTCGCGTTGCATTCCAGGGAGCACCTGGGGCCTTCAGTGAGGATGCCATCCGCGCACTCTGGGGCACGGACACGATTCCCGTGCCCTGCGACACATTCACGGCGATGCTGCAGGCCGTGCAGTCCGGCGCGGCCGACGGCGCGGTACTCCCGGTCGAGAACAAGATCGTGGGGCCGATTCAGACGGCGCTCGATGCGCTGGATGACTTCAGCGTTGGCCTGAACATCGGCGGCACCACCGATGTCCCGATCGTGCTGGCCCTGATGAGTGTCGCCGGTGCGACGGTCGAGGGCGTGCAGGTCGTCATGTCGCATCCAGTCGCGCTGGCGCAATGCAAGCTGTTTCTCGACGGCTTTCATGCGAAGGCGGAGGCGTACTATGACACGGCCGGCGCCGCCAGGCGCGTCGCCGAGAAGCGTGATCCGTCGATTGCGGCGATCGCGAGCCACAACGCGGCCAGCTTGTACGGGCTGACAATTCTGGCCGATGGGGTCCAGGATGTCCCGGACAACTGGACGCGCTTCGTGAAGATCGAGGCGGGGCGATAGCTGGCTAGCGTTCGTCCCGGGAACGGCGCTGGTGGTCGCCGCCACTGTGTCGGTGTCGCTCCTGCCACGTCGCCCGCATCGCCGTCGCCTTCACGCGTTGCGCCGGCGTCAGCACCGACTCCATGGCGAGCCGCATGCCGTCGCGCAGCGAGTCGAGTCGCGGGCCGACACGCGCGCGGAGCGAGTCCAGCTGGTGTTCACGCGCTGCGACAGGCGCTCACCGCACGATACACCGGTGCGCCCTGGCGATGCCCGCCTGCGGAGCCGCCGTCGGAGGCGCAGGCGCAGTTCCCGGATTTCCGGTGGGAGGGCTCGCCGGCGCGTTGCGCTGGTCGTGAATCGACGCGAAGCTGACTGTCTGCGGATCGTCAGGAGGGGCGCCCACGAAACAGTGCGGTGGCCGTACGTGTTACGATTGCGAAGGGTCGCGCGCCATCCGTCGCGACCTGCCTACGTCTCCAGGAGTGTTCGTGTCGCTGCGTCGCCTACCCGTCTACATCCTTGCCGATGTCTCCGGCTCCATGCGGGGAACCCCCGTCGAGAGCGTGAAGGCCGGCATTCGCCAGCTGCACCGCGACCTGCTCACCGACCCGCAGGCTGTCGAGAGTGCCTATCTCAGCGTGATCACCTTCGCCGACGTCGCCATCCAGGTGGTGCCGCTGACGGAGATCAGCAGCTTCATCCCGCCCGAGATGGAGGCAAACGGGCAGACGAACTACGGCGACGCGCTGCGGGTGCTGCTGGAGTGCTTCGAGATGGAGGTGGTGCGCACCACCGCCGACCAGAAGGGCGACTGGCGGCCGCTGGTCTTCATCCTCTCGGACGGCGCGCCGACGGACACCGGCTGGCCGCAGTACGCGAGCGAGCTGCGTGAACGTCGCCCCGCGAACATCATCGCCGTGGCCTGCGGTGATCATGCGGACATCTCGGCGCTCCGCGAGACGACCGACACGGTGATCCAGATGCGCGACATGTCGCCCGATGCGTTCCGGGCGTTCTTCAAGTTCGTCTCGGCGAGCGTGAAGACGACCAGCGCGAAGGTGGGTTCCGTCGGTGAAGGCGGTGCGATCACGCTGCCGCCGCCGCCGCCCGGCATCACGATCATTCCCTGAGCGCGGTGGACGAACCGGGGGCAGTGCTGGCGCCGGACGATGCAGTCGTGCCGGCAACGTGGGTGGATCGAGAGCCGGAGGTTGCCTGGTGCCCTGAGGCGATCCATGCGGTGCTCGGCGACGAGTTCGTGCGTGCCGCCGCGACCGAGCCGAGCGTCGTCTCGCGGGCGCACGCGACGTGGCAGGTGCGCGGCGCGAGTGTGCGCGGGAAGTCGCATGGACATCGCGGCGAGCATCGGGACGACG
>Ga0105045_10004253_pt1 | contig 12418 bp, 6 predicted proteins | sample MAT02_FD_78089 | JGI IMG/M metagenome (GOLD analysis project Ga0105045, IMG submission 78089) | Freshwater microbial communities from Lake Fryxell liftoff mats and glacier meltwater in Antarctica - MAT-02 (megahit assembly) | ecosystem: Environmental > Aquatic > Freshwater > Ice > Liftoff... | reverse complement strand
TGGAAGACGTCGATGAAGAACGCGTGGATGGGGAAGTAGAGCAACAGGTGCCAGATGTAGATGCCGTAGGACCGCTTGCCGAACCATATGCAGATCGGGTGTGAGAGCAGCGACGCGAATCGTGCCTCCGGCCGGCGCACCAGATTGAGGACGAACAGCGGCATCGCCAGCACGGTCAGGTTGTAGAACGGCGACAGGAACGGCCGGAACGGTCCGAACCCGCCGAGCAGGAACGTCGCTGCGTACATCGCCAGCGCAATGGTGCCTGCCCGTGGCAACCACCGCTGCAGGCCGGGCGCGTCGAGCGTCGGCTCGATCCTGAACAGGAAGGCAGCGAGACATCCCAGGACCAGGGAATCCGGCCGCATGATCGCCAGGCCGAACACGAACGACTCGAGGTCGCGCCCTCCCAGCACCGGATCGAGACCCATTCGAAGTGCCGGCAGGATGAGGACGAACGCCACCATCGCGCCGATCAACAGTGGGATCCGCCGGGTTCGACCGACCTTCAGCGCACCGATCAGCAGCAGAGGCCAGACGAAATAGAACTGCTCTTCCAACGACAACGTCCAGAGCTGGATGAGCACCTGCCCTTCGACCCCGGTCCAGGCGACGAAGAAGTTGTAGACGTACAGGCCAGCGGTCAACGCCTCGGTGAGCAGGCGTCCGCGGTCCTCCCCACCGAGCGTCAGCGCATACAGCGTGAACACCGCAAGCAGGGTGTACGACGCAGGAAAGAGGCGGAAGACGCGCCGCAGGTAGAAGTCCCGCAGTGAGATTGCACCGCGAGCCGACCGTTCCTCGAGCAGGAGCGTCGTGATCAGGAATCCTGACAGCACGAAGAACATGTCGACGAGGATCGGTGTGCCGTTGAGCAGGTCGGTCATCGGCACCAGGAAGTGGAACGACATCACCAACAGGACGCCCACACCCCGGGCGCCATCCAGAGCCGGACTCCAGCCGAGCTTCCTCGTGGTGGGACCCGAGAGGCGGTCGGCGAAAGTGGGGCGGCCCTTGAGCGGCTCGGTGCTCACGTGGCCGCCCCCCCGGCATCGCTCGGCGTCTCGACCGCCTGGCCCTGAGGGCGCTGGTACTTCCGGTCCTTGATACGCAAGAACGGTTGCTCGATGAACCGGAACGAAGCGATGCCGGCCAGCACACCCAACGCGGAACCGATCAACCCGAGGGCCAGTCGTCGGGCGCCGTACACGCCGTCCATCGCAGCCAGGAAGATCAACAGCACCGGGACGTGCCACAGATAGATCCCGTAGGAACGTACTCCGAGCCATTTGAGCGCCGGGTGCGACAGCCCTCGGCTGGCCCAGCTCTCCTGGCGCAGGTAGAGATCCAGGATCAGCGGTGCCAACAGCAGCAGGCACACCTGGTAGATCGGCCCGCCGAACAGCTCGAAGCCGACGACCCGGTTGCCCAGTGCCAGGAAGGCGAAGAAGCCGACCCAGCCCATCGCGCCGCCGATAGCCACGCCTCGCCGCCAGCGCTCGGTGAGCGGACGCGGGATGGCCCGGTTCGCGAAAGCGAGCAGGCAGCCGTAGACGATCATGTCGGGTCGGGCCGATGCGAGCCGATAGACGATGCCCTGCCAGGTCGGGTCACCCTCGTCGGTGAACACAACCTCCTTCAAGACCCATGGTGTGGTCGGCTCGCCGAGCTGCGTCTGGGCAATCACCTGGCCGGTTCCGGATCCCAGCCCGCCGGGGAAGAACTCCACGACCTGGGAATGGAACACCACTCGGGTGCCCATGACGACCACCACGAACAGCACCGAGCCGACGATCAGCTTCAGGTCGGCGCTGCGTCGTTTGCGGCGTGCTGCAGCCAGGAAAACCAATGGCCAGATGAAATAGAACTGTTCCTCGACGGTCAGGCTCCACGTGTGACCGAGCACCCCGTCCAACGTTCCCGGCATGAACGCCGCGACGACGTAGTAGGAGTAGGTCGCCGCAGCGATCGGTTCGATCCACCAGTCGCCCAACTGCTCGCTGACGCCGGGGACGAAGGTCACCCCGATGATCAACAAGATCGTGGCGACCCCGATCATCAAGTACATCGCCGGGAACAGCCGCAGCGCTCGCCGCTGGTAGAAGCGGCGCAGGTTCGTGTTGCCCGTTGCCCGCCGCTCGTCGAGCAGCAGCGAGGTGATGAGGAAACCGCTCGCCACGAAGAACCAGTCGATGATGATCGGCGACCCCTTCAAGAAGTCGGTCACCAGCGCGTGGTAGAGCACCACCTGCAGCACGAAAAGGCCACGGAACCCGTCGAAGGACGGGATGTGGCCGAGCCTCGGTCCGTCCTCCTTGATGAGCCGTCCCGCGTCCGACACCTATTTCTCGCCCCCGATGTCCATGCCCCCGATGTCCATGCCCCCGATGTCCTCGCCCCCGATTCGATCCTCCGGACCGGCAAGGTACCGGTAGGCGTTCGCAGTGTCGAGAAGATCACCTCGGTCGCCGGCCTGATAGCGAGTGTCAGAGCTCGATCTCAGACATCGAGCGAGTCGCGGTCGATCAGCTCGGAGTTGTCGAGTAGGAACTGGCGGCGACGGGCGACGTCGTTGCCCATGAGCGTCTCGAACATGTCGGCCGCGTCGAGCGCCGTCGCGGCGTCGTCCATGGTGATGCGCCGCAGGATGCGGGTGCCGGGGTCCAAGCAGGTGACCGCCAGTTCTTCGACGTCCATCTCGCCGAGCCCCTTGAACCGGACCCACTGGAGGTTCTCGGCCTTGCGGTTGCCCGTGGTCAGCTCTCGCGTGAGGCGGTCCTTGTCGTCGTCGGAGAAGGCGTGGACCACCTGGTCGCCGACCTTCACGGTGTACAGCGGCGGCTGCGCGGCGAACACCCGCCCGTCCTCCAGCAGGGGGCGCATGTAGTGGTAGATCAGCGTCAGCAGCAGACAGCGGATGTGACTGCCGTCGACGTCGGCGTCACACAGGATGATGATGCGGCCGTAGCGGGCGGACTCCAGGTTGAAGTCCTTGCCCGAGCCGGCGCCGATGGCGGCGAACAGGGCCTGCGCCTCCGCGTTCTCGATCACCTGTTTCATGGTGGACTTGCCGGCGTTGACCACCTTGCCCCGCAGCGGGAGCACCGCCATGTACTCGGCGTTGCGGCCCGCCTTCGCAGGACCCGCGGCCGAGTCGCCCTCGACGATGAGCAGCTCGGCATCGGGGCCGTGTCGGCGGCAGTCGGCCAGCTTGTCGGGCATGGACCCCGACGCCAGGTTCGCGGCCTTGCGGCGCAGGTCGAGGTTGGCCTTGGTCGACACCCGGGTCAGCACCGCCTGGGTGACCTTGTCGCGGACCGCGGCGACGTGGGACTTGCGTCCGCCGCTCTCGATCCAGTTCGTGAACCCGTCGCGGACCACCTCGTAGACGATGGACTGCACCGGCGGCGTGCCCAGCTCCTGTTTGGTCTGACCCTTGAACTGAGGTTCGGGGAAGGTCACCTTGACCGCTGCGATCAGGCCCTCCTGCACGTCGGCCTTCTCCGCCCGGTCCTTGCCCGACTTCGCGAGCTTGGCCAGCTTCTTGGTCCCGGCCAACAGCACGTCGTTGGTCACCTTGGTCATCGCTCGTTCGAAGCCGGCGACGTGCGTGCCGCCCTCGGGGGTCGGGATCGTGTTGACGAAGCTGGTCACCGACGCGTCGAACCCCTTCACCCACCGCAACGCCACGTCGACGGTGCAGGTGCGCTCGACCAGGGTCATACGACCCTCGACCGGGACCTTCTCCTCGAAGGTGCCGGTGCCGTGCAACGTGACGATCTCGGTCACCGCCTCACCGATCGACCGTGACTCCACCAGATCCGCCAGACCGCCCTTCGCGACGAACTCCTCGGGTTCCCGTGGTGTGGCGCCGCGCTTGTCGACCAGACGTACCTTCAGACCCGGAACCAGGAAACAGACCTGTGCGCAGTGGTCGCGCACCAGCTCGTGGTCCATCGACAGACCCGGATCGAAGATGTCCAGATCGGGCCAGAAGCGCACCCGGGTACCGGTGCGCTTCGGTGGGATCTTCTTGACCTTCTCGAGGGTGGAGCCGGGTTTGAAGTTGCCTTCGGCGTCGATACGGCCCGGAACCTGCTCGACGAAGGAGAGCCGGTATGTCACGCCGTCCCTGTCCACCTCGGCGACGACCTTCGCAGCGAGCGCGTTCACGACCGAGGCGCCGACTCCGTGCAGCCCGCCGGAGGACGAATAGGCACCGGTCCCGAACTTTCCCCCGGCGTGCAACTCGGTGAACACGATCTCCAGCGCAGTGCGGGCGCCGTCCTTACGGCCGACCGGGATGCCGCGCCCGTTGTCGGCCACCTCGACCGAACCGTCGCGGTTCAGCGTCACCTCGATCAGGTTCGCGAACCCCGCAGCAGCCTCGTCGACCGAGTTGTCGATCAGTTCCCACACCAGGTGGTGCAGCCCCTCGGGCCCGGTGCCGCCGATGTACATGCCGGGCCGTTTGCGCACAGCATCCAGCCCTTTCAGCAGCTGGATGCTCTTCTCGTCGTAGGTGTGCGCGGTCCTGTTCGTGGACCTCGATCGGGGAGTCGCCATGGCCCCGCAAGTCAACCATGGGCCACCGACACCGTCGGCGGACGGTCGATGGTGACCCACCTCACCCGGACAGTCAGACAGGTGTTTCGTCCCCGATGCGGGCCATCACGATCACGACCGGTGGCCGCCACGACCGGCCAACTCCCCATGGACCACGGCCCGGTAGACCTGTACCGTCGCTGATACCAGTTGTTCCCCAGGACACAGCGGAGAAGCCATGAACAAGGTGTGGAGCGCCCTTGCGACCGCCAGCTTGCTGGCGGGGGTAACCGCAGGATGTGCGACCGATGATGGCATCGACGTGGTCGCCGACGGGGATGGCGCAGCAGCCCTGATCGCCAGCGCAGCATCGTCGATGACCACGGCCACCGGGCGCTTCAGAGCGGTCCAGACGGTGGACTTCGGTGACCCTCCGGCCGGGATCGAAGGTCTCTCCGAGGAGGGTCTCGACGAGATGGGTCTGTCGGCCGAGACGCCTACCTCGATGACGATGCACACCGCAGGCGAGTTCAACGGCTCCGACCTCTCCGCCACCGCCACCATGGATCCGGGGTTCTGGGACGACGGACAGAAGCCCGACGCTCCGATTGAGTCCTCGGTGCTGGTCGTCGATGAGGTGGCCTATACCGACCTCGCTGGACTGGGCGAGTTCACGACGAACGGCGTGGATCCTGCGGTGGTCGACGGGAAGAAGTGGGTCAGCCACTCGACGCAGTCCGACGGCGACGGAGCGGAACCAGGCTTCGACGACGAGTTGTTCGACGCGACGATCGCGGATGCCCCACGGTTGCTCGAGCTGATCGAGTCGCCGACCGAACTCGAGCCGGTCACGATCGACGGTGTCACCTACCGCCAGATGCGAGGCGAGTTCATCGAGCCGGATCTCGGGATGGATGACCTCGGGGCCATGTTCGAGGGCGACGACGCAGCAGATGAGGCGCGCCTGAAGAGGATCCGCGACTACGACCGTGCCCACAGTGGCATCACCGCCACGGTGTTGATCGATTCGGAGGGTGCACTGCGACGACTGTCCGCCAGCACGTGGAGAGATGTCGGCGCCGAGTTCGCCCAGTGCCCGATGCTCATCGGCGGGTTCGGAGACCTCTCCTTCACCCTCGACGTGTACGACCTCGGCGCAGAGGTGTCGATCGAGGCGCCAGACCCGGCCACGGTGATCTCCGACGACGATCTCTTTGGCTCGATGCCGTTCGATGTCGGCGCTGAGGAGTTCTTCGATGGGGCCGAGGGGCTCGAGGGCGCCGACATCGATGTGGAGATGTTCGACACCCAGCTCGGCCCCCGCAGCCGGGAGGGTCTGATCGGGGCCGTGGAGTCCGGCATGTTCATGCTCGGGATCGACGCCGCGACGATCGACGCTGCACGGCTCGATGAGAAGACCAACGAGGAACTCGTGGCCATCATCGACGGCTACATCGAAGCGAACGGAGGCTCGGTGCCCGAGGTCCTGGCTCGCCACGCTGGCGAGGGTCCCTCATCGGAGCTGTTCGGTTCCACTGAGGACACGCTGGAGGGTTGTCCGGCCTGAGCCTCGGGTGCGGCTGACCGGTCGACCGTTGGTTCACCAGCGTCCGACGCCCACAGCCAGGAATCTGCGCTTGGTGGACTTGGAGACCAGGTCACGCGCCGTGTGCTGGATGGTGAGTGGCTCCGGTGACGCGTCCGGTTTGGAGGGCGCCTCTGTCGTGCCGACCACCACCAGCAGGCCATGCTCCGGGCCGACGTAGGCCCAGTCCAGCCGCTTCTCGTTGCGGAACTTCGTGATGCGCACGCCGCTGGTTGCTCGCCCCTTGGTGGGCAGTTCGGACGCGTCGGTGACTTTGGCGGTGTGCGCATCCGAGACCGTCAACACGATGGTTTCCTCATCGTCGGCCGGTCCGGCGCCGATCACGACAGCTCCGTCGGTCAGCTTCATGCCGGTGACGCCGGCGGCGCCACGTCCTTGGACCGGGATGGCGCCGGCGTCGCATCGCATCGCCTGTCCGTTCGACGCGACAGCAACCAGATCATGGCCATCGGGTGCGGGGAACGCCGCGACGACGGTGTCGCCGGGCTTCAACTTGATGGCCGTCCTCCCGGGCGGGGTGGCAGTCAACTCTGAAATGGCCAAGCGCTTCATGAGACCCTGTGCTGTTACGAGCAGCAACGGCGGCGGCTCCTCGGCGCCCTCGGGCGGCGCCGCCACGAGCAGCCGCACCGACTCGCCCTTGTCCATCGCGAAGAGTTCGCCTGCAGCGGTGCCTCTGCTGCGTCCGGTGACCTCGGCGAGGGCATCGACAACCGTGGGCAACACGCGTCCTCGAGTGGTGAGCGCCCACAGCTGCGAGTGGGTGGACGTCGCCACGCGTTGTACGAGTACATCGTGGCGACCGAACGTCGCCGGCTTCGGCCCGTCCACCGGCTCGCGGCCGACCATGCCGGACTGCGACAGCGCTATGACACACGGCTCATCGGTGCGGTTCGCGGCGGCCACGGCCGCGACATCGTCCAGGGTGACGTCGTCGAGGTGGTCGGGGCTGACGATCCTCGAACGGCGTGGGGAGCCGTAGGCGTCGACCAGTTCGTCGAGTTCCTTGGCCACGATCGTCCGTTGTCGCTGCTCGGAGCCGAGGATCTTGGCGAAGTCCTCGATCAATCCCTGTAGTTCGTCGGCCTCGGCCTGCAGTTCGAGCTTGGCGAGCGCTGTGAGTCGTCGCAGTTGCATGTCCAGGATGTGCACGGCCTGAACATCGCTGAGCGACAGCTCGTCGATGAGCCGAGCCTTCGCCTCGGCGACGTCCTGAGAGGAGCGGATGATGGAGACGACCAGGTCGATGGCGTCCAGCGCGATCAGCAACCCCTCGACCAGGTGCAGCCGTCGCTGGGCCCGCTCGAGGCGGTACTGCGTACGACGGCGGATCACGTCCAGGCGGTGCTCGATGTAGTGATGACACAGCTCGAAGAGCCCGACGGTCCTCGGGTTGCCGTCCACGAGTACCACGTTGTTGATACCGAAGGTCTCCTCGAGTGGTGTCTGGCGGTACAGCTCGGTGAGCAGAGCTCTGGCGTTCGCTCCGGGTCGCAGCTCGATCTCGATGCGTAGGCCCGTGTGGCGGTCGGAGGTGTTCTTGATGTCGGTCACCATCGGCATCTTGTCGGTGCGCACCAGTTCCTGAATCCTCGACACGACTCGCTCAGGACCCACCTGGTACGGCAGGTCGGTCACCACCAGTCCCTGTCGTGCACGGGTCAGGTCCACGATGTCGACCTTGGCCCGGATGCGGAAGCTCCCGCGACCGGTGCGGTAGGCCTCGGCGATGCTGTCATCGACGATCACCCCGCCTGAGGGGAAGTCGGGGCCGGGAAGGACCTCCATCAGTTCCTCGACGGTCGGCCTGGGTCGGCGTCTGGTGAGCACCAGCTTGATGGCGTCGCGCACCTCGGTGAGGTTGTGCCCGGGCATGTTCGTCGCCATGCCCACCGCGATGCCTGACGTGCCGTTGACCAGCAGGTTCGGCAGGCGCGCCGGGAGGTACATCGGTTCCTCGCGCTCGCCGTCGAAGGTCGAGCGCATCTCGACGGTCTCCTCGTCGATCTCCGCCAGCATGTCGACCGCTGCGGGTGTCAGCCGGCACTCGGTGTAGCGGTATGCGGCCGGCGGGTCGTCGAGGCTGCCGAAGTTGCCGTGTGGGTCGACCAGGGTGACGTTTCGGCTGAAGTTCTGGCCCATCTTCGTCAGCGCGTCATAGATCGAACCGTCGCCGTGAGGGTGGTACTTGCCCATCGTCTCGCCGACGACACCTGCGCACTTGCGGTGTGGTCGGTCGGGTCGCAGTCCCATGTTGGCCATGGCGTGCAGGATCCGCCGTTGGACGGGCTTCAGGCCGTCGCGGACATCTGGGATCGCCCGCGAGGTGATGACCGACAGCGAGTACGACAGGAACGACTCCCCGAGTTCGGCGGACACGGGAACCTCGATGACCTCACGTGCGAAGTCACCGTCGAAGAGCTGCGTCTGGCGTGGCATGACGCCATTCTTCCAGCGGCAGAGGACAGCGCCGGGAACCCGCCGCACATGGTTTGGGGACGGGCCTCAGGAGCGCGACGTTCCGAGCCGGTCAACGCTCCTTGTCCGAGCGGTGGCGCTGTCGATGGTGTGCGCTGCACAGCAGTCGGAGCTCGTCCACCACTGTTCGGTTGGTCACCTCGTAGGGAGGGTCGTGGTCGACGTCGAGGAACTGCCGAGCGGTGCAGCCTGCCGAGCTGCAGGTGTGGTCATCTCGGGCAGCCACCACCCGTTGTTGCCGCGTGGTGGGGTGTCGTTGCCGTCCGCTGGCATTGATGGGACGCCGTTCGGCGTCGTGGATGAGCGCCCGGAAGAACGCCGTCGGCGCCAACCGTCCGACCAGGTGGTCCGCGATCGGGGTGCCGTCGGACAGGGTGGCGCCGTCACTGCGCACATGGATCAGCAGCTCGGTGACGACCTCGCCGGCGTTATCGCCCGCGAGCAGGCCCACGAGCGCTGCCGCTCGCCGAGCTGCCAGCGACGGCCGCCCCACTCTGCGTGGTGCGGACGCCCCCGCGGTCGGCTCTTCCCCACCCTGGGTAGCCGTCTGAGTCACTGCGGCAAGGCTGGACCCGAGCCGCTCAGCGCCGATCTTGCGGCGCATTCCCGCATCGATCGCTGCCACGGCGGTCGCGGCGTCGACGGGCGGCAGGCGAGCGGTGATGACGGCCGAGCCGTCGGGCTCGGTGCGGACCGACAGCGCCATCTCCCGGCGGTGTCGACGGTCCCGCTCGATCGGGTCCTCCTCGGCCGAAGTCCAGCGGGCCAGCTCCCACGGCAGCGCTGCTGCAGTACAGGACACCGCCAGCGCCACCAGTTCGGTCTGTCGGTCAAGGTGGTCCACCGCGACCCGGGTCAGTGCCCGCACCTTGCTGAACGACAACGAGCCGTCTGCGAACGCTGCGTCGACCTCGTCGAGTTCACCCAATGCGTGGCCCACGCGGAGCCACTCGCGAGCGGTGCCGACCTCGACCTCGAGCGCGTCGGCCGCCCAGGTGCTGCAGGTGACCTTGCCGCTGAACGCCCAGTCGCCCGACAGGTCGTATTCGGCCAGCAGGCGGCAGAGTTCGTGCTGGCGTCGCGACCACCGCCTTCCCAACGCGATGATCCGCTCCACGAGGAGGAGGGGTGCTCTGGCGCCTCGATCCGGTCTGCTGGTTGGCCCCCGGGCATCAGTGGGGGTGCCGTCGATGGACCGAGGGTCCGTGGTGCTCTGGGGGTTGGTGCGGCTCGGGCGCATGGCGCGCTCCTCTGTGCGGTGACCTGTGTTCTGGGGGGAGGCCTTCGGAGCAGGCCGTCGAGCTGCGCTCGACCAGCGTACGAAGGGGCTGTGACACTCACGCTCGGTGGTGTTCGCCGGTCCGCGGAAGCGCCGCTGACACCGTCAGTGACGCGATCGACCAGGTGCGCCAGAACTTGGACTGATCACGCCGACGTCGGTCGGTCGGTCGGTCGGTCGATCGGTCGATCGGTCGATCGGTCGATCGGTCGCCGCAACCTGCTCAACGCCGTCGGCTCCCATGGCGGGCTGAATGGGCTTCGGTGCAGACTCTCTGGATGACCGATACCCCGTGGTTGGATGATGCGAGCTCACTCGTCGACGCGTTCCGTGCGGGGGAGAGGTCCCCGAAGGAGGAGCTGCAGGCGACGCTCGACGCGATCGAGGCCAGCGATCTGAATTGCTTCTCGTACCTGGACCCCGAGCGGGCGTTCGCTGCCGCCGACGCCGCGGATCTGTCGAAGCCCTTCGGAGGTGTCCCCGTTGGGATCAAGGAGCTGGATCAGGTCGAGGGCTGGCCCGATACCGGTGCTTCGCTGGCGTTCAAGGATCGGGTGGCCGGTCACACCAGCGAGACCGTCCGCCGGTTCCTCGACGACGGCGGTGTGGTCCCGGTCGGGCTCACCACCGCATCGGAGTTCGGCGGGCTCAACGTCAGCGTTACCAAGCTGAACGGCATCGCGCACAACCCCTGGCAACACGGCCGCACCGCCGGGGGATCCTCGGGCGGCAGCGCCTCGGCCGTTTCCGGCGGTCTGGTCAGCATCGCCACCGGCGGTGACGGCGGTGGGTCGATCCGCATTCCTGCGGGCTACTGCGGGTTGCTCGGGATGAAGGGTACTTTCGGCAGGATCTCCCGCGGCCCCCACGCCTACTCCCGTCCCGGCACGGTCGTGCTCGGCACGCTCGCTCGTTCGGTGCGTGACGCGGCACGTCACTACGACGTCTGTGCCGGAGTCGATCTGCGCGACCCGACGAGCCTTCCCAGCACGGGCGATTGGGAACGGAACCTCGGCAGCACCGACCTGTCGGGAAAGCGCGTCGCTGTGCTGCCGTCGATCGCACAGGTGACCTTGGAGGATGGGGTCGAGTCCCATATTCGCTCCCAGGCGAGCCAGCTCATCGCCGCAGCTGGCATGGTCGAGGTCGACCTGTCGCTGTCGTTGCCGAACATGGCGGCGCACTGGGCGTTCGGCAACCTCTCGACGTTGCTGGCCGAGCTCGGTCCGATGTGGCCGAGTTGCTCGAAGGACCTGACCGACGAGGTCGCCCTTGGTCTGATCTTGGCCCAGTCGCTCTACAACCTGAACCTGGCGGCCACGGCCGAGGCGCACCGTCTGCAGATGAACGAGGCCCTGGCCTCGGCGTTCGAGCGGGTCGACTACCTCATCACCACCACGAACCCCGGTCCGGCTTTCGCTGCCGAGGCATCGACCAGCAGCCCGACCGACACCTTCCTGGACAAGGCCAAGGCGTCGCCGGCCGCACGCGCCGCATTTCGTGGGGTCATGGCGTCGGTCCGGATGGTCAACGGTGCGATGCCCAGGACCTCGAACGCACTGATCGACGCGGTGATCGACAAGGTCCCGGACCTGGTGACCATGGGTGGGCTGACCATCCCGGCGAACATCTACGGCAACCCGTCGGTGTCCATCCCTGCCGGTTTGGTCCGAGGGCTTCCCGTCGGACTCCAGGTCATGGCACCGCATCATCGTGATGCCGAGTTGTTCGACGTGGCGTTGCTCGCGGAGCGCGAATTCGGATGGGCGAAGGTCGCACCATCGGTCACGGCGGGAGCAACACCGGTCGGAGCCTGACCGGTCCGCGCTGCAGACCGAGCCGGACCTATCCGGACCGAGCCGGACCGAGCCGGACCGAGCCGGACCGAGCCGGACCGAGCCGGACCGGCCAATCCGCTCTTGCCGATCCGTTCAGGCAGGGAGGATGATCTCGGCGGCGGTGCGCAGCATCGCAGGGTTGCCGGCGTGGACGAGGATCTCGGTCACCGCCGAGTCCTTCCATGCGGCGACCCGGTCGGCGATCCTGGCGCGGGTTCCGACGAGCGAGATCTCATCCGCGAACTCGACGGGCACCTCGTAGACCGCTTCGTCCCCACGGCCGTCGAGGAACAGGTCCTGGATCTTCTCGGCCTGTTCGCCCAGCCCCATCCGTGCCGCGAGTTTGGTGTGGTAGTTCTGGCCCTTGGCGCCCATCCCCCCGATGTAGAACGCGAGCATGGCCCGGGTGCCGGCCAGGGCCTCCTCGATCGTCTCGGGCCGGTCGTCCTCGGTCGGGATGAACGCGGCGAGGGCGGCGACCTCGAAGTCGTCCGCGGCGCCGGCGAGCTGGTCGGCGTAGACGTCCTGGCGGTACGGCGAGTAGTAGAGCGGCAGCCATCCGTCCGCGATCTCGGCGGTCTGGGTGACGTTCTTCGGACCTTCGGCGCCCAGGTAGATCGGAATGTGGCGACGCAGCGGGTGCACGATCGACTTCAGCGGCTTGCCGAGCCC
>Ga0105045_10004252_pt1 | contig 12419 bp, 9 predicted proteins | sample MAT02_FD_78089 | JGI IMG/M metagenome (GOLD analysis project Ga0105045, IMG submission 78089) | Freshwater microbial communities from Lake Fryxell liftoff mats and glacier meltwater in Antarctica - MAT-02 (megahit assembly) | ecosystem: Environmental > Aquatic > Freshwater > Ice > Liftoff... | reverse complement strand
TATGAACAAAATCAGTTATGTGACGGCAGGCGCCGAAACCCGCGCGGCCGCAGAGGCCATGGTGCTGGAACAATGCAGAAAAGAGGGCGCAGAATGCGTCATCCAGGATGTTTTCAACGTCATGCCGCACAAGCGCGGAATAACGCATTTGCGGCCCAAGGTTGTGCAAAAATAGCACTGACCGGCCAACGCCGGATGTTGATATAATCGGGCTAAGCGAAGATCCCGGCCACCATGTTCCGGATCATTACGAGCTGAATTTACCAACCCCAAGCTTGGATATATCCAACATATGCTTCGATTGTTGAAGTGGTTGCTGTTGACGATTTGCGCGTTGACAGCTGTCAGCGCACTGGTTCTGGCAGTCGGCGTGTCACGACCGCTCGACCCAATTCCCCAGTTTGGCAAGCGGCCAAAAACCCTGTTCATCACGGCGGTGACGCTGATTGATGTCGAACGCGGTATCACGCTTCCCAACCAGACTGTCCGAATCGATAAAGGCAGGATTTCGGCCATTGCAGATGGTGATGGCCCGATCATGTTCGGCAATGCCATGGTTATCGATGGTCGCGGGAAGTTCCTTATCCCAGGTCTGTGGGATGCGCATGTTCATACACTTGCCATGTCTGATCGCCTTCATTTCCCCTTGATGCTGGCCAATGGCATTACCTCAGCCCGCAACATGGGTGATGGATGTTCGTGGGTCAGCACGCTGGACTGTGTTCCCGATGCCAAGCAGTGGCAGGCTTCCGCCCCCGCTCCGCATTTTTCGGCAACTGCCAGCTATCATATCGAGAAATTGGAGAGCGGCGCGGATGCCCGTGCCTTGGTGGCGGCGCTCAAGACGCGCGGCGATACCCTGATCAAAATACAGCTCGACGAAGAGGAAGACCCAGATGCCAGCAAGTTCAAGGCGATAGTAAAAGCGTCGGCGGAATTGCGTATCGCGGTGGCCGGCCATGTACCAGCGAGCGCCAATCTTATCGATCCAATCTATGCCGCGCTTGTATCGATTGAGCATGACACCCAGTTGATGCCGCACTGCCCGCCGCGCCAAGTCCAGAAATGCGACCTGTTGCTCAAGACGCTGGCCCAGCGCGGAACAGCCTATGTGCCCACCCACGTCGCATCAAGTGGACAGGAAATCGCATTGGCCCAAAGCGCGGCGCGTGATGATGCTGTGCTGCCTTACACCAGTTCCGCGATTGGCGCTGTCTGGCAATTCTATCGATTCTTGCATGGCGTCGGGACCGATCAGGCCGATTTGGTCAGGTACAAAAGCGATCATCGCGCAGCGCTGGATTTGACGGCCCGGGCGCACCGCGCTGGCGTCCCCATTCTCGCGGGAACAGATGCACTGGATCCGTTCGTCCTGCACGGCGCGGCTCTGCATGACGAACTTGCCTATCTGGTTCGGGCTGGTCTGTCGAACGCCGACGTGCTGCGCGCGGCAACGGTTTCCCCGGCCCAAATATTGGGCGGTGCGGGCCAGTCGGGGACGCTGGCGGTCGGGCAGTCCGCCGACATGGTCCTCCTGGACAGCAATCCACTCAGCGACATAAGCGCAACAAAGGCGATCGACACCGTGATCGCCAAAGGCATTGTTTACGATCCACAAGAACGTGCAGCGATGATGGCCTTCGTCAAACGGCAAGCATCCAGATTTGCCGTAACCGCGCGCGCATGGTGGTCACTGCTGGGGCTTGGCGCGACCTAAACCAGCCGGCTTTGCTTCACCGCCGCTTCGATGAAGCTTGCGAACAAGGGATGCGGTTCGAACGGCCGCGATTTCAGCTCAGGGTGGAACTGCACCCCGACGAACCAGGGATGGTCGGGCCGTTCGACAATCTCGGGCAACTCGCCATCGGGCGACATCCCGCTGAAAATCAGCCCCTGCGCCTCCAGCCGCGCGCGATAGGCGGCATTCACTTCCCAGCGGTGACGGTGACGCTCCGAAATATGCTCGCTGCCATAGATTTGCGCGACATGGCTGTTGCCCATCAGCGCAGCATCATAGGCGCCCAATCGCATCGTGCCGCCCAGATCGCCGCCCGCGCCCCGCTTTTGCAAGCCCTCTGCGCTCATCCATTCCTCGATAATGCCGACGACCGGCTCGGCAGTCGGTCCAAATTCGGTGGAGGAAGCGGCCGCAATGCCGACCTGATTGCGCGCCGCTTCGATGCACGCCATCTGCATGCCGAAACAGATGCCGAAATAGGGCACACTGCGTTCGCGGGCAAAGCGGATCGCCGCGATCTTTCCTTCCGCGCCGCGCTCACCGAACGCACCGGGAACCAATATGGCGTGCATTGGCTCCAGCCGGGCGGCGACGTCACTATCCGGTGCCTCGAACAATTCAGCGTCGATCCACTGGATATTGACCCGCACCCGGTTGGCAAGGCCGCCGTGCGCCAATGCCTCGTTCAGCGATTTATACGCATCCTGCAGCCCGACATATTTGCCAACCACGCCAATCGTCACAGCGCCTTCGGGGTTTTGTTTGCGGTCCATAATATCGTACCAGCGCGCCAGATCGGGCGCGGGCGCGTCGGTGATGCCAAAGGCACGCAGCACTTCGTCGTCCAGCCCTTCGCCATGATATTGCACCGGCACCGAATAAATACTTTCCGCATCAAGCGCGGGGATCACGGCTTCCTTGCGAACATTACAGAATTGGGCGATTTTCGCGCGTTCGATGTCTGGCAGCGGCTTTTCACTGCGGCACAGCAATATATCGGGCTGAACGCCGAGCGAGGCCAGCTCGCGCACGCTATGCTGGGTCGGCTTAGTCTTAAGTTCACCCGCTGCCGCGATATAGGGGACCAGCGTCACATGCACCGACACCGTCTGGTCGCGGCCCAGTTCGTTGCGCAGCTGGCGGATCGATTCGATGAACGGCAGCGATTCGATATCGCCCACGGTGCCGCCAATCTCGCACAGCACGAAATCCAGATCGTCGGTTTCGGCGCGGGCAAAGGCCTTGATCGCATCGGTGACGTGCGGGATCACCTGTACCGTCGCGCCCAGATAATCGCCGCGGCGTTCCTTGGCGATAATGTCGCGGTAGATGCGGCCTGACGTGACATTATCCGCCTGCCGCGCGGCCACACCAGTGAACCGTTCATAATGGCCAAGGTCAAGGTCCGTTTCCGCCCCGTCGTCGGTCACATAAACCTCACCGTGCTGATAGGGCGACATCGTGCCCGGATCGACGTTGAGATAGGGATCGAATTTGCGGATACGGACACGGTAACCGCGCGCTTGCAACAGCGCAGCGAGCGAAGCCGCCATGAGTCCCTTGCCAAGCGATGAGACCACGCCGCCGGTGATGAAAATGAACCGCGCCATGGGAGGTAAGGCCTAAACCCAAGTACGTACCGCGCGCAAGGCGACGAATCGGGCGCGCATGTTTTTTTGTATCAACTGCGTCATCCCCGCGCTTGCGGGAGTGACGCAAATCGTCACAGCAATGCTTATTGGTCGAGGGCTTATTGGTCGAGCGGAACGCCCTGCTTGACCGGGGCTGGGGCCGGGGTCTGCTCCTTCGGCGCCGCATCCGCCGCCGCAGCGGCGGCCAATGGATCATCGGATAACGGTACACCGCTGGTCACGGGCGCAGCACCGGTCAAGGGCGCGCCCGGGCTGGCTGGCGCAGACTGACCCGATTTGGACAGCGACGTATCAATCTTGCTTGCGCTGCTGCCGCCGGTCGCGGCAAGCGCGGCCAGCACGATGGACAGAACCACAAACAGCGTCGCCAGCACCGATGTCGCGCGCGTCAGGAAATCCGCCGCGCCGCGGGCCGACAGCAAGCCCGCCGGGCTGCCGCCTACGCCAAGCCCGCCGCCTTCCGATCGCTGCATCAAAATGACACCGATCATGGCGGCAGCGATTAAGGCCTGAATGACGAGGAGGAACTTGAACAACATGCATACGATCCTAAACACGAAATATTTTGGTTGGCCGCGCACATAGAGGCGAAATGCGCCCGGTTCAAGGCGCGGTGTGGATGTTCACCCCAGACTGGCGGCTGCCGCAATGATCGGGCCGAACTTTGCCGCTGTCATGCTGGCCCCGCCGACCAGCGCTCCATCGACGTCACCAGCGTTCAGCAATTCCGCTGCGTTATCGCCATTGACCGACCCGCCATATAACAGCCGTGTCGCCGCCGCGAGCGCCGCGCCGCGTTCTGCCAGCGCCCCCCGGATCGCGCCATGCATGGCGGCGACGTCGGCGGTGGTCGGCACCAGCCCGGTACCAATTGCCCAAATCGGTTCATATGCGATGGCCAGATGCGTGGGATCATGCCCCTCGGGCAGGCTGCCCGCGACCTGCGCCAGCACATATGCGATGGCGTCCCCTGCCGCCCGCACCGTGCGCGGTTCTCCAACGCACAGGATGACAGCAAGGCCCGCTGCCAGCGCCGCTTCGGCCTTGGCACGCACATCGGCGTCGCTTTCGCCAAAACCCTCGCGCCGTTCGCTGTGACCAACAATGGTCAGCGTCGCGCCAGCATCGGCCAGCATCGCAGCGGCGATTGATCCGGTGACAGCGCCGCTGACACTGGCATGACAGTCCTGCCCGCCCACAGCAAAGCCTGGCATCGTGTCGACCATCCGCGCGATCAGCGTCGCGGGCGGACACAGCGCAACATCCACCCCGCGATATTCACCAGCGGCAGTGTTGATCGCGCTCGCTTCGCCAATGTCGGCGCTGGTGCCGTTCATTTTCCAGTTACCGACAATATATTTACGCCGCATCGTCGCATCCTTCTGCATCAGGGTCTGTCCTTATTGGCGGGCCTGCGCGATGCTGGCAAGAACACACCGCCCTTGATGGCGGCGGGCACACGCCCTAAAGCAACGCGTCAAGGGGCTGTCGCCCGCACCACCCACTGATTTCGAAGGCCTTGCTTCACCCATGATTACTGCCATTCGCCGTACATTTTCATCAACGCTAGGTAAGATTCTTGCCATCGGATTTCTGATCCTGATCGGCCTTGCCTTTGCGCTCAGCGACATCACCGGCACCGCCAATTTCTCAGGCGTTGGCAGCGGCGATATCGCCAAGGTTGGCAAGCACAGCGTGGGAGTTGGCGAACTGCGCCAGCGGGTCCAGCGCGCTTATGATCAGGCACGGCAGCAGCAACCAACGCTGACCCTGCCACAATTTATCGAATCGGGGGGGCTGGAAACCGCGCTCAACAGCACCATCGATGCCCGTGCGTTTCTGCTTTATGCCCGCGAGCTTGGCTTTGCTGCCAGCAAGCGTCAGATCGACGGGCGCATCGCCGACCTGCCAATGTTTGCTGGGGTAACCGGCAAATTTGACCAGGCCCGCTATGAATCCTTTTTGATACAGGAAGGCCTGTCCGACACCGAATTGCGTGAGGATATTGAACGCCAGTTGCTGCTGGAACAGATGCTTGGCCCGATCGGGACCATGCCCGCAGTGTCCCCCGCCATGGCGCAGCCCTATGCCGCGTTGCTGCTTGAGGAACGCAAGGGGCTGGCCACTTTCATTGCCGCCAGTGTGCTTGCGCCATCGACAACGCCCGATGACAAAATGCTCGCGACCTACCTTGCCCAGAACAGTGCCCGGTACAGCCTGCCCGAACGGCGCGTGCTGCGTTATGCGGTGTTCGACCGTTCGGCGGTGACTGCCGCGCCGGTGACCGATGCCGAAATTGCCGCCGCTTTCAAGCAAAATGCTGCACGGTACGCCACCAGCCAAACGCGACGCTTTCGGCAAGTGATTGCACCATCGCGCAGCGCCGCCGACGCCATCGCCGCCAAAGCGCGCGGTGGCCAGTCGCTTGATGCCGCTGCTCTGGCTGCCGGGCTTTCTTCCAGCCTGACCCAAATGACCTCGCAGACCGCTTTTGCTGGTCAAACCAGTGCCGCGACTGCCAAACAGGGCTTTGCCGCCGCACGCGGTGCAGTGATCGGCCCCGTCGAGGCGCCCCTTGGCTTTGCCGTATACCGGGTTGAAGAGGTCAACGAAATCACGGCCAGGACGCTGGCCCAGGCGACCCCCGAACTGCGGGATAAACTGGCTTCCGACAAGGCGCAGGAAGCCATGGTCAGCTTTTTCAACACGGTTCAGGACGCCGTCAACAACGGCGCATCTGTCCAGGAAATCGCCGCCGACCGCAAATTGCGTCTGGTCGAAACCCCTGCGCTGCTGCCCAGTGGCCGCGCGCCTGATCAGGCCGCCTTTGCCCTTCCGGCTATTCTCGCGCCGCTCGTCGGCCAGGCGTTTCAGGGCAGTGGTGAGGGCGAACCCCAGCTTGCGACGCTGATCGAGAACGAGGCTTTTGCCGTCTATGAAGTAAAAAGCATCATCGCCTCCGCACCGCCGCCGCTTGCCCAGGTTCGCACCACGCTCGTCGCCGACTGGCGGCTGACCCAGGGCCACCGCGCCGCACGCGACAAGGCCCGCGCCATGGTGAAATCGGTGGAGGGCGGCCAGCAACTGGCCGCAGCAGCAACAGCGGCTGGCACTGGTGTCGGCCCTGTCCAGGCCATCGGCGGCACCCGCGCCCAACTCGCGCGCGATGGCGAACGTGTACCACCAGAGGTTGCGCTCTTGTTCTCCATGGCGGCAAACAGTGTGAAGACGCTGGAAATCCCCGGCAATCGTGGTTGGATGGTCTTGTCGCTCGGTGCGCTGACCCGGCCCGATCCGAAGTCGGTCGACCCTGCCCGCGTCGCCGCCGTTGCCACCCCGCTCGCGGGGGCATTCGGCAACGAATTGGTCGCACAACTGATCGCCGATGCCAAACAGCGTGTGGGGGTCGAGATCAACGCCAACGCCGTCGCGCGGCTTAAAGCGGATATGTCAGGCAAGACACCCGCCGGATAATGCGCGACTTAATCCATATTACCCCCGCCCGACCTGCGCTTAGTAAAGGACCATTTTGTTCTTTCAGCGTTGCCAGAGTGAACAATGCCGCAACAATCTCGGCACGGCCGGGGGAGGTTAAAATGTTGGTGCCCCCATGCTAACCGGCGTTGACCAGGCCCGCGCCGCCCTGCGCGCAGGCCGCCCCGGCATCATCTGGCAGCGTCAGGTCGCTGACACGGACACCCCCGTCGCCGCTGCGCTAAAGCTGATCCAGCCAGGCCGCGGCGATTGGATGCTCGAATCGGTCGAGGGCGGCGAAACGCGCGGGCGTTACAGCCTGATCGGGCTTGACCCCGATCTGATGTTCGAGGTGCGCGGAGCCAGCGCGCGGGTTAACCGTCACTGGCGCAGTGATGCCAATGCCTTCACCGCGCTTGACACCCCCGCCCTTACGGCCCTGCGCGCGCTGGTCGCCGAATGCCGCTGCGACGTTCCTGCGGACCTGCCCAAGGCGCTGGCCGTACTGGTGGGCTTTTTTGCGTATGAAACAACGGGACTGGTCGAACGACTCCCGCGTGCCACCGGTGCGGGGCTTGGCCTGCCTGACATGGTCTTTGTTCGCCCCGGTGTCGTGCTGGTGTTCGACCGGCTCGCCGACGCACTGTTCCTTGTTGCACCGGTATGGCCCGATGCGGGGCACGATGCCGATGCCATTCTGGCTGACGCCGCCGAACGGATCGAGGCAACCGCGGCGCGGCTTGCCGGGCCGGTACCGCCCGCCGCCCGCACCGCTGCCCTGCCCGACCTTGCCAGCATCACCCCAAGCCCGCACACCAGCGCCGCGCGCTATGCCGCAATGGTCGCCGCCGCAAAGGCGTATATCGTCGCTGGCGACATATTTCAGGTCGTCCTGTCGCAACGTTTCTCGACGCCCTTTCCGCTGCCGCCGCTCGCCCTTTACCGGGCACTCAGGCGGATCAATCCATCGCCCTTCCTCTATTTCCTCGATCTCCCCGGTTTTTCGCTGATCGGTTCTTCACCCGAAATATTGGTACGGGTCCGCGACGGCCAGATTACCATTCGGCCCATTGCCGGAACGCGCCCGCGCGGGGCCACCGCCGCCGAAGACATCGCCAACCGCGACAGCCTGCTGGCCGATCCCAAGGAGCGCGCCGAACATCTCATGCTGCTCGACCTTGGTCGCAACGACGTCGGCCGCGCCGCGACGGGGGGGAGCGTGACCGTCACCGACAGCTATACTGTGGAATTTTACAGCCATGTCATGCACATCGTCAGCAACGTAGTAGGCAGTCTGGCACCCGGCAAGGACGCCATCGACGCGCTGTTCGCGGGTTTCCCAGCGGGCACCGTATCGGGTGCACCCAAGGTGCGCGCCTGCGAGATTATTGCAGAGCTGGAGGCCGACGCACGCGGGCCTTACGCGGGCGGCGTCGGTTATTTCAGCCCGGACGGTAATATGGACAGCTGCATCGTCCTGCGCACTGCGATCCTGCAGGACGGCGTCATGCATGTGCAGGCGGGCGCCGGCATCGTCGCCGACAGCGACCCGCACTATGAACAGCGCGAGTGCGAGGCCAAGGCCGGCGCGCTCTTTGCCGCCGCCCGCGAAGCGGTGCGCGTGGCGGGCGAAACCGGATATGGCCAATGACATGCGCACTGATATGATCCCAAAACACCACATCCTGGTCATCGACAATTATGACAGCTTCACCTTTAACCTCGTCCATTATCTGGTCGAACTGGGGGCCGAAGTGCGCGTCGAGCGCAACGATGCCCTGACGGCGGCAGAGGCATTGGCGTCGAATGCCACCGCCTTCCTGCTCTCACCCGGCCCGTGTACGCCCAATGAAGCGGGAATCAGCCTCGATCTTGTGGCTGCGTGTGCGCACGCGCGCAAACCGCTGCTGGGCGTTTGCCTGGGCCACCAGTCCATCGGCCAGCATTTTGGCGGCACCGTCCAGCGCGGTCATTTAATGCACGGCAAAACCTCTCCTGTGACCCACGACGGCAGCGGGCTGTTCGCAGGGCTACCCAGCCCCTTCACCGCGACGCGCTATCACAGCCTGGAAGTTGTCGATATTCCCGCCGCGCTGATCGTCAATGCGGCCAGCGACGACGGCGCCGTAATGGGTTTTCGTCACCGCGACCTGCCCATCCACGGCGTGCAATTCCATCCCGAAAGCATCGCCACCGAACATGGCCATGCGCTGCTGGCGAATTTTCTGGTGGTAGCGGGGATGGCGGTGGGGCAGCGGGCATGACCCCCTCCCTCTCCCTCTTGCAATCCGAAACGCTGTTTGGCCAGATTCTCGATGGCGCAATGACCGAAGGCGCAATCCGCGACCTGCTCATCACGCTGGCTGACCGAGGCGAGAGCGCACAGGAAATCGCCGGAGCCGCCCGGGCCATGCGCGCGCGCATGATCCGTGTTCCCGCCCCTGAAAGTGCCATCGACGTCTGCGGCACCGGCGGCGACGGCAGCCACAGCCTTAACGTCTCAACCGCCGTCGCACTGGTCGTTGCAGCGTGTGACGTGCCAGTCGCCAAACACGGCAACCGCGCTGCGTCAAGCAAGGCCGGGGCCGCCGATACGCTTGAGGCGCTCGGTCTTGACCTCGACCGCGCCAATGTGGTGGCAGAGGCGAGCCTTGCCGACCTCGGCATCGCATTCCTGTTTGCACAGAAACACCACCCCGCACTCGGCCCCATCATGCCAATCCGGCGCGCAATCGGGCGGCGCACGATCTTCAACCTGCTTGGCCCGTTGTGCAATCCGGCGGGCGTGACGCGGCAGTTGGTGGGGGTGGCCGACCCTGCGCTGGTCCCCGTCTATGCCGAAGCCTTGTCGCTGCTCGGCACTACCGACGCGATGGTGGTGGCGGGCGACGAGCCACTCGACGAACTGTCGGTGGCGGGGACCAGCAGCATTGTGCGGTTGAATTCTTCGCGCCTTTCCGAACAAAGCCCAGGGACATGTTTGCACGACCACGGGAATGCTGGGGTGGACAGAATCAATCCCGAAACCGCCGGCCTCACGCGCCACGCACCCGACGCGCTGCGCGGCGGCGACCCTGGCTACAACGCCTCCGCCCTGCGCCGCTTGTTGCTCAGCACCCAAGAAACGCCGCAAGACCGCGCCTACCGCGACGCCGTACTGTTCAACGCCGCCGCCGCCCTGATGGTCGCAGGGCACGCGCGCGACTGGCAGGACGGGGTCGAGGAGGCTGCCGAAGCCATCGACAAGGGGCTGGCGAACACGCTGCTCGCTTGCTGGGTGCGCTTCTGACACTTCCCCATTGACTGCGCCGCCCACCCCCTTACGTTCACGTAAAGGGAAAAGAGGATGCAGGCATGAACTTTCAATTTTCGGACGAGGCCGAGGCACTACGGGACCAGGCGCGCAAATTTCTGAGCGAAAAGGCCGACAAGCCCAAGGCGCGGGCGGTGATGGAAAGCGGGGCAGGTCACGACCCCGCGCTGTGGGCCGACATCGTCGCGCTCGGCTGGCCCGCGCTGCGCGTGCCCGAGGAGTATGGCGGGCTGGGCCTGTCGGTGCTCGAACTGTGCGTGCTGGCGGAAGAGGTTGGCCGCGCGCTCGCGCCCGTGCCCTTCACCTCATCCGTGCTGCTGGCGACCGAGGCGCTGCTGATCGCGGGCACCGCCGCACAGCAGGCCCACTGGTTGCCCAAACTGGCGGACGGCAGCGCGATTGGCACTGTCGCCCTCACCGCCAAGCCCGTCACGGGCAACACCCTCGCCCCCGTGCACGACGCAGCGGCGGCGGATTTCGTCATCTTCGCCCGCCCCGATGGCCTTGCGCTCATCGAGACTGCCGCCTGCACTGTCGAACCGGTTGAGACTATCGACCTGGTCCGCCGCAGCGCGCGTGTCACCCTCAACGCAACACCCGAACCCATGGCGGGCGGCGTCACGGCGATGGAGCAATTCCAGCAGTCCGCCGCAATCCTGCTCGCGTTCGAAGGATTGGGCGGGGCCGACGCGGCGATGGACATGGCGCTCGCCTATACCCAGCAACGCGTCGCGTTTGGCCGCAAGATTGCGGGGTATCAGGCGGTCAAACACCGGCTGGCCGACATGTACATCAAGAACCAGCTCGCGCGCAGCCACGCCTATTACGGCGCATGGGCGCTGCTGACCGATGCGCCTGATCTGGCCCAGGCAGCGGCGGGCGCACGGATCGCCGCCATCGACGCGTATCAGTTCGCAGCGGAGGAAAATGTTCAGCTCCATGGCGGCATCGGTTTTACGTGGGAAAGCGATTGCCAATTCTACTATCGCCGCGCGCGCACGCTGACGCTGGCGCTCGGCGGCAAGGCGCTGTGGAGCGACCGCCTCGTCCGCGCGCTGGAACAGCGCAACAGCGCGATGGCGGCTTAGAATGAACCGTCATTGCGAGCGCAGCGCAGCAATCTCCCACAGCAAGGCAAGGCTGTCAGAGCATAGGATTGCTGCCTCGCCGATGGCTCCTCGCCATGACCAAATGATCTGAAAGGCAAAATCATGGATTTCAACGACACCCCCGAACAAGCCGCCTATCGCGCCCAGGTGCAAAGCTGGCTCGCCGCCAACGCCGACGCGCTGACCGGCGAAACGCACGGTACCCGAGCCGACGCCGTCGCCGCCGCGAAAGCATGGCAGGCACGCAAATATGCCGCGGGCTATGTCGGCATCACCTGGCCAAAGGCCGTCGGCGGCCAGGGCGGCACCGCGATGCAACAGATCATCTTTAATCAGGAAGAGGGCAAGGTCGGCGCGCCCACCGGCCTTTATGCCATTGGCCTGGGCATGTGCATCCCAACGGTGTTCAGCCACGCCGCGACACCCGACATCGCCGCGCGCTATGTTCCCCCCGCGATGGCGGGCAGCGAAGTGTGGTGCCAGTTGTTCAGCGAACCCGCCGCCGGATCCGACCTTGCCGGCATCCGCACCCGCGCGGAACGGGACGGCGATGACTGGATCATCAATGGCCAGAAAGTGTGGACCAGCGGCGCGCACCTGTCCGATTACGGCATCATCGTCACCCGCACCGACGCCTCTGTGCCCAAGCACAAGGGGCTGACCATGTTCATCGTCGACATGAAGGCACCGGGAGTCGACATCCGCCCGATCAGGCAAATGTCGGGCGGCAGCGAATTTAACGAGGTGTTCTTTACCGACGTGCGCATCGCCGACACCCACCGGCTGGGCGGCGTGGGCGAAGGGTGGAAGGTGTCGCTGACCACCCTGATGCACGAACGCGTCGCGGTCGGCGGCAAACCCGCCAGCGCGCCGGGAGTGCAGGAAATGATCGAACTGGCCCGTGCCATCGAAACCGACGCGGGCAATGCGCTCGAACAAAGCCATGTCCGTCAGAAAATCGCCGAAGCCTACATCGCCGACCGCGGCATCGCGCTGACCCGGATGCGCACGATCAGCGCGCTGTCATCAGGCCGCACACCCGGCCCCGAAAGCAGCATCAGCAAGGTCGTCGTCGCCAAAACCATGCAGGACATGGGCGCCTTTGCCACCGAAATGGCCGACAGCGCGGGCGC
>Ga0105045_10004250_pt1 | contig 12421 bp, 4 predicted proteins | sample MAT02_FD_78089 | JGI IMG/M metagenome (GOLD analysis project Ga0105045, IMG submission 78089) | Freshwater microbial communities from Lake Fryxell liftoff mats and glacier meltwater in Antarctica - MAT-02 (megahit assembly) | ecosystem: Environmental > Aquatic > Freshwater > Ice > Liftoff... | reverse complement strand
TTCGGTAAATCCCGCTGGCTTGCCCGGCGGTACTTTCGGTTTCTAACTACAGGCTTTAGCAGGAAGCCGAAAGAACCATCGGACGAGCCGATGGGATTTTCAGAATGGGATCTTTCGATAAATCCCGCTGGCTTGTCCAGCGGTACTTTCGGCAAATCCCGCTGGCTTGCCCAGCGGTACTTTCGGTTTCTAACTACAGCCTTTAGCAGGAAGCCGAAAGAACCATCGGACGAGCCGATGGGATTATCAGAGTGGGATCTTTCGGTAAATCCCGCTGGCTTGTCCAGCGGTACTTTCGGTTTCTAACTACAGGCTTTAGCAGGAAGCCGAAAGAATCATAAATTCGTCAAATCGTGAACCACAGAAATCTGCTGAAGGGTTCCTGCGCTGTAATCCTGAACGCGAATGGTTGCTTGAATCGCAGGCAAGAAATAAGGGATCGGTGGACTTGTTTCCTTTTCAAAGTCGTCGTTTCCCAGTCCGTCGGTTCCTAAATCAGGTACAAGAATCAAAGGAGGTCTTGATTCCCCGAATCGGATCAGGCCTTCACGAGCGAATACTATCATGCCAGAAACGGTTTCCATTACTTGGCCATCTGATTCGTAGAAGTCTGTGAATGTGTCGAAACACGGTTGATAGGCAATAGGTGATCCAGAGGGAGGTAACAACGAAACCGCGCCACTTCGAACGAAACTGAAAGATGGCTCAATCGAATTTGTGGAAGTAAGTTGTACTCCGCTTAAATTGGAAACCCATAGTGACGCGATAGAAGTCGGTAAAGATGGAAAGCCCGCCATGCCGATTCGCTGCTTGCCGCTAGCCAGCCGATGTGGTGCGTTTATCACTTTCCGGCTCCAATCGATATCGACGAAAGCCCCAGACTTTGATACAGGACTTGCGCTCGCGGCTAATGCAACGATGCGTGAGTACCCAGGATCCGATGGACTTAATGACAAGTCATCGGTACCTGGCCAACCAGCCTCTAGCAGATCATCGACCGCAAGCGGGGTTGCAAGATCGTCATCCACACCTCTTGTTCCCCATCCACCATCTGCACCTGGGCTGGCCAGCAGTTTGACAGACCGATCGTAACCCTTGATATCAAATGCAACTACGTTCGAAGCCACAATCTCTTCGAGCGTAGCACGCGAAGCACCAACCCGACTGGGGTTTGTCGAGTCCAATGTAATCTGCGTCCGAAAAAACGAAGCTGGGATAAAGCCGCGGTCGGTAGGAGTAAGATTGACCGATGAAAATGCGGGGCTGACAGCACCGCAAACTTCATCAAATAATGCTAGGAAATTGCCAGTTGATGACGACTCAGAGGTCAATGCCAACATCGGTAGGGTCGTACTTGAGTTTGGCAAAGGTCGTATATAATGAGCAAACCTATTTTCGGGCAACTGAAGGTCCGAAAGGGAGTTTGTTTGCAAAGTCATAATCCCGGTGGCGGAGTTAAAAGCTGCAAACTCACTTCTTACGGCGCGAACACTTACGTCAGACCGCTGATATGCAAAACGCATCATATAACGACCTGCGTTCGGATTTACGGAACTCCAACTGAACGGACTCATTGTCAACTGCGGGTCCAAGCCGACGAACGCTTGATTTGTCAATGCGTTCCGCGAAATATCGAGATCGGGCCTTACCAGCAAAACTCGTCTACACAGCGCCAATTTGTCCGGCATGCCATCAGGATCCAACACACCATCACCGTTTAGATCAACGTAGCGTTCGGAGTCAATTACTTCGATCTCGGGCGGTACTGGTCCGTAAATTCCTCCGGTTATTTCTTGGGCGGTCAGTCCCCCAAATGCATCGAGTGGCCTCATAAACCAGGCTATTTCAGCATATTGAGAAGCGATATTCACGTCCGTCGCCCAAGCCGCTGCCCACTGCGCTTGCGTACTAATAGGCACGGCCAGACCTTTGTTTAAATTATTAATATAAAGTAGTGCCAAGGGAACCTTCCCCTGAAACCAATCACCATCCTTAGCCTTACTGGTAAACATCAGGATGTCGTCAATATCACCCCAGCGATTCGAACCAACTCGCTGTTCAACAGTACCGGTTTGCAAGTAATTGAATAAAGTCGCCGAGGTATCTGATAATGGACCATCATAGTACTTAAAGTAGCCAGTTGCGGCGGTGTATTTTTGGGGATTCGTACTGTCTACCGTAATTCCCTCGAGGTCCATCCGAAGCAAAGAACTAATCCCACGCAGTTGATCGTTCAAAGCAAGTCGCGAGCGGCCTGCAGAAACAGTTTCGCTGAGCGATTTGAATCCCTGAGCAAGCGAGAGCAACAGCAATAATGTCAGCGTCGTCGCAATCATGACCTCGATTAGTGTTAGCCCTATCCGACGTCTACCCTTTAATTGGCTTGTCATTTTTCGGTTTCCCATCTGAATTGTTCTTTCTCGATTTATCATCGTTCGCAAAGACTAATTCAATTTGCGTTGGTAGAGGATAGTGCGGTCAGTATTCAAGTTCTCACCGGGCTTGAATCCAACCGGTATCGTGCGATCTATAATGTAGAACATTCGTTCCATCTTGGGTTCGCCACGTTCGTCGACGTATTCGTTTCCGAAGCCTTGTATTGGGTCGTATTCATACAGGCTGACAGTGATCCAAACAGCAAACAAATTCGATTGATTTGAAATCAGATTTGGCAATCGCATATTCCTTTGGTGATAACCAAAAGCATTTGCTTCTGTAGTCGTTGAAAACATCGGAGCTGCATTGTTGTATGTATTCACATCAGCTGGTGTAACAGGATTGGTATAGATTGAGTTTGGGGCTAGAGCCAACGATCGAGCTAAGGTTGTTTCGACATTGAACTTCCCCCGCATTTTTTGACGGGCTACAGAATCTTCGACGTGTGGAACGAGATTAGCTGACGACGCAGGCCGATAAGCGCCAGCGAACTGTGTTGGGTAGTTTGCGTCCGACGGAGGGAATGCGGCGGTATATGACGGGGCGGCTGTGAAAAACGACGAAGTCCAGGACGTTGGCAATGCAAAACCTCGTCTTGAATCCATAAACTGCGTTTGAATGGGATCGACAGCATTTGTTCGACTTCCCGGCGGTAGGAAATTGTTCTCGATGGCCTTAAGTGCGGGGGCGTTGCCAGCGGAGTCCTCGCCCATTGTATTGAGGTTGATTTTGCCTGCTGTCACAAAGCTGGGAAGCGTATTGTTCGGTGGAAGTAATCCGGTTCCGCGAACCAAAATTGGAACGCCCGTACCGTAATAGTTCGCGGGAACCGAAGAATTTAGAAACCGTAAGGCAACGTTGTCATTTACAGCTGCCGCAGCAGTCACCATCGAAGCAATAATGTCCGGCTGGATGACGCGTGCCGAGTCCGCAAAGGGCGGCTGTGTTTCGACAAGTTCCATCAGTAGGTGCATATCCGTTTCAACCAAGTGTGGAGGACTACTTAAATCCGAAGATGGATTTAGCCAGTATGAGCGATTGGGTGCACCTTCTTCGGTGTTAATCGCATTTGCGGTCCCAAACTGCGGCAGGAACGCAAATGGTTTTTTCGCTGAGATTCCCGTTGAATGGAAGTAGCCGATTTGCCCTGGTCCCACAATTGGTACCAGGCGAAGTTCATAGGGTGTAGCAAAAGGGCGATTAAACCATGGTATTGATGTAAGATTGCGTGTCGCGCCGACATAAGCGGCGGAAACGGCATTGCCAGCATCGTTGGTTGATGTTGGTGGCCCGAAACCATCCATGACGGGAGTGACACCGGAACCGTTTGCAATGCTCATTTGTGCCAACGTCAAATAAGTGCCACCAGGAACAAATCCGGCATTTCCGTAGCCTAGAGTGGTTCCACTATTACCCAAGAACCCAGTCCAGTTTGCCAAGGGTGTTCGGTAGCCCAATTGATGTTGAAAATACGATCGGTACTGAGTATCGGGATTGGGTTGAGGAAGGGAATCGCTGAACGAACCTGTAATAGGAGAAAGATAGCTCGCACCCGTAGTACTCCCATCGCTGTTCGAGGTCGTCCCCTGTGCATAGCTTCCATTCTTGTACCGCGATTGAAATCGTGTTGGTTTGGGCGGAGGGATCGCTGTATCTACTGGAGCTTCGCCGTTGAATACCGTCAAGTCAACTGCCATCCAATCTACAGTAATATACGGATTACTGACCGGGTCGTATCCTATATCTGGATCAGCCAGACGCTGCAGATACACACTCTTGATAGCCTCATAAGTGCCAAGGGGCTTTGCATCCAAGAGTTTCGCAATTTCTGTATTGGCTACAACGCCAGTGGGCGGGGTATCATCGAAGGGATGGTCCTTTACTGTTCCGACAACGCTATTCGACGAAGCGTCAATCCAACTATCAAGCAGAGGAAAGGTTGTATCGATCCGACTCGTTGGCGCATTCGTTGTAGACCAAATCGGATTACCTGTAACGATGGGGTTAGGTAACGAAACATTGATTCCAATTCCATTGGGAAAAGCAGTTGCCCAAAGCGGATCACTAGGAGGGTTTGCCCCGCAAAAGATACTAACTGGGCTTTTGATCCGACCATTTGCTAAATTGGTCCACGATTCGTTAGCCAGCGTATTGTTGAGCAATCGTGTTTGTACAGTGCCGCCACTTAAATCAATTCGTTGGGATGATGGCGTATACGTAGGTTTCGCAGTCGTGACTTCACTTCTCAATAGGATTGGGTTCCATGCGACCGCTCCACTGTGTGTCGAAGAACCAACAGGTGTATTTGCTCTCGGACCGACAACCATGAAGTTTCCACCGGCTAGATACGCTGGCGTACCCGATCTATTGTAATAGACCGTATGTTCACGGTCAGTCGCTGCGATCGTATTCTTCAAGTCAGGAATGTTCTGTGTCGCACCAGGAGCCGTGCTACTGAACCAAATGATACGATCGAAGGCTATTGGTTTCCTCGTTGGGTCTGTGTCTGAACCATCTGGGTCTCTAACATCAAATGGCAATCCAGAGCCAGTAACATCGTCTGGCGAATTAGACGTTGCTGGCCAATTGACTCCCGCAATGCTGGTCGGAGTACTGGATTGATGCGTTATGTTTTCAAGAGTCGATGGCGTTGTCACGAAGTCCCTCGGTTGTGTTACGTTGTATTCCGTTACGGCCATACGCCAAACCGGCTGCCGCCCCCACGTACCATTCAAAGGAGCAAGTCTCTCCAAGTCTAACTTCACTTGCCCCAAGTGATTCACGTACATTCCCTCGCGGTTGGAAAAGGAGTTAACCGTTTGCGGATCCACTGCAGTACCAGGGAGAGCAATATTTGACGGTAGTGACGAAACAGCTGTATCCGCCGATCTAGTCGCATAAAGCTCTAGAAACAAACTTGCAAGCGGAAAACGATACTGATCTAAGTCAGGATCTAGATTCGTATCCGTTGGATGGTACACGTTCCCCATCGGTGCTTCAACGTCCGTATCCCGTTGACCCTTGTCATGCAACGCAAGTGTTTCAGTTAAAAGTAATTCTGGCATCTCCAAACCCCAGACAACGCCAACGAAATTCTTGCTAGTAGCTTGCTCCAAATGATCGGGAGCCCAATACGCATCTCTCGCCGGCAGAGCTCCCAAAGCTGCGTTACCGAAGGGAGAAATATCATATTCAAAACGGGTCATTACTGCGTCCGAATCTCGGAAATCAACTACATTCACGGCCCATTGTGCTAATGCCGCCGCACGAATTCTTGCGTTAACTTCCGTAAGTGTCACGTCAGCCATTCCGGTAAACCGAAAATCTCGGGGAACAATGAGCTGAGCAAGACAATATAGGTTTCTTGCAAATATCTGACGCGATGCTAAACGTCCACGCGAGCCAACGCCACTTCCTCCCATGCTAGTTTGCAATTCGCGGAAATAGAGTCCGTTCGTGTTCGGTATTTGTGTACCATCTTGTCTTGAAAATCGCTCAAACTGCGATACAAATTCTATCTCTTCGGGATCGTCGATCTGCCCGTCTGCATCGTCGTCAAACCCGTTTCCAAATGGCCTGTTCAAGTCCATACGGAGCCCTTTCGAAAAATCTGTAGAGAACAATTCCTCGATGGACCGGCGCGACAAGTCTTGTTCACCTGCTCTTTGGTACCGCTGTTTGTGAAGCATGTATATCCAGCGGTGCAGACTGGTTGCTTGGTGATCAATCCAATCCTCTGTGCCCACCCTCGTGTTTTGAGCTGCAACTAGGTTTGGATAACGCAACTCCGCGCTGCGAGTTGTGATTAATCCGTTGACAGCACTCATGTCCGAATAACCGGGCATCTGCGCTAGTCGCTCACGAAGTCTCTTGGGTAAGGAACTTGAATCTCCTTCATAACGAAGCAAAACCGCAGCTAAATCCGCCAGACCGAAAGGATCATCGGCATTTGACTTCTCTAAAGCAGCCATTTCATACGGGTCATCGTTGATTTCAGATGGTCTAGCTAGGATCGCAGGATTGTAAGGATCCGCATCCGCACTATTCTGTTGCACGAAGGACAAATTGCCATTGCGATCAATTTCTGTCGCGAGGCTACTACGCCGCCCTGTCGGAGTGGTGACCAATAATGGATCGTGTATTTCTCTTTCCATGTATTGGCTGAAATTATCGTTTGCACCAAAGGCAGGATTCTGAAGAATCAGAGATCGGCGGCCTGGAACGCGGTCCATTGCGTATTCTGTGTAGTCAATCGGTCGACGAACATAGCGTCGGGCACCATAGCGATCATCGAAAAGAGAGAAGGAACTTGCATTCGATCGAAGAAGGGATAACTCTCCGCCGAAGAGACTTGTCAACGAAATCTCAGCTGGTCCGTACCCGAATCCTTGCGAAGTCGTTACGCCAGCGGCCGATTTCTTGTGAACGAATGGATTTGGAGACAGGTCAAAGCCTGTCAATCCTTGAGTCCGATCACCAGCAGTATTGATATTGATCCGACTATCGAGGTCTTGAATCATTAACGATGCAAGAGGTCGTAACATACGTCCGTCCGGTGAATACGATGCTGGCAGTCCGGGATTGATGTAAACGCTATCCGGTATCCCGTCCCGGTCATTGTCAACGTCCCATGGGCCGGTGATCTGCCTAGCGACCCAGTTTCGAAGGAACAGAATCTCTCCAGCTGTTGGCGGACTGCTCCAAGAAAAGGTCCCCCATGGGACGCTTGTCAGAGGAGGATTCGGATCAACGTTGCTACGGAAGTTCGTATTTGCAAATGCGGTACCCGATAAGCGGTAGCGCAAGACCCTCGCGGTGGAGGCATCGATCAGTCGAACCATATCTTCGACATCCGTCGCATTCATCGACGATGGAGCAGCGAAAACGTTCGAAATATAGTTGACTAATTCTGGACGATGGAAGGATGGAATAATATTTGGAACTGGATTTCCGCTAACATAGCTTAAGTGAGCTAACCAAAAGTCACGCCAGTCCGCTACGTCATAACCTTCATTGCTTGCACCATTCAGCAAGTTTTGCAAACTATTGGTTCTTTGAGAGATGCCAATACCATTGACGGGTAACTGCATCAACTGAGGGTTGCTCAGATAGTCGTAGTTGGGAAGATACGCAGGGGGAATGCTCGGCTTTCCGGTCAAAGATTGCTTCATAAACTCGCGACCATCCAAGGTGCCGAATCCCTGGAAATTTGGTGGTACGGTTGGGGGAATAGTTGGCGGCGCTGGCTTGCCTGCCACGTCACTCATGCCGATACCCGCATTATTGAATGCGACGTCGTTGATTAAAAAGGAATAACCGTTGTAGGATGGACCGTTTTTCAAAAAAAACAACGAACTTACTCCCCCATGAGTAACGTCTGCGACCCAGTCAGCGATGCTGCGAGAAATTGTTTCAGCTCGACCGCTCCCATTAATAAACTGCCCGGTGAAAAGCGTTCCACGAGCTTCGCTAAGATCGATTAACACGGAGTATTCTGTCCTATACCAATCCGAATCCTGATAGTTCGAATTAGACCAAGTTCCAATCGAAGCGATATTCGGGTCGGGTTTAGCTCCAGACAAATTGGAACGTACATACCCTACATATTTCAGAATTCGAAAGGTCTGACCAGCGAGTGGACCTTCAAGAACAGTCAATAGTCGTGAATTGTACTCGTTTTCGAAATCGGATAATGGTCCGTTTACAACGTCACTATTCAGAAGCGAAACTTTGATGAAATTGGGACCGGCAGAACTTATAAACGGTGATGTTGGGGAAACAAGCCGACACCAATCCGACTGAAATGCTACTGCACCCTGACTAGTGTTTCCAAATCGCGAACGCAATGGATTTGGACTAAAGATGTCTTCTAAAAGTGAATGTTTATAAAGTGCCGACGATTGATCGTTTGTCCCACGAATCAACATGGAAGCGACGGAATTTGTCGTACCGTCAATCGTGATGTTGCCAGTGCGAGCTCTCGCAACCATGGCAACAGACGAATTTTTCGATGAACCAGTCGTAACCACGTAGGTTACCGCCAGTAGCGAAAACATCGCCAACATGCCAAGAGCAATCAACAGAATGAGACCTCGGCGTCGGATTTTTTTACGCATTTGGATTTTACTTCGATGAGTCATAGTCTTTTTCTCTCACAGTTGTGTGTGTGTGTGAAGAGGGAAAAGTCGATAGGTCAGAACGGCTGAGGTGTAATAGAACGTTGGTAGACTTGGATTACGTCTTTTAGCATTGTCACTGTTGTGATTGGAAGAACCGGACCTCCAAAACCAGCAGCGAGCTCGATTTGAGTCCAGTCCCAAGGCTGCCCGGAGATACGAACCTGTCTCGGGAACGTTGTTTCATTTCCTACGCTGATTACGCGGTACCACTTGTGCCGTTCTCGAACGGGAAAGCCATTGAGCGAATTGATATAGCGAGAAAGCATTAGCCAATCGCCGATCTTAATTCTGGTGTCGGTTGCAGGTGAGCTAATATCGACGTCAAAAGTACCAGACGTAAAGTGTTCCGCATCGGGCCAAGTTGCCAAGCCCAATCGCTCGCTCACGGGAATCTCACCGGATAATGGATTGAGTAGTTCTCGAGCATCGCGCTTTCCAAAGACTACGACCGCCAGATCATATCTTTCTGGAAAAAATTCGATGTTTGGAACTAACGTTGGACTGAGATAAGTTAGTGAATCCGCTGTAACCAGTGGAGTACCATCCGATGGAGTCATTGTCGCCATCCAGGAGACTGCTGCCGCATTCGTTGGAGACTGCAACAGGGCTCCAGTACCATCGACATACTCGCCTCGCAATGGCGCCGCACTGCGATCGATTTCAGGGTTTGCAGGGGTCAAGTCACCTCCACTGATGGTTGATAACTGCTGAGCGCTAGCCAATCGCAACCAGCCACCATTATTTCCACCAAGAGGGTCAGCTTGTGTAACCCGAAGCAGTCTAGGAGTTATGATTCCCCCCACGCCAAATGGCGTGATTGGGTCAAGCGTGCTCGGCATCGCCTCGTTGTAAAATGGAAAGCGAGTTCTGCGATAATTACCCCTCGCACCTTGCATGATGCGAGCTCCTCGCTCTTGATATCCCCAAAACAACGGATCGATGCAAAACCCTGTCCCTAAAACCTGATTCTGTAGTCGTGCCAACAGGTCGCGATTCGTCGGACTATCATACGGAGCGGTCATCCCAGACGCGGTAAGAGCCGTGAAACCGTTTGCATAAAGATAGTCCCGATAGATGTTGCTCCAAGAAATTGCGATCGAATTCGACGAATCCGTGGGGCGATAAAAATCGTCGACGACTTGCCAGGGCCCATCCATTCGTGGCTGGATGACGGTCTGTGTCAATGTATTGAGCGCACTTTCACCAAGCGCTAACGCTTGCGTCATCCTATAGCTATCGGCGGCTTGCCGGCCAGCAAACGGGACCATTGCTGCGATACCTATCAAACCAACAAGAACAATCACCATTGCAAACAAAACTTCGACGACCGTAAGCCCACTGCGAAGTCCATTAATTTTATATAGAACTGTGTTATTGCATCTCATGGTAGGTTATTGCCCCGTAGCCGTTGTGCTATAGGCTCCAGTACGAGTACGGTTGATCATATCAAAGAGTGTTTCGGTTGATCCGAGTTCATTCACTGAAAAAAGCCGAATAGGCGATGCACCAATTGCACCTGACTTTGGTGATATTCGAACAACATACGTGTCTGGGTCAGTTAGATTCTGCTTGATTCCTGCTGATTCAGCCGCGATAGCCGAGTTTCGATTCCTGACAACACTCGGCGATAGGATAGGCATGTAAACTTGATCAATTTTTCCAACATGCAGGAACACATCATCCACCGCATCAATTCTTACCGTCTCGCCACCTGCAGCTTCGTTTGCATAGATTCGCGAAAACGACCCGTCTGGTGAAAAGACCAAATAAACAGGACGTAATTCTTGTGGGGTAGGAACGCCATTCGCGCCTGCCAACACCCAGTCGGATGAAAAACGTACCCGATAGTCACCTACCCCTAGGGTTCCACCGAGGCCTGGTCGATTGTTGGCTAAACCGCTTAGCGATAGATCGATACATGAACCCTTGGGTAAATCGACCGTTTGTGAATAAATCGGCTTTGGCCTTTGGTAGATCCGAAACGAAGTGGGCTCTATCGGTAATGAGGGCAAATTAACATTCGAGTAAGAACGAAGCGCTTGTTCGTTCAGTGCAACCGCGCCTCGTTCGTTGTAGATCGAGAACCAAATCCGACCGATCGCGTCTCTGTTTTCATAGTTTTCATGCGTTTGACTAAACGTTGGGGAAGCAATCGTGAAACGCTGCGATGAATCCCCAAACGAAATTTCGTTTCCGGCAACTAAATACTCTCCAAGCAACAGAAACGCATTTGCATTTGCTGCAACGGTACCTGTCGACGGGTCAACAACGGAAACACTGAAAGTGCGTTCTTCGGGAGTTGCAGTCGGTCGAAACGGCGGATTCGGCAGTTCCCAACTTGCTTGGTCAGGGTCAGCGAGAATCTCTGGTCCAACATAGTCTGTTGTCGGAAGTGAGAAAACACTCTGTGCTTGTATAATCACAGGCGCGGGGATTGTTTTGTTCGTTACTGCAATTGGCTCCTCGGCTAAACTCAATTTGATACAAGTGTTGTAGGGAAGAAAGTTGGTGTCAGGCAACTGAGTCGTGCGAGTTGATGGCAAGAAACCATTTGCAGTCCCCGACTGAAAACGAGGGAAGCCCGTAACAGAATCAGGCAAAGTGTCTGCAATGTTGATTACACCATTTTCGTCCCGGTCCAGAGGTCGACTCGAAAGACGTTCAAGAACGACTGCCACGGAACGGTTTTTGCCAATGGCTCGCGCTCTACCCGCTTCCAAAAAATTCTTAACGACTATCGCAGCTTGACCTGTCTTTCGGCCCACGAGCAGAGATTTCACACCCGGCAACACGATAGCGGCCAATAATGTCACCACTCCAAGCACTGTCAACAGTTCGACCAAAGTAAAGGCATACTGCACTTTTCGTTTCCGAATCATAGTGAAGCTCCGTTTCCGTCGTAATTGGTGATGTTGTCGCTAAACGTCCTATCTGCCGGACTCACACGACTACCCAATCGAGCAGGACTTGCGACCCCACGAGGAAACCATGGATCAGTAAAAATAAACTGTCCGGCGGGGTAGTTTGGTTGACCACCATTCCAAACGGCATCGCGCGATGAAAAAGAAGTAATCGGACCAACTAGGTTGCCGGTGGACAGTGCAAAGTTTATGCCAAAAGAACGGTCTAGGCCGGAACTGACAACTAGCGGAAACGTACCTGGCCCTGGCTTGAATGTCTCCCAAGTCGACTGAGCCCCAGACATGAAATGATGAGATAGTCCTGGGTCAACTCCCAATCGATCTAGCGAGTCGCTGGCAATCGTGACACGCACGTTCGCTCCCGTCCCGCGTATAATCTCGGATCCCAACATGTCAGGATGGTACTTCGAAATACCTTCAAACCCGGTCGGCCACCGTATCCATTGAATGGGATTTCTAAATGCATCAATGAACTCATTCAGACCGTCGTCGTCAACATCGCCAATCTCCGATTTGCCAAAAATTTCGATTGCGCTAGAACCATTAACCTGCGAGTCTTCAACCACTAGAAAAAGCAACTCGGCATTTGCGTTAGAATCATACCACGGTCTTGTCGCCGTCCCCAACCGTCGAATAAGCCCCAAAACACGTGATGTCGCTTTGTTTTGGACATCGACAGAGGTCCCATTCACCACCAACCCCGTCGCCAACGACCGAGTCAATGAAATGGCATGAATCTGCGGACTCGCAAACGTTGGCCAATTGGATGAATATCGCAGATCATCTGGGTGATCAGGCATCTCTAACGCCATAATGTTTCTCAAACTAAGCAATCGGGCACGCTCAAGCAATATCGTTGGAGATTCAAAATTTGCGCTGGCCAAT
>Ga0105045_10004248_pt1 | contig 12422 bp, 10 predicted proteins | sample MAT02_FD_78089 | JGI IMG/M metagenome (GOLD analysis project Ga0105045, IMG submission 78089) | Freshwater microbial communities from Lake Fryxell liftoff mats and glacier meltwater in Antarctica - MAT-02 (megahit assembly) | ecosystem: Environmental > Aquatic > Freshwater > Ice > Liftoff... | reverse complement strand
GTGCCAGCCAACAAGCCGACCACGATTCCCAAAATTCGGATGGAGTTTCGATTCACAGTTACACCGTACCGTCCAAAAGATCCCCTTCGGTAATCATTCGAAAGCCTTTGTGGGCGAGGGTCTCCAACGCGTGTTCGGTGTTGTCAACCATGATCGCCACGGCTGGCTCTCCGTTTGGGCGGAAGAGTAGCGGGTAGGCTTGGATGATGTTGATTTCAGCCTGAAGCAACGCAGTGCAAATCTGCAGGAGAGGTTGCGAGCTTTTGGGGAGTTCGACGCCGATCAGATCGCTTTCGATGATTGCCAGGCCGGCCCGTTCCAATATTTCACGCCCTCTTTCCGCGTGACTCAGCAAAAACCGAACGAAAGCGCATTCAGCAGAGTCGTTGATCGAAAGGGCTACGATACGAATGCCGGTCCCCTCAAATCGACGGACAACCTCCAACAACTGTCCTACCCGATTTTCCAAAAAAACCGTGAACTGGCGGATGGTTGGGTAATTACGACCGTGAATGGTCTCAAAAGACGTGGAGGATCCCTCTCCCGTGCTCATGATTCGATACTTTCTTAAAACGGGTCCTGAATACGACTAGCCGACAGTATACCAGAAAGACGGGAACCTGCGAAAAGATCAGCTTCTATCGATACTTACGGTTAAAAACGTCAGGATCGAAAGGATCTTTCTTGGTCGTTGCATTGCCACCAGAACCTGTCTGTTTCTCAAATTTTTCGATAGCGGCCTCTAAGTCCAATAGCTCCGACATGGACAAAAACTCAGTAGGTGGGGCAGATTTCGCAGGTTTTGAGAGTTTCGCGTTTCTGTCTTGTTCGACATCATCGAGGCGTTTCGAATTTCGAACGGTGGGTTTGTTTACAGGAACATTAGCAGAGGCTTGAGAGACGCCCGGCGCAACTGGTGGAACCACCGGATATTGGCTTGGCATATTGGATGCGGGTTTTTGAGAAAGAGCTAGCGACTTGACCCAGGAATTGATCCGTTCGATCAACTGACGCTCATCCCCTTTAGCCTGGTTCAAGCTGGGATTGCGTTGGATTCCGTGCGCCTTGGTTGCATAAGCCATCAAGGGACTGTCTTGAATCTGCTCTCGGTCAATGTACTTCAGTACTTCGTCAAGATCGCGAGCGAGTGTGAGCGCGGACTGGTCGCCGACGGGTTGATACAAATGGAATTCGGATTTACCCATCATCCCATGACACCCCGACTGGCCGCAGCGGGCAATAAGAATTGGCAAGATCGTGTTTTGAAATGTCTTTCGAATGTAACCTGGAATTTCATGCTTGTTCCAGGAGTCAGCAATCTGATTCTTGTCTACTGCCGCTTCATCTGTCGTTGTTCTTTGAGTTTCCGCGTTGGCTCGTGAAACTGGACGGGCTTCGGTTTGTATGTGAACTGCGTGTTTAACCGTCTCGTCGGTCAACAACGCTTGGCGAAGCAGAAGTTCCAACTGTTTGAAACGAGGGGAATCCGAAGCGGTTTTTTCTAGGACTTCATAGTGTTCGACCGCATGATCGATCAGTCCGTGTTGGATGCACCAATAAGCGAGTTGCCAGTGTTCGCCCGTCCCCCATTGCTTCACGATTGAACGTCGATATTGGTAAAGGGACTCCAACGTCGGTCCGATAAAGGCGACCTGCTTAGTCTCCACGAATAGGTTGCTGGAACCGTCCGCGATCGAGATTCGATCTTTCTCGGTTCGGATTGACCCCTTGAGAACGTTTCCGTTGGTTAGAAGAACGAAGCTGCGTTCCGTCGTTTTTGGTTGGTGGGCTGTTAAGTTTGTGAGCACCAACGAAAAGGCAATAAGCAAACTGACAGTGCAGATTCTTTGAGAAACCATGGCGGCTCGACACAAAAAACGGAGTGAGCAAAACGGTCATGTTCGCCATGATTCGAAAACCGCATGCGAACAACCACGCGGGAGAGTATCAAAACATTGTGCACCGTAGCAATACTATGCTTTCACAAATTTTTGTCGGGTTTTTGGCATCGCTCCGGTACCAAAAACCGGAAGTTCCTTCCGTTTTTAAACCCCGCAATCCCGTCTTTTTTTGAATGAGATTTCCGTGTTAATTGCCTGTATATTGCTTGAGATCATCAACTTTGTTGGCTTAAGCCCGGACGGCTGTCACACCCATTCAAGTGGAGCAAAAACCAGTTTGCCCATAAAAAAACCCTCGACATTTTCATGCGAGGGTTCTTGTGATTAGAGTTTTGACGATTTAGTTCATCGCAACTTTGTCAGCCGAATCCATGTCTTCAAAGTTAAAACTGAGTTCCAGTTTGTCGCCAGCGATCAGACGAATCGTCTTTTCTTTGGTAACACCTTCGTGGGTCACTTGAATTTTGTAGTCGTCCCAGGACTGACCTTGTTGCAGCTGCTTGGTACGAAAAACTCGGGACGAACCTTCGCTTTTGGTGGCGTTTTGGGCCAGTACAACGCTTGCTTTTTCAGGAACGTTAAGCGTCAGAATGGTCTCGATCGGGTCGTCCGACTTAAGCAATTCAAAATTCAGTTCCTCGCCGTTTCCGCTTTCGACCACAACGGTTTTGCTTTGGACAACTTCGGTACCGTCAGCCTGGTTCATTACCGCTTTGACTTCAAAACGGTAAGCATCGTTGGCCTTGAGATCTCGACTAACGAAGTGACGTTTTGAACCGGTAGTGGTTGTGGGATTGCCGTTTACGAAAACTTTTGCAGATTCAGGCAAGTTGACAGTCAAATGCACCTCGTTTGGCTGGATTTTACTTGAGGACGCCAGCTTGTTTGCTGCCTGGGTGCTGGGCGTTGAACTCGAGCCGTATCCGCCATCCATTGGACCCGAATAGGATTCGTAAGACGGCGAATAAGATTCGTAAGTAGGTGCGGAAGACTCGTATGAGCCATACTGCATTGCCGAACCAGTGCTTCCACCGCCGAACGATCCAGAACTGCCGCCACGGTAGGAAGGCGTGTAGATTCCAGAGGAGCCACCGGAGGACTGGGTGTAGTAGGAACCGCCCGATGAACCTCCGCCTGACGAACCTGAGCTGCGAATTGCATACCCGCCGTGCGATCCACCCGAGCTACCATACGAGTTCGTGTACATACCGCCCGACGATCCGCCGGAAGAACCATACGAAGCGCGATACGCTGAACGATAGGCCATCTTCGCATGAACATGATCGTGGATTCGAGCGCCGAGACGTCGAACAGGGCCGACATGCCCACCTGAGGAACCGCCGCTGGAAGCTCCGCCGGACGAACCACCGTAACCGCCGCTTGAGCCGTATCCGCCACCTGAGCCGAAACCGCCGTTCGAGCCGTAACCCGAAACGTAACCGCCACCACCGCTCGAACCGTAGCCGCCGCTGCCGCCACTGGAACCGTAACCCGCTTCAACGGGGTTGGAAACTGCGAGAGCCAACGCAACCAGCGTTGACGCCGAAAGCCAATTTTTAAGGGTATTTCTCATGACGCTCCTCCAAGACCAGACAAAAAACTGCTACCTCGCAGTCCGTTTAGTACGTGTTGAGAATACCCAAAATCGCACGTAATTCAAGCAGTCTAGAGAGGATTTAGGGAATAGGCAGTTTAGGCGGCCGGCAGAAATTCAAAATAGTGGGTTTGTTTTCACCGCATCTTTTGAACTTTTGGCACCGGTTTCCCAGACCGGAAAAGGCACCCATTCTACCGTACTTTACATTCGGGCAACCGCCTTACAAAGACAAATCACTGTTGATTCTATTCAACGCCCACCAGCAAATCGCAATGCAAATAGCTATCAATCCGCTCGTGTACAAGATATTCACAACCGACCAAAAGAACTTTTCCAACCTGGAAAACGACGGGCTCATCCAAAGAATCGGCAACCCAAGAAAACCGGTAACCCCAAACAACATCGCAAAAATAAGAATTCGAGAATGGAGAACTTTTTCAAAACCCTGCTTGCCGGAGCTTAGTTTGGTTTTCTTAAAAGAATTGATGGTTTCCATAACGAAATTGATGCTGAGCTCGATGTTCCAGTTTCGGTTCCTTTGACCAGCAACTAGCCTGGCAATCGCCCCTCCGCTATTTCTTGCTCCCATTGCTTCATCAGTGGCCAGTCGATCGCACAAGTCCCGAAATCCGAGAGATGCAAGTAGCTATCGAGTCGTTCCAGAACCTTGTTGATCATGGCTGGATCCTTTCGAAAGTAAGGGCCATGGCTAGGCAAAAGCCACTCGATGTCCGAATCTCGAATCCTCTCCAAGGAACGAATAAACGAAGGGATATCGCTGCCATGATGAGCGTCAATGGCTCCAACGCCACCATCGCGATAAATGTTGTCGCCGCTTAACAATAAATTATTTAGTCGAAAAGCGAGTTGGCTATCCGCATGTCCAGGTGTAGACCAGACCTCAAGCTTAAGATTTCCTACGGTGATCACGTCACCATCGTTTACATGCTTCTCAACCAATACGGGAGGCATGGGCTCACTGATACCCTGAGCATGAATCTCTGCGAACGTTTGCAACCTGTCGCCTGCCTCAAGTAACGCAGCGGCGTTTGGATGAGCTGTTACCGTCGTTTTCAAAAACTGCTTGGCCTTAGCAAATCCTTGACTATGATCGACGTCCGCATGGGTCGCAATAAGTGACTTGCATTTGGACAGAGGGAAATCTAGTTCGCGGATGAGATCAATCACTTCCGCGACGGAATCCTCGTATCCAATATCGATCAAAACCCATTCGTCAGCATCGTGAATTAGATACACGTTGCAGCCGATTAAGTGGCCAGCTTGAACATTGAGCTCGATAACATTCGGGAAAATGGGTTTGCGTTGAAGCATCTAATTCTTTTATCGAAAAGGGGCTAGGTCAATGAGCGAGATTTTAGGCTGCAATGTCGTTCGAGGGCAACCGTCTTCGAATATATTTACCGAATTGTCCGGTTTGTGATCCGATTCGCTCCGCGGAGCACAAGGCAGGCTGCTTTTCACAACCCGACGCGAGAGCGAGGGATATTATTGCTGGTCCCTCGCTTACGCTTCGGGTTGTGAATATTGCGGAATCTATCTAGCGGCCCGTAGGGCACGCGGTTAAACAAAAACACTGCTGCCAAAATGCGTATTACGAATCCCCGGCGTTCGACAGTAGAGAACGCAGCCCTTCCCGATAACTGGGAAACTGCCAGGCAATTGCGAGCTCAGACTGAATTCGATGATTTCGAACTCGTTTATTGCCATCGCTTCGTAAACTGGCAGCACCATATTCTTTTTGCTTGACAGCTTCGAAAACCGGTTTCGGCCATCCTCCAAGCTCTGCAATGAACTCATAATAATCGCGTCGTCGCACAGGCTCACCATCGCTGACACAGTACAAAGTCGACTTCATTTCTGTCCTTGCAACCGACACGATGGCGGTCGCCAAATCATCTACATGGATCAAATTAAGATAACTTTCCGGATCAACTTGCAATGGAACTTGATCCCGAATTGATTGCCATCGAGGGACTCTATCCGGCCCATAAATGCCAACGGGTCGCAACGTGACTCTTTGTTCGCTGGGGATAAGTGAAGCGAGCCATTGTTCACCGCCCCAAGCGGCAATGGAACCAGGTCTTTCGGGCAAAACGTTGGACTCTTCATCTACCCAATCTCCAGGCGTGGCGGCTCCGAAAACACCGGTCGTTGATAAGTAGACCCACTTGGTTTGCTCGCCAAGCATGTTATTCCAATCTTTGCCTTTCAGTAGCTCATTGAGATGACTTAGGCCTCGCGAATGGGTTTCTTGATGCGGAACTTCCGGATGAGCCGCATGCGAAACGGCAATCAAAATAGAATCGAACAAATCGAATGGATATGCTGCGTTTTGAAACAACTCATCCAAGACAACAGGTCCACCCTGGAGCCAATCCCAAATAATGGGTTGGATACCCAATTGGCTTAACTCAGCTGCACGGGCGGTTGATCGAGTGATAGCAAACACAGAATCCCCGTTTTGCAGCCACTTGCTTGCAACTCGAATTCCAACGTAACCACAACCGACGATGAGTCTAGCAGCCATGTCCTAAACTTTCGGTTAATTCGGCATAATCGCTATGGAACCGCGACATTTGAGGCGCCCCTCGGCTGCTTTCTTGATTTTCTTGAGTCAAATGGGTTTCATTTTGGAGATAGTTAGCGAATAATCGAACCCGCGAGATCAATTTGCGGATTTTCCTTAGTTTGCTTGCTACCACAGTTTACGGAGTCTTACGTGCCCAGTAAATGCTGCAATTTCGACGGCCTTTTCCTTCGACATCGCAAATTCGTGTTCCATTTGCCGGCGCTACAACCGTTCTTTCTCCTTTTATTGATGGCCACTTGGATGGTTGGCAATGGGAATTCCTCGAGCATCGCTCAAGAATCGTCCACACCGGCTCCGCCAACGAAAGTTCCATCCAGGATTGGCCAGGACCGGACCGTATTGCGTCCGGAGCTACCTGAGGCCAAGTTCACGAAGGCTCCAAAAACCAACGGAATCACTTCGGTTGATCTCGAACCAGGTCTTGGGCGAATTTTGCGAGGCGATGAACCACGTAACCAAGCAGAACTGATCTCGCTCGAAAAACAGCAAACCAAAGTTGCGGAAAAGGTCAACTTGGTCACTGTTAATCTCCAACACGACAACACTCAAGGCAGCGGAGTGATCATCACCGGTGAGGGCTACGTTCTAACTGCTGCTCACGTCGCTGGCCGACCCGGCAAGAAGATTAACATTATCTTGCACGATGGCAGTCGCGTTGACGGCGTTAGCATGGGAGTCAATCGGGACATGGACGCCGGCTTGGTTCGAATCACGAAACCGAGGGACACAAAAACCAATCCGTGGCCTCATGCAACCCTTGGTGCTTCTTCCGATTTGCAAGTGGGCCAATGGGTCGTTGCAACCGGCCACCCCGGCGGTTGGATGGTAGACCGTCCTGCAGTCGTCCGCATTGGCCGTCTGCTTCGAATTTTGCGTTCGACCTTGGTTACGGACTGTTCTTTGATCGGTGGCGACAGCGGTGGACCACTCTTTGATTTAGAGGGCAGACTGATTGGAATTCATAGCCGAATTGGCGTTGACGTTGACGACAACATGCACGTCCCAGTCGACGTTTTTGACGAAAGTTGGAGTCGGCTCGTGGACAACAAAGAGTGGGGCAGCTTGCCCGGATTCAAGCCGTCGATTGGAGTTCGCGGAACAGCGGACAGTGCTAGCGAAACTGTGTGCAAAATCTCATTTGTGGAACCCATAGGGCCCGCTGCCAAAGCAGGTATCCGAGCCGGTGATATCATCACCAAATTCGACAATCAAACCATAGGTGTATTCGATGACCTCAAGGCAGCGGTAGATTCACTAACTCCGGGCGAACGCGTTGTCGTTGAACTGGAGAGGGAAGGGAAACCGATGAGTCTGTCACTGATCGTCGGTGTAAAAGAATAATTCCGTGCCCCATCGAGTCCGTCCTTGGTACAATAGAGTACGGAACATTTTGAATCGAAGCAACCTGAGGCAACTCCCGATGAAGAATAGGCTCACTTGGATTGTTCGCGGAACGATAGCCGCCATCATTGTCGCCTACGCGACATTGGGAGAGCCACTCCTAGACGCTTTAGTTGCCGTTCAAAACTGCCAACAATCGAATAGTTCGAATGCCGCTTGGGATGACGAGCTATTTTCAGAAAAGCAAAATGGGGACCAAGACACAGGACCCGTTTGGAAATCCCGCTTGGTGCAACAGGGCGGACGGTTCGGAAAAGAGCTTCAAAGCGACGGCGGCCGTTCCCATCAACGCAGCCACCACAAAACCTTGCTCGCCTTTCGCGATTCCGTCGGTGATAAATGGAAATCGACGGTTCAGATTCTAGATCGAAACCGCCAAATTGCCTTGGGCGCAATCGTTTCGGGCGATGGCTGGATCGTTTCCAAATCGAGCGAAATTCCAGATCGCAAAATCGAGGTCAGGCTCTTTGACGATTCGAAAGTTGAAGGTACGGTCAAGACGAGACGGGCCGATCTGGATATCGCGCTTATCAAAATAGAACGAAGCAATCTAACTAGTATCCAATGGGACACGACCACCGTTGCACGTGTGGGTAGCTGGCTAGCGACAACCGATATTCGAAGCCTTCCGGTTACCATTGGTGTCGTCAGTGTCGTCAGTCGCAACATTCGTCGAGAACGAGCCGTGCTCGGTGTCGAACTTGGAATCGCCAAAGGTGAGAAAGGTGCACTCGTCGAAAAAATAACGCTGGGCAGCGGTGCGGATCGCGCGGGACTTCAAGCGGGCGACGTGATTACGACGATCGACGGTGACCAGCTAAATTCACAACCGGATGTGATGGCAAGACTCAAAGGCTTGGCGGCGGGACAACGTGTTGATATCGGTATCGTTCGCGACGGAAGGAAATCCCTTGTTACCGCTCAAATGATGGATTTGAACTATGCGTTGTTAGTGGACCCTACCGAGATGGAGGTCAATGGAGACATCAGTTCGCGATCGACTGGTTTTCAAAATATTTTGCAACATGATTCGGTCATCGCCCCTCATCAATGCGGCGGACCCGTGGTAGACGTATACGGAAACACCGTCGGACTCAACATTGCTCGCGCTGGACGCGTCTGTTCGTATGCGATCCCGGCTAGCGTCGCCAGTGTTGCCATCACTGAAATGATTGCGTCGGTGGGTGGAGCGAAATCTCCATTCGATGATAATGTTGCACAATCGCCAACGAAGTCCGCGTCTTCCAAGGCCTCCGTCGAATTACCAACTTCGATCCCAAATGGTATTCAAGTCGAAGCATTGAAACCTGAAGTCGTCCTTCCCAGTACCCTTAGCCGGCCTTAGTGGTTCTTCAGCAAGTGAGTCGCAACCCGCCAGCCAAATAGCACTCAGCCTGTGAACCGAAAGCGCTAGCTTCGGGCCTGAACCGATCGAAAAGTCAACTAAACTGCAACCCGCGGCTGGCACCGTCGGTTCACTCAACTCGACAAAGTAAGGGCCATTGGGCGCTCACAACCTAAAAGCGATTTGCACCAATCACAGTCCTCATCACAACAAACCATTCGATCTATTTTTGGGAGCCCATATGCGGATCGGTTTCAGCCACCTATTCACTGTCTCGATGTTGCTTCTGGGCAGCATAACAGCACTCGCGCAGGAAAAAAAAAGCAAACATCCGACCCGATAGCGGCGTCTAGCGATCCTATGCGTCTCTTAAAGACTGGATCGTTTTGGTCGCAGTGGCGTGGAGCTTCAGGAGACGGACATGTTTCGGGGCTACCCAAAAAATGGACTCAGCCCAAACGATTGTGGCGGCATGAGTTGCCCGCAGAAGGGATCGGTGGCGTGGCTGCCACCGATGAGTTTGTGGTAGTGTCCTCGCGTGAAGCCAACGACAAAGCGGATCTTTTCAAAGTGCTCGATATCGAAACGGGCATCTCACTTTTCAAGCTATCCTACGCATCTGAGTTGGAACTGGACTACGGCAATTCACCTCGCGTCACGCCGGTTATATACGATAGCTGTGCATTTTGCTTAGGAGCTCAGGGGCAACTGCATTGCTTAGATATCGAAACAGGCAGTGTACTTTGGAAGCAGCATCTTGTGGACGACTTAGGGGGCAAGATGCCTCAGTGGGGCTACTCGGTCTCACCTGTGTTCGTCGACGATCAACTGATCGTGCAGCCTGGTGGACTTGAAACCAGCTGGGTTTCATTGAGTCCAAAGACTGGCAAAGTGCTTTGGCGCGCTAAGGGTAGAGCGGCTGCATATGCGTCTCCGATCGTGATTGAATATCGCGGCCAAAACCAAATCGTTTGCTACGATGCTATCTCGCTTGGCGGTTGGTCGACAGCGGACGGGAAGCGGCTTTGGGAAATGAAGCCGGAGGTCGCAAAAGACTTCAACGTACCAACCCCTGTTTTCGTCGAAAACAAAATCGTTTTGGTGACCGAAAACAATGGGACGCGGGTCTATTCGATGGTGTCTGATCAGGCGGATGGTCCGATGTCGCTAAAACTTGAGGCAAGTTCCGAATTGCTTAGCGGTGACTCGCATTCCCCTGTTCGTGTAAACAAATGGATCGCAGGAGTCGATCGCGATTTGGTCGTATTGGATCCGCTGGACGATTTGAAAGAAGTTGCCCGATTTTCAGACGTCGGACTTCAAAAGCACTGCTCATTGCTCGTGGATGAAGACCGAGTTTGGGTTTGTACGGGCAATGGAACACAAATCCTGTTGCGCATCGATTCCAATGGGATTACGGAACTTGGCCGATTTCAGGCTATGGAAAAATCGGGAGAAATTTTTTCCCATCCCGCTATTGGCAACGGTGTTCTCTACTTGCGTGGCCCAACGTGGCTAGATGCGTTTTCATTTGGCAGCGATACTGACCGTTGAGTTTTGGGAAGTGCAACGACCTAGCGGAAGGGTGTGGTTTCATGTTTGGTCGAAAGGGTGTGAAGCGAGTCGAAGCGATCGAGACCGACGAAACGGATGCGGTCGAAAATGGAGGATTCTCGCTAGAGGAACTCGGAACAGCGTACGCTGTGGCGATCGAACAAGCTTCCGGTGACGGAAACACCTCCAATGCATTAGGGCCAGAAAAGAGCCAATCGGTCGATTCCGGAACCGACGCCAAGCCCGAGGAAATGCTGGATGCTCCCGAAGGCACTGAAACCGACGGTGTGCCAGTTACGGCCGACAGTATCCTCGAAGCGATGCTGTTCTTGGGCTCAAGCAACAATCGTCCGACCGCCATCGACAAACTACTTGAGCTGTTTCGAGGCGTCACAGCAGAGGAGCTTGAGGAATCGGTCAATTCGCTCAACGCTCTCTATCGCCAGCACAAACGTGCTATGATAATCGTTCGAGTGTCAGGTGGTTATCATTTGCAACTCGCTCCCGAACTGCATTTGGTTCGAGACCGATTTTATGGCAAAGTCAAAGAAACACAGCTCACGCAGGCTGCGATCGACTGCTTATCCTTGGTCGCATATCAACCTGGTGCGACCCGGGAATCGATCGAGAAGCAATGGAACCAACCGGCAGCAGGTATGCTTAGCACACTCGTTCGAAAGGGGCTCCTAAGAATTGAAAAGCGCCCCGCAAAAGACCGGTCAGGTGAAGATTCTCATTACTTTACAACCGATCGATTTCTCGAAATCATTGGCCTAGAATCGCTCGAGGATTTGCCGTCGTCCGAAGATATTTAAGTGATTCTTTAAATGTATTTTGGTGGCCCGACGCGGAAGCTAGTGGAATCGGCCCGTATAATTCACTAGCTTGCGCGTCGTGCTATGGTAGTTCTCAGCCTGCCGTTGGTTATATTGGTATCAAGCCCTGCCCCGTTTTGCCTCTCATGAATGGACCCTCCATGCGCATTCGATTTACCGTCTTCGTAACATTCTTTTTTCTAGCACACATGGCAAGTTATAGTTTGATCACCCATGCACAAACCGCCAATCGAACGCTTGGCAAGATCGAGCGATTTGATAATCAACTCGATAGTCTCTTGGGACCAGAAGCTCAGCTAGAAGTTTTGGCAGATGGCTTTACCTGGACCGAAGGCCCCGTCTGGATGGGGGACGCGGCGACTGGGCACTTGCTCTTTTCCGATATCCCTCGCAATACGACATTTAAATGGACGGCCAAGGACGGGATCCAGTTGTTCATGAATCCATCAGGCTATACCGGCGTAACTTACTACGGCTTGGAACCGGGTAGCAATGGATTGTTAAAAGATATCGACGGCAATTTGGTCTCATGCGAACACGGTGACCGACGAGTTAGCGTGCTGACTCCAGGCGGTGGGAAACGAACGCTTGCTGATAACTATCAAGGCAAACGACTGAACAGCCCGAATGATGGTGTCCTTAAAAGCAATGGGGATATCTATTTTACCGATCCACCCTACGGGCTGCCTTTGCGAGAAAACGATCCTCGCCGTGAGCTTGACCATTTCGGTGTCTATCGCATCTCGAAAAGGGATGGTTCGCTAACTCTCATAACAACAGAATTGCAACGTCCGAATGGCATCGGCCTGTCACCCGATGAGAAGACTCTTTACGTTGCCCAAAGCGATCCAAAGAAAGCCATATGGATGAGCTTCCCAGTAGCGCCTGATGGAACCGTTGGAAAGGGAGCGCTGTTCTACGACGCGACAGCCGAAGTTGGCAATATGCCGGGTTTACCTGACGGCTTGTCGGTCGACACACAAGGAAACTTGTGGGCAAGCGGTCCAGGCGGAATTTGGATTTTCAACAAAGAAGCGAAACTGCTCGGTCGAATCAACACAGGAGAACGCACGAGCAACTGCGTATTCGGCGAAGACGGCAGCACCCTTTTCGTGACTGCAGATAGTTATCTTTGCAAAATCAAAACCAAAGCGAAAGGGAAGGAATAGGGAATAGG
>Ga0105045_10004247_pt1 | contig 12423 bp, 5 predicted proteins | sample MAT02_FD_78089 | JGI IMG/M metagenome (GOLD analysis project Ga0105045, IMG submission 78089) | Freshwater microbial communities from Lake Fryxell liftoff mats and glacier meltwater in Antarctica - MAT-02 (megahit assembly) | ecosystem: Environmental > Aquatic > Freshwater > Ice > Liftoff... | reverse complement strand
TAACACATTTGTTAGCCTTTTACTTTTACGTCAATATCTAAACTCACCAAGCCTTACGCTTCGTGGCAGACCGAAATGTCTACCGAAATAAATCTGAAGCAGAAAGGCAAACACATTTGTTAGCCTTTTACTTTTACGTCAATATCTAAACTCACCAAGCCTTACGCTTCGTGGCAGACCGAAATGTCTACCGAAATAAATCTGAAGTAGAAAGGCAAACACATTTGTTAGCCTTTTACTTTTACGTCAATATCTAAACTCACCAAGCCTTACGCTTCGTGGCAGGCCCGAAGCGAAGTGACGCAGCAGCTTCTGCTTTATAGCTACAGAGTGGCATTTATAAACCGCGCTATCAAACAGATGCGCGGCTTTTTTATTTTTTACATACGAGATTACATTCGAAACAAAGAAGATCAAGTTAAAGATCAGGTCAGGATTATTTACTAAAACTCAACTTTTGGATTTACAAATTCGCAGTTGATTATTTTTAATAGATCATTTGAATCTTCTTCGATCCAGTTACATCCAGGAATGAATTAAATGTTGTAGTCGTTATTAATTTTAATCTCTTTCGGGTTTAATTCCTCGAAGCTCTGCTTCGCTTCTTTTTTTGTAATATTGTTAAGTGAGTGAATATATCCATAAGCGTCATAACGTATCAGTGCTTTTGTATCATTTTGTTTGTCCAGCAAAGTATGGAAGGGTTGTATTTAGTGCTGATGTCGAAAAAACATTGAAAGAAGTATGTTTTGAAATATTAAAACGCTATAATATAGCTTTTAAAGCTGGTTTAGCTGCAAGCTGGTTAAATACAAACTAAAGGCAAAACGGTAGCATTCATTACACTGACTAACCGGAATGAACATTTATATTGTGGCATCATGAAAATTTCTTAAAATTTAAATTTCATAAAGTGCTTGATCCTCCCATTATCTCTTAAAACAATTTTAAATTAGTAAAATAAAAAAACGTGACTCTAAAACGTATAATTGAAATTCTCAAATGTTAGCTCCGTTTCTTATTCTGTTGGATTAATCCTCAAATCCAATATTTAGCGTTAACTGCTCACAAGGCTTTGTTATAATAGCTTGTCTTTTGTTTTGAGTTGCATACATTAAAAAACCTGATTTTTGTATTGCTTTAAAATTATAAGTTCCAGGTTTTACATTAAATGAATTTTCTGAACCACCCTGCAAAACTTTCATAAACTTATCTCCGTTGTATAGATCGTATGGATTAACGGACTTGTTTATAATGGTTACTACACTTACATTTTCCTTCTGGCAGGCAGGTGTGTTTTCTTCATAAGCTTCAGAGGCAGCCGTTTTAATTAGTAATTCAAGTTTGTCTATATTTTCCTTTGCATTGAATAAAACTTCTTGCATTGCGTCTTGATATGCGCCCTCATTGCAACAATTCGTATTGTTGCAAAAAATATCGGAACATGAAGTATAATTTTTTTCAAGCAGTAACAAAAAAGTATCCAGTTTTAACTTATACGTTTTTAGAACAGGCTGTTGTTCTTTATATGTCACAAACAATTCTGTTTTACGTTCTTTCTTTTTGCTGTATTCACTAACTGATGTGTCGAATTCTTTAGAAATAATAGATTGTCCGTTAAAGGAGGCAAGTGGTTCAATTTGAGATTTTATAGTATAAATTTGAGCGGCATATTCATTTATTTTAATGAGCTGATTTTGTTTTCTTTCATCCCAATAGACTCCTTTGAGACCCTTTAAGGTAAAGGGAGTGTAGTAGTACTGAGAAATTTTACTTTGTGCCGGATTGGAGATATTTGTTGCTGCTGAACTAAGAAGATCTTTTATTGACGCTAACTTATTTTCTTCTTTACTGTTAATGATTTCCTGAATTCTTTTTATCAAATCTTCCTTTAATGGCGGTCCGCTTATTTCAACAGAAACCACAAAACCGCTAGAATTAAGAAGGCTTTCAGTTTCGGAACCCTCGCTAATCTCAAAACTTCCTTTAGCCTTATATGGTATGTTTACACCAAATTCGCTCTTTGAACTTGTATACTGGTTATTTGCAGAGCCAGAGGAAGTTTTGGTTAAAATAATCCAGATGCTATTTTCTTTTCTTACACCACTTATATAATGAGTCCCATAGGCTTCAATAAATTCTGTAGTTTTATTTTGCGTTATCAGTGTTTTTGCTTCCGGGCTAAGCGTAAGGTTATTATCAAAAGAATAAACTCCAAAATCTACCTTTGCGACAAGAACTAGCCTTTCGGTATTCTGAAAAGTTTTAGAAGAAAAAGTTTCTAAATTTTGGCTTCCAACGGAAAACATATTCAAAAAGCTGATTTTACCAGAAGTCCCGATATTTCTAAGGTTATTAAACTGTTCATCATTTTGAGTATAATAAAGACTAATGTTGGTTTTCTGACTCGTTTCCTGAGCCTTTAGGCGGGCGGAACTGCAGCTAGCAGGCGTAAAGCAATATTGCGTCTGTTTATAAACATCATTTATATGAAACCCTTTACCGGCCTTTAAAGGCGGTTCGGTATTATCACGTTTGAAATAGCAGGCATCAAAAACGCTACTCGATTGGCAAAGCAAATTTGCACAAAGCAATAAAATTGCCCCTAAAAAATAAATTCTCATAAAAATTAATTGTTATAAAATAGTTTCGTAAAAATGAAATTAAGCTTACTTAGTGTCTATCCGAAAATGGAGTTTTCGGCCAAACACTACTTAGCAAGTTGTGAAAGTAAGGGCTTGAATTTTATGAGTAAATAAGTAGAACTACTTGGTTTTAGTTTTCATAAACCGAGTAGTACTACTTGTTGTTAGTTAGAAAAAAAGGTTATAGATTTGAGAAATAGCCAAAAGACAATTTTTCACACACTCAAATTTATCAGTAACGTTTATTCCTCTTAGAACAACTGTCTGCGGACCTTATGTACAAGATCTTTTTATGCTCAATTGTTTTTCCAGCTCGTTTCGGAGAATGGGATATAGCACAGTTATACATGCAAGGAATAAAAAAATGTAAAAATGTTTTTCCCTAAACAATAAATAGAAAATTATAGCGTTATAAAATTAACCCATCTCGTCTCACACTAATAATAAATTTTTATGGATGTAATAGTAATGCGAAGTTTTACGGTAAAGGGAAAGATCGATAGTATGTTTACTCCCCAAGGTGGTTCGCCCACACTCAAGTATGTAGCCAACCTTACTGTAGAGTTGTGGTACAAAGGACCAATGGAAGCCGTGTACCTTGGAAGTGGTTTAACAACAGATACAGGAGAATTTGTAATTGTTTTTGAATGTGAGAGTCCTTCACCAATGATCGTGAATGGGAAGATCAGCAATGTATTTGTAAAGGTAAAGTATAATAATAAAATAATCATTGGCGACATTGATCCTTCGGTCGGTAGCTTTGACTAAATAAATAGACTAATGTCAGAAACACGGGGAGTATTTAAAACGGGGGTATCGGCGGTTATTTATAGCAATACAAACAGGCTAATAAAAGGAAATACGGTCAGGGATAAATTTCTGGTGATGGCGGATTCTGTTCTTTTTATTGATAGCGATAAAAATGTGGCAGGAGGGTATTTAGGGATTCACCTTACTAATAGTAATGTGGATGTCTCTTTTATTAAATCCACTTCTCCTTCCGGCAAATATTTGCAGGACAATGGTACCTGGGCAAGTATTGCTGCTCTGCCTGGTCAGGCAGGAAATAGCGGAAAATTTTTGACCACCGACGGCACTGCTGCCAGTTGGGCAATGGTTAGCACTGTGCCATCCCAAACCGGAAGTGGTGGAAAATTTCTGACTACCGATGGTACTACTGCCAGCTGGGCCAGTGTGAGCGCATCTCCCGCGGGATCAGACACCTACATTCAATATAATAAGAGCGGTGGATTTGATGGAACAAGCCGCTTTGTATGGGATTACACCAACCGCTTTTTAAAAGTCGACGGATCTTCTTTGTTTGGATTAGCGACAAGCAATTCTCCCACGGCATTTGTAGATATTGCCGCTGCAACTGCTAGTAGAGCATCTCTGAGAATCAGATCAACCGATGGAGGAGGCGGACCTGGCTCTCCAAATAACGGAGATATCTGGCAGGATGGCAATAATATTTATATTCAGTTAGATGCAGGAAGATTCCGATTTATGCTTGAGCCGGCTTAATTATAGTATTCATATTAAAGTATTTAAAAGTTATGAGAAGAAAGATTAAAAACAAAGAATTGGAAGAGATTTTAGGCAACGTGGCGCACCTTGGAACCTACCCTATGCCGGGGGATTTGACACTTGCTATTATTGGTGCGAGGAAAGATCTCAAAAATGCTTTTGACAATTATACTGAAGCCTGCAAGCAAATAGGAGAGTCGCGCTGTGAGCGTGACCAAGATAGCAGGCCATTAACGGTATTTCAGAAAGATGACCAGGGCAATGACCTTATTAATCATCCGCGGAAACTGAAATTTAGAGATGGAGCAACAGAAAACGCAGCATTAGAAGAGCTGAAAAAACTTGGAGAAACGGAAGTTGAATTTGAGGTAAAAGAAATGAGCCGGGGAACAATAGAAGGTCTGAAGAATGTGACACCTATCCAAATGGAAGCAATAGATGTCCTAATAGATATCAAAGATTAGAAAAAAACGATATTATAAAATTAACCCATTAAAATAAAGCATTATGTCAAGACCATACAGCAATCTAATAATCCATGAAGGTTATACTGAATTAACCCCTTTTGAAATTGATATTACGTCAGTAGAACTAGATTCCGATATTTCAAAACCGGTTAAAAGAAGAGATCTGAATGATACTTCTGGTATTCGCCTTTTTAAACTGGTTTGCAGCAGTGGGCACATGTCAACCAGTTACCGTGCGGTTTTTCGCGTAAAAGTAATAAGCAGCGAAAGCTTTATCTATACTCTTTATCCGAACCAAGAAGGATACATACAACTTAACGTCCCTAAGCTTCCTATAACTACAACGCAGAGCATGGCTGCGCATAAAGTAATTCCCATGCGGATTAGCGGTATGCTTGATAATAGGGTGGATGAGACTTATCTGAAAGTTCAGGTCACCCCGGGTTCGGTGAGTTATTTATATACGTTAATTAAAGACTTGGTAATTGACGGAGGGCTTATTTGTGTTCCGGGTGATACCGGAATTTATTACCCAGTTTTTCCAAACATTTCGGTCGACGCAGGGACGAAAGCTGTTTACATTTCAGTGCTCGGTGGTATTTCGGTGTACGCGGGAAGTTCATGGAGTGCACTTAGCCTGATCACTTTTTATTCTATTCCCAATCCTAACGATCTTGTCTCTGCCTCTGATGGATTTTATAACATTGGTTCAGGGGGAACTCCCGATCCATTGAGACTGGGTTCAGGAGTCTTTGCAGAATACAGAGCTTATAACGCGGAACCCGAAACCTATTTTGTGAATGTTCGTCTTGACGTCTATAATGGAACAGCCGGTAGTTCATTTTATGGGAATGAATTTACTAACCTTATGCCGGGAAGCCTCAATTACACTCCAGTAGCAATGAGCTGTCCCTTGCCGGATACCAGTGATTTAACTCCCAACCTTACGCTTATTCAAACCATAAGCGGAGTGCTTTTTACCGAGGCATTTGTTACGTATTTAACAAGCAAACATATAACAACACTGGGAAGTATTCAGAAGGCAGGACCGATAAGTTATCTTACAGGAGTTCCGGCTGACCCAGCTATGCCGGTTCTTCAGTCACATGTTGATTTATATATGATCAACAAAAATGAGAAACGGAACGAGGAGGTAAGAGCTGCTGGGTACACCACGGTATTTGCTATTGCAACAACGCCAAAAAGTGTTTTTTTGGGTGATGTTGTAAGCGTAACCTTTTCACTTTATGAAGCTGCACAAATGCATGAGCTTGCTTCACAAGGCCAGAAATTTTTAAGCATGGTGCTTGCTGGAACGCTCAGCGATTATAAACTGGTAGATTCTCCAAGCCCACAGCTAAGCAATTCAAGTTTCGCAGAACAAGCTTTTGCTAATAATATAAACGCTTGCGGTTGTAGCGATTGTAAATCAATGGTAAGCCCTTTCGCTTACCTAATGGACCTCATGCGCTATTGTGCAGAACGTATGGATTACAGTACAACATATAACCATAACGCTCCGGACTATGTAGCTTTTATTAATTTGCTTACCGGTTTGTTTTATCAACCCTTTGGCGGTATGAAGGTAAGTTGTGATACGCTTCATGATGAGTACTGCAGGGTAAGGCTGGTGACAGAGATCCTGGAAAAAGTGGTGGGCGTTTCAACACTAAGGCCCTCTGCTATTCCAACACTTGCTAATGCCAAAGCGAATTACCTGATGATGGTTTACCAAAGTCTGCTTAGAAATGCGGGTACCTCTTTGGAAGAACTCCGGAATATTATTTCGATAGCAGATACAACTGCAAAACTGCAAGCTTCACAAAAATGGGCAGACAAAATAGGAATAACCTTAAAAGTAGGAACCAGCGCGGTACTTACGTCAGACAGGCTATGGCTGACCACTACGGCATCAGTAAGCACCCAGATTTTAAACCAGGCTAACCTGGAAGATCTTTTTGGATATCGCAGTACTAGTGCCCTTCAAACCGATCCAACACTCGCTGCAAAACTCCTTGACTGGAAAAACGATAAACTGAAAGAAATCTGGAAAGCGAAAGATTACACCTTAACCGCATACACACGGGAGGGTGCTACAACTTCTAGCACACCAAAATCAAACTGGAAGCCCCTAATAGACCCTGATATTATTGGGATTACGGATATGCCGTACAACCTATATACACCAGCCATTGATCTATGGACAAACAGGAAGGCAAACACGGACGCTTTCTTAAGTTATTATCATGGCACCAGTGTGATGTTGCCCGACGTGTTAAGCAGGACCTCGGCGGATATTAATAACAGGCAGGTAAAGGTTATTGGCCGTAACCTGCTGGCGCAACAGATTGATGACAATAAAATTGAGCTCAAAAATGCTTCCTCTGCCTGGGTACAATTTTCAGTATTCAGTAAAGCAATTTCAAAATCAGATTCCCTGCTGTCTTTGAGCAATCCTACCCCGGCTATGTTTCAGCCTAACGGAACCACACCAAAGATGCGTTACAAACGCACACTTGCCGTGCCAGCAGGTGAAACGGGAGTGACTCCTACGTTTACCATCGACTGGCCGACAGCAGTAATACAGGATGCTCTAGCAAGCGGTTATGCACGAATCGAGAGTTCTGGAGAACCTTTAGTGACCTATGCCACAACAGGCGGCACCCATCCTTTGACGGTGACGTACCCTGCAGGAAATATGAAGGCAGATATTAATCTCGGGTCTCTCTCGCCCTCCTCCAATTTTGCAAACGGAAATGTATCTTTTGTTTACGAGGTGGAGGTGGATTTATTTACAACAGAAATAGTTGATCCTGAAAAAACAGCGACGAAGCTCTTTACACGAACCGAAACATACACCCCAATCAGCCCTGCCTATGCCGCAAGCCTCACCTATAAGGTATGGACACCTCCTGCTATTGCACCCTGGAACACAGGTATAAGTGAATATGCTAACCTTAAAAATATAAACGTCGGCTTGAAGAATGGCAGCGCAACAGCTGGTTATTATACTATTCTATCAGATTACATGCACATCAGCACCGAAGATTTTAGCCGGATGATGGAGCTGATGGCACTTTGTGAAAACTATTTAGTGGGCACATTTAATAGCAGTGCACCAACAGAAGATGACCTGTATGAAATGGGTTCCATTTTCCGTAATTGTGGTAAATATTCAATGCGTGACTACTGGATAAAAGAAGAGTTACGCTATGTTCCAAGCGGGGGGTCGGCTATCCTGCTTAGACTTTCCGCACAGTATTTTTGGAAGTCTCTCACTGAGCCGCAGTCCGGAGCCTGGGACCCAAGACTTCAAACGATTCCTGATCTTGTAGCAAATATTAATGCTACCCATGTTCCGATTATAGATCCTGAGCTTGTGATCAAAAGTGACATGCTGACTTACCCATCCAGCCAGATCTATCTTGACCTGTACGATGCGCGGGTAGTGATCCTTTCAAATAAACTCGCGGTACTATATGGCTGGGCCGGAACAACGCTTTTCACTAAATCGCTGAATTATGTTGCCAATAATAATGACACGGTTGCTTATAACATCAGTCCCTATACCAGCCTGGCAGAGATGCTTGAAAAAATCCAGTCGAACGATACCTTCGCACAGGCTGCGGCGGTTGCAAAGGCCTGGAGTGTTTTCCGCTTGAATAAAGAAGAGTTTATTGCCATGATGACGGTGAAAACGGGATATGAATCCACCGACCCGGCATTACAACCAGGAGTTACTGAACTTGATAAATGCTTGCGGCTTCTTGTTACTGCTTATAAACTCAAACAGCTCTATGATGTTGCAACAACCGGCTGGATACAACGTGAGATTGCAGGAAGTTATGCAAGTGGGGTGCCTGTTAAATATTACAATGTGTTCCCGATGAAATTGGCACCTGTGCGTGCCAGTGCCAGCGAACGCACAGAGTGGCAGCAAACGCTCGCCGCCTGGAACAGGCAGCCTTTTGTAAATCCAGATATTATACCACCGGAAAATATAAAGGTTTTTAAAACACTGAACTATGCCCATGACAATTGGGTGATTCGCAAGGCTGCTGAAGATTCATTGTATGCAGGCTTGCTTGCCAAGCTGACTCCTTTAGCCACTAACGCTCTCCTTCTTGCTGCATACAAGGGTCAAATAGACCTGTTGATTGCGAGAAAGGACAATAGCAGTCTAACACCTACAGCGGGGACGCCATTTTTCCATTACTTTACTGACATTGCAAGTAAAGAAGCTGTGGGGGAAGATATTACACTTATACTGGACCAACTTGGTTTTAGTATTGGAGAATACAGGTATCTCAGAAAAATCTATGACTACCTTGTTGCTGCTGCTTCAGCGGCAACTCCGTCACTGTTACCTGAGGAATATGATGACCTTGCCAACATCATGCTCATGATCAGGAAAAGAAACTTTTCTTTTGCCTATGTGGCCGATGAGTATAACTCGGATGTAAGACTCTCGGATGAATATTTCGTTTTATTCAAACCTGAACACATCAACTTCCCTCAGAACACCTTGCCGGTTGTAAATCCCTGGAGGTTTTCCCCTTCTGAACAAAAAGAATGGAACGATACGCTGGAAGGAAGAATTGAAAGAAAAGAAGCTGTAAAAGATAAGTGGAAAGAACTCCTGATAAACGTGGAGGACGACTGCATGCGTTATATGCGGGATGGGTACATTGAAGCCTTAAGAGCATCGTGCGAAACATTTAACGATGCGGCAGACCGTCTTGCAAAAATCTATTTTATTGAAACCAGGGACAATTGTTGTGTAAAACATACGCGCGTTTCCTTTGCTATTGAAACCATACAAGGGCTAGTGTTTGCCTTGCAAAATGGGATCTTTGATGAGTTTATAAGTAATTTCAAATTATTTGCACCTTATATTTCCCGCGAGTGGGAGTGGATCGGATCTTATGCATCGTGGCGTTCGGCAGTGTTTGTTTTTGTTTATCCGGAGAACCTGCTTTATCCCACACTCAAAAGAAAACAAAGTCCAAAATTCCAGGAAATTGCCGGAATGCTTCAGGGTGCTACGCGCTTCAGTCCTGAAGATGTGTGTAAAGCGGCAAAAAGCTACACCAATTATTTTAACGACATTCAGGATCTTGAAATTGTCTGTAGTACAAGCACCAGCGCAGCACCTATAAGCGACGATCCTTCTGGCTGCTGCAATGCTAGCGCCATGGGTGCGGCCGCAACGACTTTCTTTTTTGGTAAAGCCCCATCCGGTTATTCATACTGGTCCTATAAATACTCCGATGATACTACAACAGAAGCACATAGTTTCTGGGAGCAATTGCCTTTGCCAAAGGACGCAGATCCGAGTGGCTGCTTTGTACTTGTGGATTATAATAACAAAGGAGTTGCAATAAGCAATAGTCTTTGGTTGTTCTATACTTATTGGGACAATGGGAAACTTGTATTAGCTTACTTTACAAAAGATGTAAGTAAATCAAATACTTCCTGGAAAGGAGAAAAAGTAAATGATCTGCCTACCTTTAAGGAAAATGCAGCGCCTTATCAGCCACATTCTGTATTCGCCTGCCAGCAATCTTCTGCTACTCGAGACCCTTCATTTATCATCAGTTACAAGAGTAATAGCTGGGGTTTTTATCACTGTCATATTTTGTTTTCAAGACAAACAAAAAAAATAAGTCCTGAAAGCTTTGATGTAACAGGAGTTAACGCTCCGGCTGCAAACACTATCACTCCTACTCAATCCATCATTAACAATTGGCAGGACCGACCATTTTCCGCGGTCAATTTCAGGAGTGATCCAAGTATTGGTAGTGGTGTATACCAGACGCTTGCAGTAGCTTTTGAAAGCGAAATTGTTTTCATGGCTTATGGCATTACGGCAACGTTGCCCGCACCACTTATAGTTAGTCATTTTGTTGGCATGTATGAAATGAACGGCAACAGTGGTGTTCTGCTCGTTCTTTATTATGACTATGCCGACAGTAAACACAAGGCTTACATCGTAACAGTAAAAGTTACTGGTGCAATCACTTATAATAAAGTGCAGATAACTGAACCTAACCTTTCACCAGATCTTCAAACCGCTTACAGGATATATGCTGCCTTTGCAGACTCTACCGATTTTAACAGGGTATTTGCGATCGGCTCAAATTCAAATTCAGGAGGTGCTATTGGAGCCAGGCTGAACCCTGACTTTGCCACTCCCGCTCTGACAAGCGGAGAGGTATTTATGCTTACGCCGGACGGAGGTTACAGGCAAGCCGTTGATTCTTCGGAATGTATCCCGGACATGAAAACCAGGAAACTAATGGTACAACAGCACATGAATGTGAATACGAATGCGCCGCTTGGAAGCGTATCATCTTATTTCCAATGTACAAACAGCCAGCTCGAATATCTTACAGAGGCTTATTATTTTGTTCCTATGCTACTCGCTCTGGATCAGCAGCAGCGTGGACAGTATGAAACGGCACTTGAATGGTACCGGACCATTTATGATTACACAGAAGACCTTGGCATAGACCGCAAAATCTATTATGGCCTGACCTTAGAAGAAAGCATAGCGAACACAAATCTCCACGCATCAGGCTGGCTGTTGGATCCACTGAACCCCCATTTAATTGCGAAGACCCGTGCGAATTCACACACCAAATATGTTCTGTTAAATATTATACAATGTATTTTCGGTTATGCCGACAGGCAATATACCCTGGATACAGTTGAGACCGTACCACAGGCGAGAAAACTGTACAGCGCCGGCCTTGAACTGTTGAAAGTGCCCGAGCTGAATGTAAAAACGAATGCCTGCGTGAATATTTCCAGCGCCTGCCTGAGTTCAGGGACTACATTAAATGGTGATCCGGCATGGAGTAATATGGTTGAAAAACTCCAGGGACTTTTAAACAGTTATGGGAACCCCGGAACAACCACAATACACGTGAATTACGTGCTTGGCATCTTTAACGGGGGCGGCACATTAACAGCAAAATTTACAGCCGCATTTGATTACTTGTATACCAATCCGCCGGCCCCGGGCCCGAACCCGTATGTAACAGATGTTATGGTGGCTTTGCCTGACACGATGAATAATGCTTACCGTTATGTGCTGGCTTTTAATAACTCGAACGTTTTCCACCAGGCAGTTTCCTCCAATTTCCAAACCTCTGTGGCCAACGTATCCGGACTTTCACGCAGCGCCGTCACCAGCCCCGGCTCTACGAGCCAGATTAGCTGGCTGAATACAGCCGTGCCTCAAAACACAACAGAGTATTCACGTAGTTTTGCCACAGCGGGTGGTACCCAAAAACTGGCAGCCAATCCGTTTAATCCCTTAATGGTGGATACCGGCGCTTTTGCAGCAAATGTAGCGTATAGCAATGCACCCATTTTTGGTAACTACCAATCCCAAAATACGGTTCCCTATAATTATTCGCCTTTAATTAACCCTGATTTCTGTCTTCCTTCAAATCCTGTATATAGCGGATTGACACTAAGAGGAAATCTTGAGCTGTATAAAATATTTAACTGCAGGAATATTGCAGGGATGGTGCGTGAGCTTGATCCGTACGCTGCTGCAACTGACAGTACTACAGGTGTACCTGTAATTGGGGCCGGCGGGACATTGAATGTGCCAGGTAATAAAGTATTTAGTCCTTCACAATACAGGTTTAAAGTGTTGATAGAACGGGCAAAACAGCTGGTAGGACAAAGTCAGCAATTGGAAAGCCTGTTTTTGGCAGCTATGGAAAAGCTGGATGCGGAAAATTATAACTATATGCAGGCCAGGCAGGGAT
>Ga0105045_10004246_pt1 | contig 12424 bp, 9 predicted proteins | sample MAT02_FD_78089 | JGI IMG/M metagenome (GOLD analysis project Ga0105045, IMG submission 78089) | Freshwater microbial communities from Lake Fryxell liftoff mats and glacier meltwater in Antarctica - MAT-02 (megahit assembly) | ecosystem: Environmental > Aquatic > Freshwater > Ice > Liftoff... | reverse complement strand
TGGAAGCAGGAGACCACGTCGGAGCTGGACCAGTCGATCCAGGAGTTGATGCAGCTGAGTCAGCAGGAGCGTCAGATGGCGAACGAGATCCAGCAGCAGGCGCAGCAGCAGAGCCAGCAGCAGAGCCAGCAGCAGACAGGCCAGCAGCAGCCGGGCCAGCAGCAGAGCCAGCAGCAGCCGGGCCAGCAGCAGCCGGGCCAGCAGGGCGAGCCGCAACCGGGGCAACAGCGGCAGCAGGACCGTCAGCAATCGCAGCAGATGGCGGCCGAGCAGGCGACGGTGCAGAACGGAGTGCAGCAGGCCGCGCAGCGACTGCAGGAGGCCGCGCGGCGGTCGCAGCATGTGTCGCAGGGCTCGCAGCGCGCCATGCAGGAAGCGCTGCAGCGGGCGCAGGACGCGACGCAGCAGATGCAGAAGGGGCAGGGCGGGAGTCAGTCGCAGAGCCGGGAGGGTGGCGGGCAGCAGCCCTCCGAGCAGGCGGCGGCGGCGATGCGCGATGCCGCGGCGGCGATGGAGCGTGCGGCGTCGAGTCTCGTGCGTGACCGCGAGCGCGCCGCGCGCGCCAGGTCGGCATCGGGGCTGCCCGAGATGATGGAGGAGATGCAGCAGCTTGCCCGTCAGCAGCAGCAGGTGAACGGCCAGGCGCAGGGGATGTCGATGATGCCCGGGGGCGAAAACGGCTCGCAGGCGCAGCAGATGGCGCAGCAGATGGCGCGCCGGCAGCGCCAGATCGCGCAGCGGCTGGACGATGTGGGCGGCGGCGATGCGAGTGGCCGCGCCGATGCGCTGGCGAAGGAAGCCAAACGACTTGCCGATGCGATGGAGCGCGCCGCCAGCGACCCCGAGACCGCGGCGCGGCGCGAGCAGTTCCTGCAGCGCCTGCTCGATGCGGGGCGCACGTTGCGTCGTGAGGACGAGGACAAGCAGGGCCCGCGCGAGTCGAAGCCTGGGATCGGGACGGCCGCCTTCGCCCCGCCGTCCGCGCCGGCGGTGGGCGCACCGGCGTCACGCATCGCTCCGCCGACGTGGGCGGAGCTGCGCGGCCTGCGCGACGACGAGCGCCGCGCCGTGCTCCACTACTTCGACCGGCTGAACAAGTCGGCGGGCAAGCCGTGAGGCCTGAGGTGACGCGAGGCGTGATGCGCTGGACGCGGAATGTCGCGTGCGCCGGCGCGCTGCTTCTTCGCGCGACGCCGGCCGTGCACGCTCAGGAAATCGGTGCCACCACGAGCGACAGTCTGGTGTTGCGCGCGCTCGCGCTCGAGGACACGAAGCCGGCCGACGCCGCGGTGCTCTACCGCCGCGCCTTCGCCGGTGAGGCGATGGTGCCCGCTCTGCTCGGACTGGAGCGCGTCTACACGCACCTCGGCACGGTCGACTCGCTGCTGCCGCTGCTCCGCAGTGCCATCCGCAATGAGCCACGCAGCAGCGTCGTGCGCACGGTCCAGCTGCGCACGCTCACGGCACTGCAGCGCGACGACGAGCTGACGCTCGCCTTCCGCGACTGGGTGCGCGCCGCACCGGGTGAAGCCGCGCCGTTCAAGGAGTACGCGCGGGTACTGCTCGAGGCAGGACGGTCGGCGGCCGCCGACTCGGTGCTGTCGAGCGCCGCGCGCATGGTTCGTGATCCGCGCGACTTCAGCGCCGAACTGGCGCAGGTAGCCACTGCGCAGCGGATGTGGAACGAAGGGGCGCGTCGCTGGCGGGAGACGCTGGTGCAGACGCCGCAGCTGTACCAGGCGGCGGTCTTTGCGCTGGGTCTCGCGCCGGGTGCTGCGCGGGACTCCGTGCGCACGGTGCTGCTGGCGCCTCCGGTGTGGCTGCCGGCGCGGCGCGTGCTGGCGTCGCTGGAGCTGATCTGGTCACAGCCGCGTCGGGCGTGGCTGGCGTTCGAGGGCGTGCCGGCCGACGCGGCCACGGTCGCAGCGTGGACGGAGTTTGCCGACGATGCCGACGCGCGATCGATGCCGGTGGCGTCGCGCGAGGCGTACGCCGCCATTTATCGCCAGACGCGCGAGCCGGCGAGTGCGCTGCGCGCGGCAGACGCCGCGCTCTCCAGTGGCGAGGCGGCCACGGCGCTCGAGCTCGCGTCGGTGGCGCAGCGTGGACTCACCGCGCCGCTCGCCGTGCGCGACGCGGTGCCCGTGCGGCTGCGCGCGATGGCCGCGCTCGGACGTGCGGGCGACGCGCTGGCGCTGGTCGACTCGGTCCGCCCGACCGTGGTGCCGATCCAGTTGCAGCTCCTCGAGCGTGAGCTGATGTGGGCGTGGCTGCGCGTGGGGGACGCGGCGCGCGCCCGCCCCCTCGTGACACGACTGGACGAGGACGAGGCGACCGCACTGCTGGCCATTTACGACGGCGATTTCGCACAGGCGCGCGTGGCGCTGCGCCACGCCGATGCGTCGAACACCCTGCTGTTGCTGCCGCGCGCGCTCCTCTCGCGCACGACGTTGCCCACGTCGCCGGCGCTCGGGTCGGCCTTCGCCGCCCTGGCCCGGCGGGACACGGCCACGGCGGTCACGCAGCTGCTTGGCTCCGCTCCGGAGGTGGGTGATGCAGCACCGCTGGTGCTGGCGATGGCTGCGCGGCTGCTCACCGCCGCCCGGAACGACACGCGGGCGCTGCCGCTCTGGTCGCGCATCGTGACCGACTACAGCACGAGCCCCGAGGCGCCCGAGGGCGATCTCGAATGGGCGCGCGCCGCGATCCGGGCCCGCGACGGGTCCACCGCCATCACTCGACTGGAGCATCTCCTGCTGACCTATCCCACCAGCGCGCTCGCGCCGCAGGCGCGTCGCGAACTCGAGGCCGCCCGTCGCCTGACGGGGACCTCGTGATGCGCCAGGTGCTGGCACTGGCGCTGCTCGCGCTGACGGCCGTTCGACTCTCCGCGCAGCACCTCCTGGTGCCGATGGACGATCAGCAGCGCAACCATCTCAAGGCCTATGGCCTGACCTACGGTGCGCTGCAGCGCAGCGAGAAGGCGGAGTGGCTGCTGAACTACCGCGGCGGTGCGTTCCTCCTGCTCGATTCGCCGGCCACCCGCCGCAAGGCCGGACTGGACGGCGTGTCGGTGACGGCGCTGGACGAGGGCGCGCTGGCGACGATCCGCACCGAGATGTCGGGCGGGAACTTCGACGCCGTGCCGCTGGAACGTGCGCCGAAGGTGGCGATCTATTCGCCGCCGAGTGCAAACCCGTGGGATGATGCCGTGACCATCGCGCTCGATTACGCCGGCATCCCGTACACGAAGGTGTGGGACCCCGACGTGATCGCCGGTGAGCTGTCGAAGTACGAGTGGCTGCACCTCCATCACGAGGACTTCACCGGGCAGTACAACAAGTTCTACATCGCGTATCGCGGCAGCCCGTGGTTCATCGCGCAGGTGAATCGTACCGTCGCCCAGGCACGCCAGCTCGGCTTCGACAACGTGCCCGCGTTGAAGAAGGCGGTGGCGGAGCGGATGCGGCAGTATGTCGAGAACGGTGGGTTCCTGTTTGCGATGTGCGGCGCGACGGAGACGCTGGAACTGGCGATGGCCGGCATGAACGTGGACATCGCCGGGAGTTTTGCGGACGGGACCCCGATGGATGCCGACGCCGACCAGAAGATGGACTGGTCACGAGCGTTCGCGGTGCAGAACGCCCACCTCGAGCCCAGCCCGCTGATCAACAGCATGAGTGACATCGACGGGCACCAGGTGAACGTGCCCGGACGCCGGCGCGCGCTCGGCACGTTCAGCCTGTTCGCGTTTTCGGCGAGGCTCGATCCCGTGCCGACGATGCTCACGCAGGATCACCGATCGGTGCTGCAGGACTTCTACGGCGTGACGACCAGCTTCGCGAAGTCGGTGCTCAAGCCCGGCGCTCGGGTGCTGGCGTACCAGGACGGTCTGCCGACGGCAAAGTACCTGCACGGCAGCTTCGGCAAGGGCGCCTGGACGTACCTGGGTGGGCACGATCCCGAGGATCCGCAGCATGAAGTCGGTGCGGCGCCGACCGACCTGTCGCTCTATCCATCCTCGCCCGGGTACCGCCTGATCCTCAACAACGTGCTCTTCCCGGCCGCGCAGAAGAAGCCGCGCAAGACGTGAGCGTGCCGCGGCAGGAGCGCGCCGGCACCGGCGTCATGATCGATCCGCATGCGCTGCTGCCGCACCGCTTTCCGCTGCTGATGCTCGACCGCATCGAGGTGCTCGAGCCGGGCCGGCTGGTGCGTGGCGTGAAGACCGTCACCGGCGCCGAATGGGCCGTCGTGGGTGCCGCAGGAACCGGGGGCGTGCACGCGATGCCGCATCTGCTGATCGTCGAGGCGCTGGCGCAGCTCTCGGCCGGGATCTTCGTCGAGCTGTTGCAGGGCAGCAGCGGGGCGATCGGCTATTTCATGGGCATCGACAACGTCCGTTTCCGGTCGCAGGCGGAGCCCGGCGACCTGCTGGAGCTGCAGATCGAGCTGCGGCACTACCGGCGCAGCATCTGCAAGACGCACGGTGCTGCGCGTGTCGACGGGCGGCTGATCGTGGAAGCAGACCTGACGACGGTCCTCCGGGCGGCACCCGTCAGCCCGTAGGAACCCCGAACCGGGTAGATTGCAGGATGACGCGCCGCGCCAAGGTAGCCCGGACCGATGACACACCGCCCGACTTCCGCATCGCCACGGCCGCGGCCGCGGCGATGCGCGTCGCCATCCGGCTGGCGGGTGGCCGCGAGGTCTGCTTCGTGTGCGCGGTGAACCCCGAGGGGCAGCTCGTCTCCGCCCGCGCCGTGGCGCGCGGGACGGCGGGGCAGGTGCTGGCCCTGCCCGGTGTCGCGCAGCGGGGCGAAATGCTGGTGCACAACCATCCGTCGGGGTGGCTCGAGCCGAGTGACGCCGACCTGAACATCGCGGCGCGACTGCACGACGACGGCATCGGCTTCGGCATCATCGACAACGAGGTCACCGATCTGTACGTCGTGACCGAGGTGCCGCGTGTCGCGCCTGTCGTGGTGGTGCCGGCGTCGGCGATCGAGCACGATTTCGGACCTGATGGTCCGCTGGCCAAGGGCTTCGGCGCGTACGAAACGCGCGATGGCCAGCGCGACATGGCCCGTGCCATCGCGCGCACCTACGCCGATGGCGGTGTGGCCCTGCTCGAGGCGGGGACCGGTGTGGGCAAGTCGATGGCGTACCTCGTGCCGGCGCTGCGGTGGGCGGCGGCGAACAAGGAGCGGACCGTCGTCAGCACCAACACGATCACGTTGCAGGAGCAGCTCGTCGGCAAGGATCTCCCGTTGCTGGCCACGCTGCTCAGCGATCAGCCGGTGCGGTTCGCGCTGCTGAAGGGATGGCGCAACTACCTGTGCCTGTCCCGCCTGACGCAGGCGGAGCAGCAGAGCGCCTCGCTGTTCGAAGCGCCGCAGCGTGCCGAGCTGGAGATGCTGTCGGCATGGGCCAGAAGTACGAACGATGGCTCGTTGAGTGATCTGCCATCACCGCCGCGGCCGGACGTCTGGGATGAAGTCGCGGCCGAAGGTGATCTCTGCACCCGCCTCAAGTGCGCGAATTTCGATGCCTGTTTCGTGTTCAAGGCGCGGCGCATCGCGGCCAACGCCGATGTGGTGGTGGTGAACCATTCGCTGCTGCTGGCCGACATCGCGGTGCGTCGCGCGTCGCAGAACTGGGCCGAAGCGGCGGTGTTGCCGGCGTATTCGCATCTGGTGGTGGATGAGGGACACCACCTCGAGGACGCGGCCGCGAATCACCTTGGCAGCAGCGTGTCCAACCGTGCCGTGTCCAAGCTGCTGAACCGGCTGGAGCGGCGCGGCGGCCGCGAGGCAAAGGGGTTGCTGCCCGCACTCGAGACGCGACTCATGGCGCGCGGTGATCTGCTCAGCGTGGCGAGCCTCGACCTGTTGCGCGCCCGCCTGCGCCCGTCCGTCGAGGTGGCGCGCGGCGATGCGGCGCAGCTGTTCGATCGTGTGGCGCACTGGCTGCAGGAGCAGAAACTCGCCACCATCCGGCTCACGCCCGATCTGCACGGCGCCGCGGTGTGGCGCGACGGCCTGCAGGTGGCACTGCGGAATCTCGTGACCGCGCTCGAGTCGATCGGTGAGCATCTGCGTCTGATCCGTGAGCGCCTCGAAACCGAGGATGAACGCGACGAGACCCTGCTGCAACTGCTGCAGGAGTTGCGCGGTGTGGGCTCACGCACCGCGTCGCACCTCGATGCCCTGCGACTCACGCTGGATCCACCCGACGGCGCGCCGGGCTTCGTGCGGTGGGCCGAGCTGCGCGGGCGTGCCGACGGCGCCACCAGTCGCGGCAACGCGACGCCGACGGTGCTGCTCTACAGCGTGCCGCTGGATCTCGCGCCGATCCTGCGCGAGGATCTGTTCGGGCGCCTGAGCAGCACGGTCGTCACGAGTGCCACGCTCACGGCCGATATGAACTTCGACTTCCTGATGGGTCGCCTGGGCCTGGATGATGCCGAGCAGCGGGTCGAGACGGCGCAGTTCCCGTCGCCGTTCGACTACGGTGCCAATGCGCTGCTGGTCGTGCCGAGCGACACGCCGCCCCCGAACGTCGATCCGGCGGGTCATCAGCGCGCGGTGGTGTCGCACGTGCTGGACGTGGCGGAGGCCAGTGATGGCGGGTTGTTCGTGCTCGCCACCAGTCACCGTGATGTGCGAGCGCTGTCGGCAGCGTTACGCGGCGCGGCGCTGGAGAACGGGTGGCCGTTGCTGGTGCATGGCGAAGACGGGCGCGACACGCTGCTGAAGCGGTTCCGGCAGTCGGGACGTGCGATCCTGATCGGCACCGCCACCTTCTGGGAAGGGGTGGACGTGCCGGGACATGCGCTGCGCGGGCTCGTGATCAGCAAGCTGCCGTTCCGCGTGCCGACCGAACCGATGGTGGCCGCCCAGTGCGAGGCGATCGAGGCGCGCGGTGGTGATCCGTTCATGGAGTACATGTTGCCGCATGCGACGCTGCGCCTCAAGCAGGGCGTGGGTCGGCTGATCCGCACCGCCACCGATCGCGGCGTGATCGTGCTGGACGACGTGCGCGTGGTGACCAAGCGCTACGGCCGCGACCTGCTCGACGCGATGCCGCCGGCGCAGCGGGTGCTGACCCCGTGGGCCGCAGCAGAGCGGCGGATCGCGGCGTTCTATGCGGCCCGCCCCGCCGCCGACGTGCTCACCCCGTGACTCCCACCGCCATGTCGGCCCGCCATGACTGACCGCCCCGGCAAGATCGTCTGCGTCGGCCGCAACTACCGCGAGCATGCCAAGGAGCTTGGCAACGCCGTGCCCGCGGAGCCCCTGCTCTTCCTCAAGCCGTCCAGCGCGATCATCCGCAGCGGCGAGGCGATCGTGGTCCCGGCGCTGTCGTTGCAGGTGGAACACGAGGGGGAGATCGGGGTCGTGATTGGGACGCCGATCCGGCGTGCCACGGAGGCCCAGGCGCTGGCCGCAATCCGCGGGATCGTGGCGCTGAACGACGTCACCGCCCGGGACCTCCAGAAGTCCGACCCGCAGTGGACGCGGGGCAAAGGGTTCGACACCTTCTGTCCGGTCGGGCCGGAATGGCCGGGAGTTCCGGATCTTGCCGGCCTGGAGGTCGTCACCCGGGTGAATGGTGTGATCCGGCAGCGGGGGACTGGGGCAGAGATGGTGTTTTCGGTGCCGGCGTTGCTGGCCTACATTTCTCGGGTCATGACGCTCGAGCCGGGCGACATCGTGGCGACCGGCACTCCTGCCGGCGTCGGACCGTTGCTCCCGGGCGACGTGGTGGAAGTACACGTCGTCGGATGCAGCATCGTCTCAAACCCCGTGGTTGCCGAATCCTGATGCCTGCGCGTTCCCACCGATACGAGACGCTGCCCGACTACCCGCTCGCGCTGATTCCGTTGCGCAAGCGGGCATTGCTGGCGCGCGGCGTGGACGTGATCGACCTCGGTGCCGGTGACGCCGACCTCGCACCGCCGCCGGCCGCGGTGCAGGCACTGGCCGATGCGTCGCGCATCCCGGCGATGAACCGCTATGGCTTCGGACTCGGCAACCCGGCGTACCGTGAGGCGGTGAGCGCCTGGATGCAGCGCCGCTTCGGCGTGCATTTCGATCCCGTCTCCGGGATCGTGCCACTGCTCGGCAGCAAGGAAGGCCTCTCGCATCTCGCCCTCGGCTACGTGAACGACGGTGAGGTGACGATCGTCCCGGAGCCGGGCTACAACGCGTACAAGGGTGGCACCCTGCTGAGCAGCGGAACGCCGTACTTTGCGCCGCTGCGGGCCGAGAACGACTTTCTCGTGGACCTCGACGCCGTGCCGCCCGACGTGCTGCGTCGCGCGCGCATCGTCTACCTGAACTACCCCAACAACCCGACGGCCGCGATCGCGCCGCGCGACTACCTCGAGCGGGTGGTGCAGCGCTGCCGCGAACTGGACATCCTGCTCGTGTACGATAACGCCTACTCGGAGATGGGCTTCGACGGCTATGTACCGCCGAGCATCTTCGAGATCGATGGCGCGCACGACGTGGCGATCGAGTTCCACTCGCTGTCGAAGACGTACAACATGACCGGCTGGCGCTGCGCCTGGGCCTGTGCCCGTCCCGACGTGATCGCGACGCTTGCGAAGGTGAAGAGTTACGTGGACACCGGTGCCTTCATGGCGGTGCAGCAGGCGGGTGTGGCGGCGATCGAGAGCTGGGCGGAGTTCGTGCCGCAGAACGTGGCGGTCTTTCAGGCGCGCCGTGATGCTGCGGTCGAGGCCTTCCGCGCGGCCGGATTCCGCTGCGACAGGCCCACGGCGACGATGTATCTCTGGATCCCGCTTCCGGAGGGAATCGACGCTGACCAGTTCACGGAGCGCCTGCTCGAGGACGAGGGTGTGATCGTGATGCCGGGGTCGGGCTTCGGGAAGAGTGGGGACGGCTTCTTCCGCATCAGCTTCATTGCATCGCCGGAGCGCCTGCGTGAGGCGGCGGCGCGCGCCGGTCGGGTGCTGGCACGATTCGCTGCGGACGTGGTGGCCTGATGAAGTTCGAGCTCCGTCCACCCGATCAGCGATCCCGTGCCGGCCTGGCGGTGTCCGTCGTCGCGCACGTCGCGATCGGTGCGCTGCTGTTGCGGGCGGTGATCGGCAGCACCGGCATTGCCGAGTGGCTGATCGGGCCGGCGGGGCAGCAGGTGTCGGAGGCGGTACAGATGGTGGCGGTCACGCCGCCGCGTGGCGATCAGTCGGGTGGTAGGGCACCGGTCGAGGCAATGCGCCCGCCGCGTCCGCAGCCGGGCGCTGCGGCGCTCGTCGCGCCGACGTCGGTGCCCACGAGCATCCCTGCGGCCAGCGACGGTAGTGGAGGCTCTGGTGGCGGCACCGGCACGGGCATCGGTCGGGGCAATGGCTCGGGCATCTCGCGTGGCGTGGTGCCGGGGTATGATCCGCGTCTGTACCCGGGTGCGCCGGAAGCGCCGCGCATCACGCGCACGCCGAAGGAGCGCCTCGACAGTCTCATCGCGGATCGGTTTGCCGAGTACGCCGACAGCGTGGCGAATCTGCCGCAGACCGGCGTCACGCAGGACGGTCAGGCTGACCTGACGTTCCGGCGCGGTGGGAAGACGTACGGCTGGACGCGCAAGGGCATCGTCCTTGGCAACATCACGTTGCCGGCGCCACTGCTCGCGCTGCTCCCGCTCAACCGGATCGGCGGCAACCCGTCAGCGCTCATGCGCGGCGAGTTCCCGGTGGAGATGCGCAACCAGATCCAGGCGGGTGCCCAGATAGCCCTGAACGCCGAAACGTTCAACGACCGCGTGAAGCGCATCCGGGAACGTCGGGATCGCGAACGAAAGGATGCACGCGAGGGTCGCGATCCACAGCTCGCGCCGGCATCGCAGCCCATCGCGCCGCTGCCGACGTCGCAGACGCCGCTGCCCTGAGGCTGCGGTTCGCCTGCCGAAACGTTCGCGCCGTTCGCGCTGCGACTGCAGCGCGACCGGCACTCAGGCGGCGACTTCGGTGTCCGGCGTGACGGCGTCGGCCTGCAGCGTGCCGCGGAAGATCCCGCTGACCACGCCGAGGACGATGTGGTCGGCTCCGGCGGGAACGTCGATCGGCGGGAACGCGCCCGAGCGGCTCACCAGCACCGCCCCAGCTTCCCGCTGCTCGAACGTCCGTGTGACCGCGTCGCTCCCGATGCGCACCGCGACGATGTCGCCATCCACTGGTGGGAAGTCGGGATTGACGAGGACCGTGTCGTCGCGGCGGATGCCACTGGTCGACATGCCGTCATCGGCGACTTTCACGAAGAAGATGTTGTCGCCGGGACAGAGGCGACGGTCGACGATGATCGTATCGGTGCGCTGCTCCGGCACGACCGCCGGCCCGATGGCGGCGAGATGTGTGTAGAGCGGAATCGACCGTGCGGGCGAGGCCTGCGCGCCCAGGATTCGCAGGCCGCGTGACCGCGCCTGGTTGCGCTGGATGTACCCCTTGCGCGCCAGGCTGCCGAGGATGTCCGAGACGGTCTTGGTGGACTTGATGCTGAATTCCCGTCCGATCTCTCGAATGCTCGGCTGATAACTGTTCGCAGCGAGGAACTCGATCAGGTACTGATACACCTTCTCTTCGGTCGGCGTCAGGATATCACTCATGGTTCTCCCTGCGACTTGGTCGCAGGGCACCCGGAGTGGGCCCTACGCCGGCGTCGCCAGCATGTGCAGCGTGCGCGCGAGACGCTCGAGGCACCGGTCGCGACCGATCAGCGTGAGGACATCGAAGATGCCTGGACTGACGGCGAGACCTGTGACGGCGACCCGAAGCGGGGTGAAGATCTTCCCCGCCGCGAGACCGCGTGACTCCGCGAGTGTTCGCAGGGCCGGCTCGAGTGACTCCGCCGTCCAGGCCGGGGCCGACACCAGCGCGTCCCGTGTCGCAGAGAGAATGTCGGCACTGAGGGCGCGATCCTTCAGCAGGGCCTTGCCAACGGCCTCCTCGTCGTATACGATCTCGGCCATGAGGTACGGCCGAGCCTGCTTCACGATCTCCTCGACCGTGCGCGCGCGGACGCGCAACTGGTCCACGAGATGCGCCGTCCACGCCGGGTCGGCTGCCAGCCGCTCGGCCGTCGCGACGCCGTGTCGCACGAGGGCGTCGGTGACGCGCGGCAGGACCTCCGCGAGCGGGCGACGCGAGAGATGCTGGCCGTTCATCCACTCCAGCTTCTGCGTGTCGAAGATCGCGGCCTTGCCGTGCAGGCGCTCGAGCGTGAAGTGGTCGAGCAGCTCCCCGGGCATCATCACCTCGAGATCATTCCCGGGGCTCCAGCCGAGCAGCGCGAGGAAGTTCGTCATCGCGGTGGGCAGAATACCCTTGTATTCCCAGTCGCTGACGGCGGCGGCGTCGCGGCGCTTGCTGAGTTTCTTGCCGTCGGTGCCGTGGATCATCGGCACGTGCGCAAACTGCGGCAGCGATGCACCGAGCGCCTGATAGAGCAGGATCTGCTTCGGGGTGTTGGAGATGTGGTCGTCGCCGCGCATGACGAGCGTGATGCCCATCGCGATGTCGTCGGAGACGACGGCGAGGTTGTAGATCGGGGTGCCGTCGGACCTGAGGATGATGAAATCCTCGATTTCACGGTTGTCGAAGGCGATGCGGCCGTGCACGACGTCATCCCAGGCGGTGGTGCCGTCGGGGACGCGGAAACGGATGGTGTAGGGCTCGCCGGCGGCGAGCTTGCCGGCAATTTCGCGCGGTGTCCAGTCGGCGAGGCGGCGGTCGAAGCGGAACGGCTCCTTCCGGGTTTCGGCCTCCGCACGGAGGCGATCGAGCTCCGCGACGGTGGTGAAGTCGCGGTAGGCCGTGCCGTTTTCGACCAGGTGGTGGGCGTCCGCCGTGTGCCGCTCGCCGTTGGCGCCCTGATAGACCACGTCCTCGTCCCAGTCGAGACCAAGCCACTCGAGGCCCCGAAAGATGGCCGCGGTGCTTTCATCGCTGCTGCGGGCCTTGTCGGTATCCTCGATCCGGAGCAGGAACTTGCCGCCGGTCTTCCGGGCCCAGAGCCAGTTGAAGAGCGCGGTGCGCGCGCCACCGACGTGCAGATACCCGGTGGGCGACGGGGCGAAGCGAAGGCGCGGGGCAGGCGTGGTCATGCGGGACTCGGCGGCGGATATGAAAACGGACCCACCGACGTCTGGTGGGCCCGTTGCACGGAGCGAGAGGGATTCGAACCCTCGATAGCAGTTTCCCACTATGTCGGTTTAGCAAACCGGTGCCTTCAGCCTCTCGGCCATCGCTCCTTGGATCTGGAAGTTACCCGATCGGGCGGGACGGCACAACGTGCGGGACCGCGTCATCTGGGAGCGGGATCGGGAGCGGGATCGGGGGAAGGCTCGGGGGTGGGATCGGGGGCGGGAACGGGGGCGGGATCGGGGGGCGGATCGCGGGCGG
>Ga0105045_10004244_pt1 | contig 12424 bp, 9 predicted proteins | sample MAT02_FD_78089 | JGI IMG/M metagenome (GOLD analysis project Ga0105045, IMG submission 78089) | Freshwater microbial communities from Lake Fryxell liftoff mats and glacier meltwater in Antarctica - MAT-02 (megahit assembly) | ecosystem: Environmental > Aquatic > Freshwater > Ice > Liftoff... | reverse complement strand
CCGGCAGTAGTGCCGGCTCCGGATTGATGCGATACGTGCCCGTTCCACCTGCCGCCGCGCCCGCGGTGTTGTCCGCCACCATCTCGGGGCTCAGCGTGAGCGACAGTAGCTGCGGATACGCCGATTTCAGCTCGGCGTCAAAGGTGCGACCCGCACTCAGATCCACGCGCGACGACACCGTGATACTCACCACACGACTCGCGCGCGGGAGGCGCATCGGTACCAGCGCGAGCGAATCCCGAACCAACGTGATCGCCCGCTCCGCCGCCAACGCCGCTGGCTTGGCGTTGGCGGCGATACCTACGACCCGCCGCATCGCTTCCAAATCCACCATACGTGTGCGATGCAACCCCATCTCATGCTTGGCCATCAGCAGCTTCGTCACCGAGGCGTCAATGCGCGCCTTGGTGAAGCGACCAGCGGCAACGCCGTCCACCACCGCCTGGATCGCCACTTTCACATCCGTGGGCATGAGCAACACGTCATTGCCCGCCTCCACGGCGCGCATGGTTGCCTCAGCCATCGTCATGTTACCCAGAACGCCATTCATGTCCAACGCATCCGTCACGAGAATGCCGCGGAATCCCATCTGATTCCGCAGCAGATCGGTCATCACCTTTTTACTGAGGGTCGCCGCCGTTTTATTGCTGTCCAGTGCCGGCAAGTCACCATGGAACGTCATCACGCCGCGTACCCCGGCGTTGATGGCCGCCTGGAACGGCGGCAGCTCAACTTGGTTGAGTCGTGCGCGTGATACGTCGACACGCGCAAGCTCGAGGTGAGAATTCTGTTCCGTATCGCCGTGCCCGGGAAAATGCTTGGCCGTGGCCAACATGCCATGATCCTGCATACCGCGAATGAACGCGACGCCGAGTCGTGCGACCAGCGCCGGATCTTCCCCGAAGGAGCGCGCGCTGATGACCGGGTTTTTCGGGTTATTGTTGACGTCGAGCACTGGCGCAAAGCCCATGTGCACCCCGAGGGCGCGGCCTTCGATGGCCGTCACGCGTCCCATTTCGTAGGCCAGTGTCGTGTCACGTGTGGCGCCGATGCCCATCTGATACGGGAACGAGGTCGCGCCGCCCAATTCGATGGCATTGGGCAAAAACCAGCCACCGCGTGCACGGAACGCGGCCCCGGTTTCAAAGTCGGCACCGATGAGCAGTGGCAGCCGCGCCGCCCGCTGCATCGCGTTGACCTTGGCGGCGATATCGAGCGGCCCCCCAACCGAAATGATCGCGCCACCCAACTCCTGCTCACGAAGCAGTGTCTCGATGCGCGTCCAGGCCGGCGCATCGATGGCCGAGTAGTCGCCCAGCGACCACACCCACACCAATTGCGCCGCCTTCTGGCGCAGCGTCAACGTGGCGAGCACGGAATCCGCCCAGCGACGATCGGCAGCCTCGTCACGTAGCGTGGTCATAGCGGTCGTTGCCGCGGCATCTGCGGTACCCGGCGCATTCGCCGCCATCACCGGGCTTTGTGACACCACCGTACCACCTGCACACGCCGTCGTCACCCCGATCGCTGCGGCGATCGCCAGCAGCAGGGCGCGTTGGCCGCCGCGCGCCGCCAGGTGGGGCAGCAATGCGCGTGCTTGACGCCGCAGAACAGCGGGTGATTGAGGGCGAGCAGGTAGTCGGGACATTCGGTGGTCAGTCGGGAAGGAGGAACGGCCATCGCGGCGACATGGGGCACGCGCCGCCTCACCATGTGAAATCTATGCCATTCCCGTAGCCGGGGCCCGTACCGCGCACGCCAATCCAACGTAGACTTCCAGTGTCCGCACACCGCTCATGACCGCCGCACCGACACGTCGCCCATGACCATCACGCCCGTTCCCTCCCTCGACGCCATCCGCGCCAATCGCGCCCGACTGGGCGATCTGGTCGTCACCACACCGGTGCGACAGGTCGACGACGATGCGCTCAGAGAGGCCGTTGGCGACAGCACGCAAGTGTGGCTCAAAGAGGAGCTCTTCCAGCGCACGGGCAGCTTCAAACCGCGTGGCGCGTTTTCCGTGATGCTCGATCTCGATTCCGAAGCGCTCGCTCGTGGCGTGACCGGCGTATCGGCCGGCAATCACGCCATCTCCCTCGCGTATTGTGCACGGCAACTCGGCACCACGGCCACCGTGGTCATGCCGAAAACCGCCAACCCGTATCGCGTACGGCTCTGTCGTGAGCTGGGCGCGATCGTCGAGCTGGTCGAGCACGTCCACGCCGCCTTCGATCGGGTTCGCGAGATTGAAGCCGCCCAGGGCCGAACGTTCGTGCATCCGTACGAAGGGCCGAAAACCGCGCTCGGCACCGCCTCCGTGGGCCTCGAATTCATCGAGCAAGTCGCCGCCGCTGGGACAACCCTCGATGCCGTACTCGTTGCGGCCGGCGGTGGCGGCCTCACCGGCGGCGTGGCGTGCGCGGTCAAGCAGGCCAGTCCCGCCACGGTCGTGTATGTCGTGGAACCCGAAGGCGCCGACACCATGCACCGAAGCTTTCGTGCCGGCAGCCCACAAGCCATCGATGCCGTTTACACCATTGCCGATTCACTCGGTGCGCCACGCTGCGAACCGTACTCCTATGCACTCAACCGCCAGTTCGTCGATGAGGTGGTGCTGGTGACCGACGCACAGATCCGCGACGCCATGCGGCTGCTCTTTCGCACGGCCAAGCTGGTCACTGAGCCAGCGGGCGCGGCATCACTGGCGGCGCTCATGGTGCCGCTGCGCGAACGACTGGACGGACAACGCGTGGGCATCGTCGTGTGCGGAGCGAACATCGATACCGAGAGCTTCGCCCGACATCTGGCCACGCACTGAGATGGAGCGACGGCACACGTTGCGTGCGTCCGACCACCATACCGCGGCCTGACAGGATCCGGTCCTCCGCGTACCTTCTCTGGGAGTATCGTCCGTCGCCCCCTGAGCCCCGCGCATCATGCCGACGCCTGCCGCTCGCGTTCGTCCGTTTTTCCGCCGAGCCTTCTGGCTGTGGGTCCTGCTCATCGTCGCCGCACCGCTGGCCTGGTCACAGCGCCAAAGCCTCAGCTTGCCACCCAATCAAGCCTATGACGGTCGCTTCACTTTTGACCGCCTGCGGTATACGCAAGGGTATCGTATGGCGTGGAGCGCCGATTACCCCGCCATGGAGCGCAACTTTATGAGCATCCTTGGTGACCTCTCGTCCATGCGGTTGCACAAGAGCACCAGTAACGTCAACGTGCTCGACGATCCGGCACTGGCGCAGTACCCTATCGCGTATCTCACCGAGCCCGGCTACTGGATGCCAACCGACGGCGAAGCGGCAGGGCTTCGGAACTGGATCGTTAAAGGTGGTTTCCTGATTGTCGATGATTTCTATTTCGAACGACAGTGGCAAGTCTTTGAAGAGTCTATGCGGATAGTGCTGCCGAAAGCGCGTATTGTACCACTGGACGTTTCGCATCCGATTTTCAACTCGTTCTTTCAGATCCGCTCACTCGACGGGATGACGCACCCGGCCACCACGGAAGCCAAGGCGCAATACCTCGGAATTTATGAGGACAACGATCCATCCAAGCGACTGCAAGTGATCATCAACTTCAATAACGACATCGGCGATTATATGGAGTGGTCGGGCGAAGGCTGGTATCCGGTCAACCTCTCCAACGATGCCTACAAGTTTGCCACCAACTATGTGGTGTACGGTTTGACGCATTGATGCGGCGCGTCGCGGAGCGACTCCGATTTCGTCTGCGCACGTTCATCGTGCAGGCACGTCGGCGCACCCGTCGCCTGACCTTCGCGCCCAGGCGCGCCGCAGCCAGCGGTTGGGACGAGGCGGTGGATTGGTTCACGACACTCGATCTGAGTGAGAACGCCATTCTGCTGGCGTTTGCCGTAGCGATCGGACTCGCGGCCGCGGGTGGGATGGTCGCGTTTTACACGCTCGTGGATTTGGCGGATACGCTCTTCATCCGCTGGCCCGGCGAACGCGTAGCGCAGTTGAAAAACCCCGCCTATCGTCCGCTGCTCACCGCCCTCGGCTTAGTGGCGGCGCAATACGTCATGCGTCGCTACGCGCCGGGCGAAGACGGCCTCAACATCCCCGATCTCAAGCGACGCGTCGTGCGCGAAGGTGGGCGGATTCCCATGCGACCGCTGGCCGCGCGTAGTGTGGCCAGTGCCATCACCATGGGAGCCGGCGGCTCGGTTGGCAGCGAAGGCCCGGCCGCCGTCTTGGGCGGGGGACTGGGCTCCGGCCTGGCCCGTGCCTTCCGCTTCTCGCAGGATCGCACACGCCTGCTAGTGGCGGCCGGTACGGCCGCCGGCATCTCGGCGGCGTTCAATGCACCCTTGGCCGGCGCCTTTTTTGCGCTGGAGGAAGTGCTGGGCAGTCTGCGGGTGGCGGCGTTTCCGGCCGTCGTGGTCGCCAGTGTGGTGGCCTCCATCGTCTCGCAGTCGATCTTCGGGGTGCATCCGGCGTTTCCCGTCCCCACGTTGCATCCGTCCCGGTCATGGTTTGAGTTACTCGCGCTCCCGCCCTTGCTCGGCCTCGCCTGCGGACTCGTAACGGTAGTGTTTGTCCGCACCTACTTCGGTATTGGACAGTGGGTCGGTGCGTGGCGCGTCTCCCCTGCGGTGCGCGCGGGCATCGGCGGTGGACTGGTAGGGCTGCTCGTGTGGCTCTCGCAGGGATTGCTCATCGGAGAAGGCCATCTCGCGATGCCGGCCGAGGTATTCGGCGGCGCCGCGTGGTATGTCATCCTGGGTCTCGTTTTTGCCAAGATCATCGCTACGTCGCTCACGCTGGGCAGTGGCGGCTCGGGTGGGGTGTTTGCTCCCGCGATGTACGTCGGGGCCGCCACCGGCGGCGCACTCGCCGGGTTTATTGCGTGGATCGCACCGTCGGTGGGCATTCAACCCGCCGCGTGGTCGTTTGTGGCCATGGGGGGCGTGGTGGGCGCGGCCACCGGCGCCCCAATTACGGCCATGTTGCTGGTGTTCGAACTGACCGATGACTACGGCCTCATGGCCCCACTCATGCTCGTGACCGGACTGAGTGTGGTCATCGCACGTCGTTTCGAGCGCGACAACTTGTACAGCGGCTGGCTGCGACGTCGCGGTGTGATCCTGCACGAAGCCACCGAGGGCGAACTGCTTGCGCAGTTGCGGGTGCGCGATGCGTATGATCCATCGCCGTTGGTGTTGCAGAGTACGGAGTTGGTAGAGCCGGTGCTCACCCGCGTCGCGTTTTCCGCGCAACCGAATTTTCCCGTGGTGGACAGTGCGGGGCGGCTCATTGGCATTCTGCCGGTGGTGCTCTTGGCGCGCGCTGCACGTACGCGAGACGAATACGGTGTACGTCAGGTCGCGTCGCTGGTGGTCGAATCACTGACGACGGCCACACCCGCCGTGACGCTGGACACCTCGCTCGAGGATGTGCTACGTCGCATGGCGGCGCGCGATTTAGCGGCGCTCCCCGTGGTGGAGCCCGGCACGGGACGGTTGATTGGCTTGGTGACGCGGGCCCATATCATGCGCGTCGTGGAACGTGCGCTGTTGTTGCATGAAGACCAACCGGCGCCGGTGCCGTCTGCGGGTGGGGCGTAGTAGAGCGGGAGTGAACGGCTGCAACATGGAAGTTCACACATCGCCGGACGAGAGAATCCTCACACCACCTCGTAGGCCGCCAGCACACACAAATGCCATCGGCATCAGACCTAACGGAGTGGGATGTGTCATGGCACCAGACACAGTTCCCAGTGCATGCCAAGTCCATGCTGCTGACCGTGACTACCGATGCCCAACGCGACCACCAGCCTCCACCATCTACTTGATGTGCTCAGCGTGCGGCGTTGTTCTCCCCGTGCCGAGCTCCCTGCTCACTCCCCCTGCAGCGCCTCCTGCACCCGGCGCTCCAGTTCTGCGATCGAGAAGGGCTTCGACAGCACGCGTCGCACTACACGCTGGTTGTTCGGGTCGAGCAAATCGTCCGGATAGCCGGACATGAACAAATACCTCAACTCGGGGCGGATCTGCCGAGCGCTCACGACGACGTCCGCACCGCTCATCCCCTCTGGCATGACGACGTCAGTGAGGAGCAAGTCCACCCGCCCGGGCCGCGCCAGCAGGGACAGTGCCTCCGGACCGTGCGCAGCCGAGATCGTTTGGTAACCCAGCGCCGTCAGCGCGCGCAGACAGAGTTTCCGCACATTCGCATCATCCTCCACTACAAGAATGACCTCGTCGCGCCTTGTCTGCACTGGGCGTTTCTCAGACGCCTGCAGCGGGAGCGGCAGCGGCGGGACGGCCGTCGACAGCGGCAAATACAATGCGACTGTCGTACCCTCGCCCGGTGTTGAGTCAATGTTCAGAACGCCGCCCGACTGAGTGACGAAGCCGTACACCATACTCAAACCAAGCCCCGAGCCCTGCCCCACCGGTTTCGTAGTGAAAAATGGCTCCAGCGCACGGGCTGCGACGTCTGCTGGCATGCCGAATCCGGTGTCACAGACGCTGATGCACACGAACCGACCGTGCGCAGCGATGCGCGCCGAGTCTGGCGTCGCTGGTGCGTTCGTGGTTGCGCTATTCGCGCGGATAGTGAGTCGGCCTCCCCGTGGCATCGCATCGCGCGCATTGATTGCCAGGTTGAGCAGCGCGTTCTCTAAAAGCGCCGCATCGATCACGATCCCCGGAAGCTCTTGCTCCATCTCGATGATTACGTGTACGGATTCACTGATCACGCGGCGCAGCACGCGTCCAAGTCCCTCCAGCAGAGCGGCGAGATCTACGAGCGTTGGCTGTAGCGCGTGCTGACGCGTGGACGCCAGGAGTCGCCGAGTGAGGTCGACGCCTCTGTCGACGGCCCGCATGGCGTCTTGCAGTGAGTCGTGCGCCGCTGAGTCCTCGGGCACTTCGCCGCCGATCAGTTCCAGGTTGCCCGCGACCACTGCGAGCAGGTTATTGAAATCGTGCGCAATGCCGCCGGCGAGTTGGCCGATTGCGTCCATTTTCTGCGATTGATGCAGCTGCGCTTCAAGTGCGCGACGCTCCGTGATATCGGTTGTTGTTCCGGCAACACGAATCGCCGCGCCGCTGGCGTCCCGCAAAATGGCGCCTCGCGAACGGACAATCACGATCGACCCATCTTTGTGCCACATCCGGCACTCGATATCGTAGGAAGACGTCGTCCCATCAGCGAACCACGACGCGAGCTGCGCCGTGACGCGGCTCCTGTCGACGGGGTGCAGCAAATCGTGCCACGCGCTGTCACGCGTCGGCAACTCGTCCGGTGTCAAGCCAAACATCTGACACCAGCGCGGTGAATAGTACAGCTCGTGATGCACAATGTCCCAATCCCACGCCGCGTCGGTCGATCCCTGCAGCACCAACTGCAGACGCTCCTCCGATTTCAGGAGCGCGCGCTCCGCTTGTTTGAGCTCCGTCACATCATGGAAACTGACCACCACCTCCGTTGGATCGCCAGCCGCATCAAACAGAGGAAAGGCGTTTCCCACGAGCCACACCAACCGCTGATCCTCCGGCCGTATGACGCCGACCACAAAATTGCGGACCATCGCGCGACGGCAAAGCGCTTGAACCACCGGAAAATCTTCGCTGATCAGCGGCGTACCATCTTCGCGAAGGAGCTGCCAGGGTCGATCGGCGATTGACGCGCCAACGATACGATCCTTGCTTATTCCGAGCAGGTCAGCGGCCTGAGCATTGGCATACGTGATATCCGTCGACACCGCATGAATCACGATACCAACCGGAATACTGTCGAAGATTGCTCGGTGGCGTTCCTGTGATGCTTGCACTCTCGTAACCCCCATATGGACGACATCCCGCCTAGCCGCGCACCAACAATGCGAACGCAAGCCGCTCGGACCGCAACCCGATTCGAACATAACGGCAGTATCGCAAGTTCGCGCAACCACATGGCCTGCACTCCGCCCACCCGTGCCCGCTGCTATGATGCGTGGGTGACTACCCTTCACCAACTCACCGCTGCCGGACTCCTGTTGCTCGGCCTCGCCGCACCTGCCACCACACAGGCGCAAAATGCCCACGCGCCCTCACCCCCTGCGTCCAATCCGTGGCGACGCACCGCCGAAGCGAACGGCACTCTACTATACGGTGCGGCCAGCCAGCGTGTGCTTGGTGCGGCCATTGGTATTCAACGTGACGATCAACGCCTCCAACTCCGCGGCGATCTACTCTCCAACTACGGCGACGCGCTCGATCAAACCACCAAGACGCGGCAGGTTATCGTTCGCAACTCGCGCGCGAGTGCGAGCGTCGATCTTGAACCACGCGCGACCGTGAGTCCTTTTGGCTTCGGCAGCGTCGAAAACAGCCTCCAACAGCGCTTCGCCGCCCGTTGGTCGGTCGGGGCTGGCGCTAAGCTGACCGTCTGGCGCGTGTTAGAGCCCGCCGATGGCTTGCAGCAAGACGCCAGCATCAGCGTGGCGATGCTCGCTGAGCAGACCCGATTCACTGTGAGCGAACCGAGCAGCGGCAACGCAGTCACAATCAACCGCCGAGTTCGCTGGTCCTCACGCCTCCGGTATCGCAAACAGCTCACACCCGCCGTCCGACTTACCCACTTGCTGTGGTATCAACCAACGGTAAACCGCATCGATCGATATACACTGGAAGCGACCACTACCCTCGCACTGCCTGTCACGGCACGCACCACGTTCACGCTGACACACCGTGAACGCGTAGACAGCGAGGCCATGGACCGCGGCGCCCCGAGCACGCGGGATGGACAACTGTTGTTCGGGCTTTGCGCCGCATTCTGATAACGCAGAGCACGCTCCCCACGGATCACGAGGGCGCAGTTCCATTCGCTGGGTCAACGTCGACCTGGCCGTCGCCGACCTCGCGCAGGTCGTCCACCACCTCGTCCGCGTCCGCGAGCAGAAGTCGCGCTTCATCGATGACCACGTCGGGCACCATCACCGTGACCCCACGCGCCGTGGCACCCTGAAAACCAGGCCCGAAAATGCCCACACTGTCGTTACTGTCGCGCAGTGCTGGAATTTCGGCGGCCGCGAGTCGTGCGATCGCCCAATCGGCTTCGAAACCGGACGCGTATGTCGTCAGCGCTACCCATTGAGCAGGCATGATTGACTCCTGAAGAATAGCGGGAAGGAGAGTTGGCCCATCCGCTCCGGACCACATGAGATTACACACCAGCAGCGGTAAAATGTTCTCGCACAAAGGCCGGCCCCTTCCGGAGGCGGAATGCTCAGATGGTTCGAAACGCTCACCCGCGACGATGTCGCCATCGTCGGCGGAAAGAATGCCTCACTGGGTGAGATGATCCAGCATCTTGCAACGGCGGGGATCGCGGTGCCGGGCGGATTTGCGGTCACGGCGAACGCCTGCCGGCGATTCCTCGCGCACAACGAGCTCGAACCGCTCATGCGAGCGGAGCTTGCCCGACTCGACCAAGGGACTTCCTTGGCCGAAGTGGGCGACCGTATCCGCACCGCGATTGCCGCTGGAGCAATACCCGACGACCTCGCCGCAACGATTCGTGCGGTCTACACTGAAATCGCTTGACTCACCGGCCTCGAGATGCCGCCCGTTGCCGTGCGCAGTTCCGCCACCGCCGAGGATCTTCCCGAGGCGAGCTTCGCCGGTCAGCAGGAGACGTTTCTCAACGTCCTCGGTGCCGAGGCGCTTCTTGAGGCCGTCCGGCACTGTTTCGCGTCGTTGTCTACCGACCGCGCGATCACGTACCGCGTCTATCACGGGTTTGCGCACATGAGCGTTGCGCTGTCGGTGGGCGTGCAACTCATGATCCGCTCGGACCGTGGCGCGGACGGCGTGGCATTCACCCTCGACACTGAAACTGGCTTTCGCAATCTGGTGGTGATCGACGGTGCCTGGGGACTCGGCGAGAACGTGGTGAAAGGGGCGGTGACACCGGATGAATGACGGGTCTTCAAACCGCTCATTACGCCATCCGTAAAACCGATTCTCGATCGAACGACGGGTTCCAAGTTGCTCAAGAGTGTGCTCGATCTGGCCGGCGCCCCAGTGAATGTGCCGTCCACGCCCGCGCAGCAGTCGCAGGTGGTGCTCAACGATGTGCAAGTACTGGCGCTCGCCCGCTGGTGCGCAACGATCGAATCCCATTACAGCCGACCGATGGACATCGAGTGGGCGCTCAACGGCGAAACCGGCGAGATGTCCATCGTGCAGGCGCGTCCGGAAACGGTGCGCTCGCAGGAGACCGCCGGGAGCTCGATGACGACATTCGCCCTCGACGGCTCGGGCACGCTGCTCACCACCGCTGTGGCGGTGGGCCAGCGCATTGCGAGCGGTCGCGTCTTCGTGTTGGAAAGTATGGCCGAGGCTGCGCGCTTTGAGGACGGTGGCGTGCTCGTGGCGCGCGTGACCGACCCCGAGTGGGGTCCGCTCATGAAGCGGGCCTCCGCCATTGTCCCGAACGCCGGTGGGCGAACGAGTCACGCGGCGATCGTCAGCCGCGAGCTCGGATTTGCCGCCATTGCGGGCTGCGGGACCGCCACCACCGCACTGGCCGATGGGGCGACGGTCACCGTGAGTTGTGCCGAAGGACCGGAGGGGCGCACGCAGATCATGCTCAATATCGCCGACCCCGACGCGGCGATGCGCTGGTGGCGTCTGCCCGCCCGTGGCGTGGGCTTCGCGCGGGTCGAGTTCGTCATCGAGAACATGGTCAAGGCGCATCCCGTGGCGTTGCTGCATCCCGAACAGGTTGATGAAACATCGCGCGCACAGATCGCCGTACTCACCGCCGGGTATCCCAGCCCGGCCGTCTACTTCGTGGACCGCATGGCCACCGGCGTGGCTACCATTGCAGCCTCGCAGTGGCCGCATCCGATGATTGTCCGCTCCAGCGACTTCAAGACCAATGAGTACGCAGGGCTCCTTGGAGGCGCCGCCTTCGAACCGCACGAAGAATATCCGATGCTCGGATTCCGTGGCGCGGCTCGCTACTACCACGAGCACTATCGGGAAGGATTTGGCCTCGAGTGCCGCGCTATCCGTCAGGTTCGCGAGGATCTCGGCCTACGCAACGTGGTCGTGATGATCCCGTTCTGCCGCACCGTCGAAGAAGCCGACCGGGTGCTGGAGGAAATGGCGCGCCATGGGCTGACACGTGGCGTGGAGGAACTGGAGGTGTATGTGATGGCCGAATTCCCAGTAACATCATTTTGGCACGAGAGTTCGGCGCTCGCTTCGACGGGTTCAGCATTGGCAGCAACGATCTCACGCAGCTCACGCTCGGCGTCGATCGCGACAATGCGTTGCTGACCGCACTCTTCGACGAGCGCAACCCTGCGGTGCTCCGATCTATCGAGCAACTGATCTCCCACGCGCACGCCATGGGTTGCAAGGTGGGGATCTGCGGCCAGGCACCCAGCGACCATCCCGAGTTTGCGAAATTTCTGGTGCGTGCCGGCATCGACTCCATCTCACTCAACCCCGACAGCGTGGTGCCGGTGCTCAAGCGCGTGGCAGCGCTCGAAGCGAGTGTCGCGTTGTAGCAACCACAATTTTCAGCGGAGGGAACAGTCGAAAGCTCGAGGGGTCGCATATATTTCGGCGTTTCGCCCGGATGCGCCCTCCCGGACCTGACTCGACGCCGCCTCCCCATATGCAGTGCTCTATCTGATTGTCCTGCTCCCGCTGCTTGGGAGCCTGTTTCCAGCGTGGCTCCGCCGCAGGTCGCCAACTACGGTGGCGTGGTCGGCAGCACTGCCCGTGATTGCCGCGCTGGGTATTCTCGCGGCCCAGGCACCAGCCGTGCTCGCAGGTACGGTGGTGCGCATCGACTGGCCGTGGCTCCCCGCCGCTGGCCTCTCGCTCTCCCTTCGCGTAGATGGGCTGAGTTGGCTGTTCGGCATGATGGTGCTGGTCATCGGGCTTCTCGTGCAGTTGTATGCGCGCTATTACATGGAAGGCGACCGGGAACTCGGACGGCTCTACGCGCTGCTCTCACTGTTCATGGCCTCGATGCTCGGGCTCGTACTCAGCGGCAACCTGCTCGTCCTCGTGGTGTTCTGGGAAGCCACCAGTCTCGTCTCCTTTCTCCTCATCGGTTTCAAAACGTACGATCCCGCTGCGCGTGCGGGTGCGCGCACCGCGCTCGCCGTCACCGCAGGCGGTGGGCTGGCGCTCTTAGCCGGCGTGCTGTTGCTCGGACGAATCGTCGGCAGCTACGACCTTGATCGTGTGCTGGCCGCTGGTGATCTCGTGCGCGACCACGCGTGGTATCGCCCCACGCTTGTGCTCGTGCTTCTGGGCGCGTTCACCAAGTCCGCGCAGTTTCCGTTCCATTTCTGGCTCCCGCGGGCCATGTCTGCCCCCACCCCGGTGAGTGCCTATCTGCACTCCGCCACTATGGTGAAAGCGGGCATTTTTCTGCTCGCGCGACTT
>Ga0105045_10004243_pt1 | contig 12427 bp, 8 predicted proteins | sample MAT02_FD_78089 | JGI IMG/M metagenome (GOLD analysis project Ga0105045, IMG submission 78089) | Freshwater microbial communities from Lake Fryxell liftoff mats and glacier meltwater in Antarctica - MAT-02 (megahit assembly) | ecosystem: Environmental > Aquatic > Freshwater > Ice > Liftoff... | reverse complement strand
TTAACTTCTTTCAGAATTTGTTCTCGAATGCGTTTTTCTAATCCAGGAGCACCAGGCGTTGTGCATATTTCTCCTAATAATTTCGTGTTTATGGACATGTAAAATTTTTTTTCAAATGTAAAGATTATTGCCACATGTAATGTTCATGAAGCTTTATTTAGAACATCCCTAAAGTATAAATTTGAATAAACAAGGCTAGCGGTTATTCATTTGAGGCGGAATTTTGTCTGTTGCATTTAATGATTGCAAATCGTTTTGGCTTATATTCCTGCTTGTAAACCATGCTGAAATTATTAGTATTATAATTTTAAAAAAATTGCCTTTCAACTGAATGAAGCGATTTTTTAGTTCACAATTAATTTGTGCTTAATTTTATACGCCCTATTTCATTAAAATTTGTCGAATGTTCCTAAATTTGTGAATGTGGCACAAGAATTGAATTGTGTCAATTAGAAAAGTTAATTTTAACGTGATAATATATTTAAATCATGAAACACTTATTACTTGTATGCGCCTTCCTTACCATGCAGCTGGCGAACGCTCAAACGAATGGAGAATTAGTCTTCTTTTCAAATCTTGGCGAAAAATTTTATATTGTTCTCAATGGAATTCAACAAAATCAAAAACCAGAATCAAACATCAAAATTGAAGGACTTTTGGAAGGTTGGTACAGTTGCCGAGTAATCTCTGAAAATAATTTATTTTCACTCGAACAAAATGTTGGAGTTGTGAATAATATGGTAATTACCTATAGAATCATTAACAAGAAAGGAAAGCATAGGTTACGCTATTTCACAGAAGTAGCAAAGAATACATACGTAAATCCGCAGGGAATCTCTACAGTAACTTATCATCCAGAGCCAATTACTCAAACGAATACAACAGATGTTCCAACGCAAAGTACACAAACATCTACAACTCAATCTACAACTGGTACATCTGGAACAACAACTCAGCAAGTGAATACCAATACGAACGAAATTGGAATTTCAACACAAGTGAATGAAACCGGCTTAGGCGGCGTTAACGAAACCATTAATGTGAGTATTGGTATTTCTGGAATAGGAATGAACACAGAGATTGAGGAATCAGGAATGAATGAGGAAATGGAAAACATTCAAATGAACCTTGGAATTAACACAACAGGAGCGGGTGTTAATCAATCTGGAACAATAAACAATTCACAATCACAAACAGTTACGACTACAACTACCACAACTTTGAATGGAGGGACGGTTATTGTAGAAAATATAACTCCGACAACCTCAACAAGTGTTTTGAATTCAGGAAATTGCCTTGTTGATAATACAGGAATTGAAAAAGCATTGACAATGGTAAAAGATGAATCTTTCTCCGAAGATAAAATGCGTGTTGCAAAACAATTTGCACGAAATAAATGTTTGACTGTCAATCAAATTTCTCAGTTTGGAAAATTGTTTAGCTTTTCTGAAGACATACTAGATTTCGTGAAATTTGCCCATGCAAACTGCATGAATAAAAAAGATTATTATGAATTAATGGAACTATTTACTTTTTCGGATGATAAAAAAGAATTGGAAAATTTCTTAAACTCACGCAACTAAATTCATTAGAAAAAGCACTTTTTCATGTCAAAACTGGATTCATTTAAAACAATAATTTCCGAAGGATATACTTTTAAAGGCGATTTCATAGTGCTCGGCGGCGCAATGCTCGACGGAAAAGGTGTGCCAGATATGCACGTCAAAATTCCATTAAAAACGCTGAATCGTCATGGCTTAATTGCTGGGGCAACTGGAACTGGAAAAACAAAAACACTTCAAGTTATTGCAGAACAACTTTCTTTGAAAGGTATCCCGACTTTATTGATGGACATAAAAGGCGATTTGAGTGGATTGGCAGCATAGGGAACAACAAATGATTTTATTACTAACCGTCATGCAGCAATAAGTTTGCCCTACGAACCGATGGCAATGCCTGTTGAATTAATGACTTTAAACAAAGGAGATGGCGTCCATTTGAAAGCAACAATTACGGAGTTTGGTCCTGTTTTGCTTTCCAAAATTTTAGGATTAAATGATACTCAAGCGAGTATTCTTTCAATGGTTTTTGTTTTTTGTGATGAACAAAAATTACCCATTATTGACTTAAAAGATTTGAGAAAAGCTCTTCAATACACTGTAAATGAAGGGAAAAATAAGATTGAACAAGAATACGGTCAAGTTTCATCCGCTTCGGTGAATACGATTATGCGTAAGGTTCTTGAATTGGAGCAACAAGGTGCAGAAACATTTTTTGGAGAACGCTCTTTTGAACCGCAAGATTTAATTCGTCATGATGAAAATGGTAACGGAGTTATTTCAATTATTCGTTTGGTTGATATTCAAAATAAACCGAAATTATTTTCGACATTTATGTTGAGTTTATTAGCTGAAATCTATCAATCATTTCCAGAACAAGGGGATGCCGATAAACCGAATTTGTGTGTTTTTATCGATGAAGCGCATCTTGTTTTTGAAGAAGCTTCTTCTGCTTTAATGGATCAATTGGAAGTAATCATAAAATTAATTCGTTCCAAAGGAATTGGTATTTATTTCTGCACGCAAAATCCAATCGACATTCCAAATGATATTTTGGCTCAATTGGGTTTGAAAGTGCAACATGCACTAAGAGCATTCACCGCAAAAGATCGAATAGCAATTGTTAAGGCCGCGCAGAATTATCCAATTAGTGAGTTTTATGAAACAGAAGATTTAATTACTCGATTAGGAACCGGCGAAGCTCTGATAACGGCGCTCAACGAAAAAGGAATTCCAACGCCTTTGGCAGCAACGATTTGTCGCGCGCCAATCTCCCGAATGAACATTTTAACTGATTTGGAAATTGCTGGCGTTGTTTCAAAATCGAAACTTACAGGGAAGTACAACGAGGATATTGATCGAGAAAGCGCTTATGAAATTCTTACTGGGAAAATAGTTAAAGCATCAGAAAAAGAACACCAAGACAAAATTAAAGCGGAACAAGAAAAAGTGGATGCTTTAATTGGAGCAAAACGGGTAAAGGAAGAAGAAAACTTAAGAAAAGAACGGGAAAAACTGGACGAAAATGATCGTCGGGAAGCTGAGCGCGAATCAGAAAGGGTGAAAAGAGAAGAACTTCGGCAAGAAAAAGAACGTTCCCGTGAAAACGAAAAATTGTGGAAAGACATCAGCAGATCGGTTACGAAAGGTTCTAGTTCAAAAGGTGGTGGATTGCTTGGCTCAATAACTCGCGGACTTCTCGGAGTTTTTGGAATTAAATAAATAATTATGATTTATAAATCGGCACTTCTATGTGCAATTTTGTTTTTCATTTTTGGATGTGATGAAAATCCCACTTATACTTCTGACAAAATGGTAGAGACGGAAATCAATATTGAGAATAAACCACAAAATTCCTTGGATGATCGCCCTGTGATGTTCTACAATGTTGAAAATTTATTTGATACAGAGAATGACCCAAAAAATCCTGGTGATGACGATTTCACTTCCAACTCTGAGATGTTATGGAACCCCGAACGATATGAAAAAAAATTAGAAAACTTAGAAAAAGCACTGTTTTATGCAAATGGAAAAGCACCGTTAATGTGTGGATTTGCTGAAATCGAAAATCGAAAAGTGCTTGAAGATTTAATAAAAACAAATCGTTTAGCGAAAGAAAAATATAAGATTACACATTTTGATTCTGAAGATCGACGCGGAATGGATTGCGGATTTATTTACGATGATAGTCGATTTACGCCAACGCTAGAAACAAAGTTGACCATACGAATGGATGATGATCCAAATTTTCGTACACGTGATATTCTTTACATTAAAGGAGAATTGAACAACGGTAAAGTATTGCATGTTTTTGTCAATCATTGGTCTTCCAAGCGAGAAGGTGAAGCGGAAACAGAACCACGACGCATTCAAGCAGCCAAGACACTTCGCACGAAAGTAGATGAAATTTTGAATTTTGATGAAGATGCAAACATTGTGATTATGGGAGATTTCAACGATACGCCAATGCATAAGAGTATCCGTGATGTATTGCGTGCGCGAGGCGAACATGAACTCAAAAAAGGAGATTTGGTAAATCTATTTTTGTCAGAACAAAAAAAAGATGTTGGAACTGCTGTTCATCAAAGAGATTGGGATGTGATTGATCAGTTGATTGTTTCAAAAGGAATTATTCAAGGTCAATCGGGATTGCGAATTTTGAAAGATAGCGAACACATTGTCCGGCATGATGATTTGCTTTATTTTTATAAAGATGGCGGTAGCAAACCAAATTCAACGTACGGCGGAGAGCGTTATTTTGGAGGATTTTCTGACCATTTACCGGTTAGCATGACGTTGATTGGGACAGATGATTAAGTTAAACACCGCCTGGAAGTCAGTGAAAATAGAGTGTTGAACAAAATTCTCGACCGCCAAAGGCATCAGCGAAGCAATTTTAAAATTTTCAGTTTAAAGATGAGATCAACACTTTTTTAGAATTATAAACTATGATATAAATTTCTATGAGTACACTTAAAAACCACAATCCGAAAGGAGATCTTGATTTAACGAAAGACGAATTAAAAAAAATTCTAAGCGAACTCACAGATGAAGTGTACGAATACACCAAACGTCTGCGCGCCGAAGGAAAACGCAATTTATTAATAGTACTTCAAGGAATGGATGCATCTGGAAAAGACGGTTTAACAAGAACTTTATTCCAGAAAGTGTGTCCTAGTTGGGTCCAAATAAGTGCTTTCAAAAAACCTTCTGATGAAGAATTTGCACATGATTTTCTTTGGAGAATTCATCAAAAAACTCCGATGAATGGAATGATTGGCGTTTTTAATCGTTCACATTATGAAGATATTTTGGTGCCATCGGTTTATGGTTACATTGACAAAAAAGTGATAGAAAGTCGTTATGATCAAATCAATGATTTCGAGAAATATTTAGAAGCAAATGGAACAACAATCTTGAAGTTTTATCTGAATGTGAGCTACGAAAAACAAGAAATAAAATTATTAGAGCGCATCAACACCAAAGAAAAACATTGGAAACATTCAGATGGCGATTGGGAGACGCGTGAGCATTGGGATGAATTTATGAAAGTTTACGAAACAGTTTTTGAAAAGTGCAAAGCCATTCCATGGCACATTATTCCATGCGATAAGAACTCAGTAAAATTGTATTACGCAGCGAAAATTGTGGTTGAAACTTTAAAGGAAATGGATCCTCAATATCCAGAATTGGATAGCGAACGTTTTAATTCGGATTATACGAAGGGAAAATTGGGGTATTAAATTCAAGTGATAGAAAAACCCATTTTAGAACTTCATTTTTTTCGATGTGATGCACTTTGATTGTTGCTCGTTGAAGCATTAAAAGAGCTATAATACTGAATATTAATAAGTTAAAGACATTTTTGAATAAGGGACTTTACTTATGTAAAAATAAACAGCTTTCCTTAAGCGCGCTTTTCAATGGGAAGCGGGGAAAGCATGTTATTGCATACATACAAAGTAAAAAGCTAGTTTACAATCTATTGTAAAAATTAATGTGCAAGATTTTGTTAAAACTGAACTTTTAACTATTGATTTGTAAATGGATAATACCATTTAGGTGTGAGAATTAGAGCAAGGAAAATTGTTGTGTTTTGGGTTGATAAGGTACATGATGTCCAACCTAAGGATATGCTTGTTGTATCTTGAATGGATAAGAATCCTTCCCGCTGAGCTATTCAAACCATAAAAGAAGTCAAGGTTTTCCCAGTAGATGCCCAAAATCAAGGCGTATCAAGCGTATGCGTATCAAACTATTTTTCGAGGACAATTTTTCCATCAATCAATCAAAAGAATAAATGCTTTTGTATCATTGGAGTCTAAAAATGAATACAAATCATTTATTTTAGGTTGACACCAGTCATAATCCTCTGGAGATACTGTGTCCCGAGCTAAGCTAACAATAGGTGGGAAATAAGTTTGAGCATGACTAAAAAAATATTCGCCAAAAAAAAGAAAAGAATAAAAATTCGCATGTAACAAGATATTATTTCATCTTAATTATAGATTTTGCGTGAAATTCCGCTAATTTCTACTTCGAAATCAAATCAAATAAGGCATTCAAATTCGGAGAAATAATCACTTCAATTCTTCTGTTTTTTGCTTTATCATTAGGATCTGCAGGAAGAAATTCAGAACGTCCACCAGCCATTAATTGCTTCGGATCCATTTTTGAATTTCCGAGCATAATGTCAATTACAGATGTTGCTCTTAAAACAGAAAGTTCCCAATTGTTCTTTGGTGAAGTTACACTAGCAAGTTTATCGGTGTCTGTATGACCTTCTACAATGATTTCTAAATCCTTTTCTTTTTCTAAGACTTTCGCTAATTCAACAAGTGCTTTTTGGCCTTCTGGTTCCACTTTTGTGCTACCTGTTGCGAAAAGTAATTTAGCCTCAAGGCTTACATAAACTTTCCCGTTTTTCTCAACAACGGTCAACCCTTTGTTTTCAAATCCTTTCAACGCACTAGCAACTTTAGTGCGAAGTGCAGCAACAGATTCATCTTTTTTACGAATCATTTCTTCGAGCTCATTCACGCGTTGCTCACGTTCTTCAAGCAATTTTTGTTTTGCTTTAAGTTCTTGCTCCAAAAGCACCAATTCGTCTTGTTTCCGCTGCAATTCTATGCTTTTAGCGTCTAGTTCCGACTGAAGGGAAGCGGTGGTTTTTTCGCCTGTTTTGCGGTATTTGTCAAACGACGATTCAAGCTCTTGATTGCGCTTCGTCATCTTGTCGTTTTGAACTTCTAAATCACGGAATTTATTCCCTAAATTCATTGTGTCTTTTCTTAAAGATACAACTTCCTTATTTAAAATAACATATTTTGCATCTAAATCAACCGCTTTACCTTCAAAGGTCAAAGCGCGATTTTTATAGTCGTTAAGTTCTTCGCTACATTTTTTTTCTTTTTCAAGAAGTTCGTTGTATTTCTTAGATGGAACGCAAGATGCTGTTAATCCAGCAATCAATAATAGTGATGCAATTTTTTTCATGACTCTTTTCTTTCAACAAAGGTCGCTGGAAATAGGCGGTCTAAAATTTCATATTGAATTACTTTTAAACAGCGTTTATTGGATAAATATTAGTTGGCTTATTCAAATAAAGCACATTTGGAAGTGCCTTTGTTTTCGGGTTTACAAGTTATGTACCCGATTGAGATTTCGTGTGTATTATTGCTCACGCGCTGCAAGGAAGAGACAGTAAAATCATACGAATATTGAATGGAAAATTGTTCTTTGATTTTCAATCCAGCCATAAATACCAGCGCATCTTGACGACGGTAGCCAATGCCTAAAGAATAGATATTTTGGATGTCAAAATTCAAATTTAAGTCCATAACTACCGGACCAGCGAAAGGAATTTTCACCAACATTCCGGGCAAGAAAGTTAATTTCTCATTAATTGACAATCGATAGCCAGCGTTAAACATTGTATGAAAACGTTGTCGTGATCCATTTCCTGTTGGCCATTGACTTGGAATTAACTGATTTAAAGTCAAACCAAAATAGTAATTCAATCCATTCCACCAAGCTCCAAAATGTGCGTCGGGTGTAACCTTGCTTGCATCGTTTAAGGCTGCCAAGTCTGGAGTTACAGTCGTGGCTTTGGATGGGTCAAATCCAAATTGTAAAATTCCAGCGTAAACTCCGAGCGACAAACGGGTATCACGCGAGAAATTAAAATGGCCTGCATAAGCCAAATTAAAACGATTCATGTCAATTTGACCTATTCTGTCGTTTTCAAATTTCACTCCCATTCCGTGGCGACCGCTTAAGAATTTCTTTCGTTTACTTTTTAATGGAATACTTGCAGTAACAAATCCACTTTGTGGCGCGCCGTCAAGCCCTAACCATTGAGAACGAAACAACAGTTGTAAATCCAAACATTTTTTAATTCCTGCATGCGCTGGATTTAATGCAAATTGATGCGACGCCCATTGCGTATATTGGGGCATTTGTTGAGAAAAAGTGAAACTCAAAAATCCTATAATAAATAATAAAAAAGGAAGGATTCTAGTCATCGAATTAGAGTAATTGATCCTTTAAAAATTCTTTTTTGCTCATCAAACAGTTTCATTTCATAAAAATACACGCCTTCATTCAATTTACCTCCTTTCAAGGTGGTTCCATCCCATGCTTTTTGTTTGTTATATCCTGACGCTTGATGCACAACTTGTCCCCAACGGTTATAAATGGCTAGTTGAGAGTTTGGATATTTCTCTATTCCTAAAATTTCCCAAGTGTCGTTTGATTCATCTTCGTTTGGTGAAAAAGTATTCGGAAAGAAAAGGCTGTTGTCAACATTTACTGTGACATAATCGGTGAATACACACCCATTTTCTTCACCGTGTAAGGTATAAACTGTCGTAAAATCTGGAGTAGCTATTGGGTTTAAAATAGCAGGATCAGTTACTGAAAATGTGGGCGACCAATAAAAAATAGACGCTGTAGTTTGTCCGTTGAGTTGAGCAAATCCCCCTTCGAGAATTGTTGTATCCTGCCCTGCGTCTACACTGCCAGAAGTAATCACAATTGGATCTGCTGCTTGATTTAAAATGATGGGGCATAATGAATAACAGCTGGTTTCGACAGAAACTACGTCGCCATCTTGTAATTCACTCGACTGGAAAAAATTCACATTCGTAATAGCTGTAAGATTTCCATTGACATACCATTTGAATTCGGTTGTATCCGGACAATAGTTAAAATAGGCGCTAACACTTACAGCATTGCCTTCACAAATCGGGGAGTTTGAACCAAGGGACAAGCCTGGTGCTGATCGGTTTACTCCTGGTCCAGATAAGAAAATATCCATTGCACATTCCGCAGCGGATGTAATGCCAACCCCTTGATTGCTCCCTGAAATAACAACATAGTATTCAGTGGAAGGTAAAAGTCCGTTTGCTAGCAACGCAAAGTTGGTGGTTATAATTGGTTCACAGTTTCCTATTTGAATATAGCTATCTGAATTACAAGGAATATTTGCTTGAATCATTGTTGCTTGCATTTCAACTGATTGACCTGGAGCAATTTCAAAATCCATGTTAAATAAATCCAAAGTGACATCTCCACCAATTTCATTCGTTGTAAATTTTATCCAAATGGAATTATTAGGTGCAAAACAGAAATTGAAATCATCTTCGCAACTTGGGCAAAATGTGATGTTTGCATTGATGTTATTTACTGAATAGGTTATTTCAGAACAAATTTCCAAAACACTATTGCATGAATTATAAGCTTGTTGTGCCAAAGAAAAATAGCCAACAAAACTGATTAACAAAAATATAACAGCGCTTTTCATTGATTTTAAAATAGTTTAAAACTCCAACATAAACAGGTGTTTTAGAGTACAATATTAAGAAATTTAAGTGCTAATCGAAACCAAATGCTTTGAAATCGGTTAAAAATTCTGAATTTTGGCACAGAAATGGAATCTCGTTTTCAAAATAACGTATTATGAAAAGAATTATTACACTCCTCAGTATTTGCTTTATTTTCCAAGTTGGTACAAGTACTGCACAAAAATTAACTTACGATAACACATCTAAGTGGTTTTGGGGATTAAACGCTGGTGGAACATGGAATACCTCAGATGTTACAGACAAGACGGATTTAGGTTTAGGGATAACACTCGGTCGTTCTTTTAATTTCGACTACGGAAAATTGGTGAGTTTTGACTTAAGAGGTCGCTATTTAGGAGGTAATTGGAGAGGACAAGCTTTTGATTCAACAAGTTTTGCGCTGCCAAATCTAACCTTGAGCTCTGGTGCTACAAATTACAAGGACTCGCTTGGATTTACTGTTTTAAACCATAAAACGAGAGTTCACGAGATAGATTTAGAATTGGTGTTGCATTTAAATAGACTAGTCGAAAGAACAGGGTTAGATCCTTATATTTTTGGGGGAATTGGTTTTACATGGTACAATACAAAAGGTAATTTGTTGAATTCGGCAGATTCCCTTTATGATTACAACTCCTTATCAAGTTTTGGAGAATCGTCTGTGAATGGTTTATTAGATAAAACATTTGAAACAACGCTTGATGGAAGCACTGCGGATAGGTACAATATTGCCGCAATGCCAAGTCTTGGATTTGGTTTAGGGTACTTTTTTAGTCCTCGTTTTTCTATGGGCTTGGAGCATAAAACAACCTTCACGCTTGTCGATAATTTTGACGGATTCAATAATCCAGCTGGAGATTATGCAAATGATTGGTATCATTACACAAGTATTTATTTTAAATACTATTTCAAATACCGTGGAGATCGTTCAGGGCGTACAAATCCGCCGCCTAATCAGAATCCGATAGGCCCGATGCAGCCTGGAGGTGGTCAAACGGATTGCCCGAAACCGGTTATTCTTTTCAATAATTTAACGAACAATCAAAACTTGACGAATGCAAATTTAAGTTTGCTAGTAGATTTGACGAACGTCGCTGATAGAAGCAATATTGCGGTTGCGATTAATGGAAATGTAACTTCAAATTATTCATTCAATGCTACAAATGGCAGGTTGGATGCAACTGGAATATTACAAGTTGGTTCAAATACCATTACAATTACAGCTTCGAATAATTGCGGTTTAACAGCACAATCAATCAGTGTTAATTACAATCTGCCTTGCGAGCAACCAATTGTGCGATTTACGAATCCAGCAAATACCGGCACAACCGTTTCTTCAAATGTGTATTACATAGCAGCAGATATATTAAACCTCGTAAATAACCAACGTGTTGTATTTAAAGTAAATGGTGTTTCTATAACAAATTACACGTTTACGCCAGCAAATGGTAATCTCACAGCAACAGTTTCTTTAAGATCTGGTCAAAACACGATTGATATTAGTGCAACTAACGATTGTGGAACGGCAACGGCATCAACCATTGTTTTGTTTGCTCAGAATTGCCCTGCGCCAGTTATCGAAACAACGAACGTAGCAAATGGGATCACTGTGCAGGGTGAAATGTTTAATTTTGAAGCAAGATTAGCAAACGTAGTGCGAGCGAATCAAATTTCTTTAACGCTTAATGGTGTTGCTCAAAGTCAAGGTCAATTTAACGCATCGTCCCGCATGTATCAAAAAGCACTTCGTTTGGCTCCTGGTCAAAATGTGATCGTTCTGCAATCTGCAAATGATTGTAGTAGCATAAATCAAACCGTAGTCGTTAATTTGGAAGTGCCATGTAACTCACCTGTTGTTGTGTTTAATTCACCTGTAAGTCCAGGCGTGAGCGTTACAAGTGCGTTATTTAATGTTTCGGCAAACATTTCTAATATGAATAGTTCGCAAAATATCTTCTTTAAACTAAATGGCATACAACTTACGAATTATAGTTTCAATGCACAAACAGGAAACTTTAGTAGCTCAATAAGTTTGCAGCAAGGGGCAAATAAGATTGAAATTTATGCAACAAATGCCTGTGGGACAAGTTCTGATATTACGATTGTGAATTACAATTATTCATGTCCACAACCCACAATTCAATTTATTAATCCATCGCAAAGTCTTTCTGTAAATGAAAATCAATTTACTATTCAAGCCTTGATAACGAATGTAACTTCAGTGAGCCAAATTCAATTGAAAATTAATGGTGTTGCGCAAGGCGCAGGATTTTATAATACTATTAATTCTTCATATCAAAAAACAATCGTTTTATCGAATGGAAAAAATGACATTGAACTTATTGCCACAAACTCTTGCGGAACGGTTAATGCAACCACGTCGATTTTATTCCGTGAAGTTGTTGTGATTGAGCCAAAACCTGTTATTAGTATGACTGGCGTTTGTGATGCGACGGTCGAAGCAGGTCAGCAATACCTTACGGGTTTGATAACGAATACTGCAAGCCAAGGGCAAGTATCGATATCTGTAAATGGAATAACTCAAAATAATGTTGTGTTTGCGGCTGTAAATCAAGGATTAAACTTCGGCTTCTACCTCAATGCACAAGTATTTCCAAATACGTATGTTATTGTGATTTCTGCTCAAAACTCAGGCGGAACAGCTTCGAGAACATGTGTAATTACGGTTAATCAGCCTGATGAAAATATAACTATTTGTACTAAAATTAATGGTGTTCCAACCACGAAAGTTATTAAATTATCGCAATGGCCGCTATATCAAGCGCAAGGAGCAACGTTGGGTGCTTGTCCTGTTGTTGATAACAATATAACAATATGTGCCAAAATAAACGGTGTTCCAACAACGAAAGTGATTAAAGAATCACAATGGCCGCAATATCAGGCGCAAGGCGCCACGCTAGGACCTTGTCCAGTTGTTATTGACAACGATATTGTAATTTGTGTAACGCTGAACGGAAAACGAATTACTTCAACAATTAAAGAATCGCAATGGCCGCAATATCA
>Ga0105045_10004242_pt1 | contig 12427 bp, 4 predicted proteins | sample MAT02_FD_78089 | JGI IMG/M metagenome (GOLD analysis project Ga0105045, IMG submission 78089) | Freshwater microbial communities from Lake Fryxell liftoff mats and glacier meltwater in Antarctica - MAT-02 (megahit assembly) | ecosystem: Environmental > Aquatic > Freshwater > Ice > Liftoff... | reverse complement strand
TCATTCTTGACACGTTGGAGAATGCCAAGCCATCGGGCGATACTCAGTTGCCCGCTATCTTGGATGAGATCGCTGAAACGATTCGGCAACGAGCGCTCGTTATCGTTATCTCTGATTTCTTTGTGGACCCGACTATATTGAAAGGATGCTTTGAGCATCTGCGATTTCGCAAGCATGATGTGGCTGCGTTTCATTTGCTCGATCCGCTCGAAATGGAGTTCTCGTTTCAACGTCCCGTTCGATTTACCGATATGGAAGGTGGGCAGCCGCTGTTCGTTGAACCGACTGAGATTGCTGACCGATATCACAGGGCTTTGAAGACTTACTTGACCGATTTGCAACGCATCGTGCTTGAAACGGCTGTGGACTACCATCGCGTGATCACCAGCGAAGCCTACGAGCATCCGATGATGCGGTTCCTCATCGGCAGGACTCGCGGGCGGGGTGTTCGATGAATTTTATTCAGCCCTGGTTTTTGATAGCCCTGCCGCTCATCGCAGTTCCGATCATTATCCATTTGGTCAACCAAAGACGCTTTCAAACGGTTCCATGGGCCGCCATGATGTTTTTGATGCAAGCCAGTCGGATGTCGGCTGGCTACACCAAGCTGCGGCAATGGCTGATCCTGCTGATGCGAGCGTTGGCGGTAGCTTGTTTGGTCTTTTTCACTTCGCGGCCCCTGGCCAGCGGATTGATCGGATTGCTGGGAAGTCGCTCGAACGAAGTCGCGATCGTGCTGCTCGACCGATCACCGAGCATGCAAGAAACGCCTGCTGGGTCCGGAATGACCAAGCTACAATCTGCCCTATCGCAACTCTCCGGCACGCTCAAGACCTTGGGTGTTCAACGCGTGGCTGTATTCGATTCCGCTAATGAAAAACCCATTGAATTTGAATCGCCAACCGCTTTGATTGCTGATCCGTCGTTGATGGCGAATGGGGTTACGAGCGATATCCCCGGGATGCTGGAGCGGGCACTGTTGTACGTTAAAAACAACCGTTCGGGCAACGTCAACGTTTGGATCTGTTCCGACATGCGGGAGAGTGATTGGCGAAGTCGGGATGGCCGATGGGCCGCAGATCGTGAGGGTTTCATGGGCTTGACTCAGGAGGTGCGTTTTCAAGTCTTGGATGTGGGGCCTGCTTCGAACGAAAACCGGTCTGTTCGGATTTTGTCGGCCAAAAGAGTGCAGGGGACACAGGGCGTGGAACTCTCCCTAAGTTTCAAAATCGAACGAACGCTCGGGGCCAACGCTCCGACTGCAATCCAAATTCCCGTCGAGGTCGAAGTGGGCGGGGCGCGAAGTGTCCTGGCAGTTGACTTGCAGTCCGAGTCCGCCGAAGTGAACGACTTCCGAATCGCTCTTTCATCTGAGAACGACAACGCGAGTCTCGACAGGGGGTATGGACTGGTCCGAATTCCGGGCGATACCAACGCCGCCGACAATACGAGCTACTTTGTTTACGAAAAGCCAGCCCCCCGACGAACCGTCATCGTGAGTGACAACCCTCGGGTCATTGAAGCAATCGAATTGTGCACCAACATTTCACCAGAACAAGCGATCGAGTGCGTGACCGAAACGGTTGTTTCCACGCAGTTGGATTCCATCGATTGGAATGCAGTTGCTTTGGTCGTTTGGCATGAGCAGTTGCCTGAAGGCCGATCGCTTGAGTTGCTGACTCAGTTCATCGCTCAAGGTGGGCAGGTGTTGCTGTTTCCGCCAGAGACACCGAACGACACGGTCGCTTTGGGCGTCCAATGGACCAGCTGGCAGAGCTTGGACTCGAACTCAAAAGAGAGCTCGACTATACCCGCGGAGGATGCATCACTTGCCAAAGTCCAGCAATGGCGAAACGATTCGGAACTACTGGGGAACACGCTTAATGGAGCACCATTGCCGGTGGGGCAACTCGGAATCAAGCGCATCTGCGGGTTGCAAGCGGAGGGTACGGTGTTGGCAGCGATGAGTGATACATTGCCTCTCCTAATGCGGATCGACGCTGCCGGTTCCGCCAAGAATGGAGTCTACGTCTGTACAACGACACCTTCTTTACGCGATTCGACCCTTGCCTCAGACGGCATCGTGATGTACATCGCGATCCAACGCGTGCTTGCAGCAGGATCAGCAAGAATCGGTTCGACTCGGATGGTTTCTGTCGGGCAGCCAAACGTAACTCTTTTTGAAAACTCGGTTCAAATGGCTGGCGATACGAGTGTCCTTTCGAATCAGTTTGCTCAGCACCCGGGCGTCTATCGATGCGACGAGCTGATGGTTGCACAAAACAGGTCGGCCGATGAAGACAGCGGCAAGCTCGTCTCATCCGAGGCTCTCGCTACATTGTTCGGTTCGCTGAACTGGTCCAAGATTGACGTCGGAGCATCCGCCAGGAGCTTGGTGCAAGAGATCTGGCGTTGGTTCGTGATCGTCATGTTGATTGCGTTGATGGTGGAAGCGATCTTGTGCATGCCTAAACGACGGCAAGCCTCTCTTGTGCGGAAAGCAGTATGACGGACCCACAACTCAATATCGTGCTTTATCAGCCCGAGATTCCTCAAAATACTGGGAACATAGGACGCACGTGTGTCGCGCTCAACGCCAAGCTATGGATTGTTCGACCAACGGGCTTTCGATTGGACGACAAACAATTGCAGCGTGCCGGTTTGGACTATTGGCAACATCTCAATTGGGAATCGGTCGATTCGTGGGGGCACTTGCTCCCGACGTTGCCGATTGAGCGAACTTGGTTCTTTACGAAGTTTGGTCAGCGTTCGTATACGGATGTCGCTTATCAAGCGGGCGATTGGCTTGTTTTTGGGAGCGAGTCGAGTGGCCTGCCCGATTCGGTGCGAGAGCAGTTTAAATCGCAATGCTTAGCGTTGCCGATGATTGGCCCCGTTCGCAGCTTGAACCTATCGGTGGCGGTCGGAGTCGGCATGTTTGAAGCGTACCGGCAGATTGCTATCGCGCAAACAGTGGATTCCGTTGCAACTTGAATGACACTCACTTAGTTAGCGGAACGGCGCAAGCCGTCCGGTGAGTGTTGTACCAAAAACCGGAAGTTCCTTCCGGTTTCAAACACCGCAGATTGCTGTTCGACCCCCATGGCCCTTTGGCCGTGGGTGAAGGAGTTTAGTAGCTAAAAACAAAGGCCCCACCGCTCTCCCCATTCACGCATCCCGCCTCCGGCAGGATGCGTGAATAGGGGATCTTTCAACTACGCTATTTGGCTACCAAGCTTATTCACCAACCAGACGAGCTGGCTGGGCTCTCAATCGCGGACAGTGCCATTGGACGCCCTGCCACCTGCAAATCAAGATCCCCAAAAACGGAAGGGACTTAAGACTTTTTTCACTAGCGCGTTGCGGCTGAAAGTGCGTGCCGTCGGGCTGATGCCATGGGCAGAGATTTGCCGCCCTCCGGGCTAACAGCTTTTTTTCGTCGCCTTGATCTGAGGTCTCGAGCAGTCACTACGGTTCCGATCATGACAATGATCGCAAGACTGCTTGGTTCGGGGACCTCCGTAATGTTCCAGGCCAATCCAAATTGGGTGTCGATATTGGCCTAAGACTTTTCCCCCTAAAGTGCGCGAAAGAACTATTTTCCGAACTATTTCCAGAAACTATTGACATTGAACGACTGCCTTGCGATAAAAACATTCCGAGTTTGGACTCGACTAACCCAATACGTATCTTGCCCGTTCATTTCAAAGTGCTACTTTTCGGTTACTACTCCGCCCGGGGCGTTACAAACAATGCTCACAAGCTCACAGGGCTTATTCGCTGAAAAGGCGATTGCAATCCTTGCAATGATCGTGCCGATAGCGCTCGGTTGTAGCGGTCAGTTCTCAGGTTATAATTGTCAATCACTCCGAGTCGCGGTCGCAAACCCGGATGAGTAGTGGTGACCCTCCCTTGTGCTTGTGAGGTTCCATTGGGGGCCTCACGGTTCGTACAGAATCTTTATTCAGCTTTGGAGCCTTCTGGGATGATACGAAATAGTTTTTTATCAGGATTAGTCATTTTTTGCTGTTCTGCAATTTGGACCGAAGTAAGAGGTGACGATAAATCGGAAGTGGTTGTAGGTGTTGATGCGGTTCATTTGGAAAAATTGCTTTTCGCAGCCATGGATCGTGTGCAATCGAAGGCCGCAAAAACTTCTGGATATGCCGTGTACGAGATTGCAGACAATCAGCAAATCGGAAAATCGAAGACTGGAAAGGCGATGGCACAAGTATGGGAGATTTCTGTTTGCGGGAAGAACTGCATGAAGGTTTTGCGTACCGAAGGAAGCCGCGAAGTGCTTGAGGTGGTAAGCGAAGACTACGCCTTCGTTCTCACACGCCCCAAGGCTGGAGTGTTCTCACTCGCCGGAGTGCAGCGGAAAGGACAAAGTTCAGCTGATGATCAACTCATTAAAGACAAAATTTATACTTCAAGGTATTATCTTTTGGATGCCTACAGTTATTACGGAAGAACAGTGTGGGGACTGGTTCGCGATCCAGGCTTCAAACTGATCAAGATCAACGCATTCCGTGACGACTCCGGTGAAGTGCGAGTCCGCGTAGATTTCGACTACGCACCCATGAACAAATTGTACGACGGATTTAAGGATATTGATGATTGGACACTCAATAGTGCGTACCTTATTTTTGCGACGAAAAATGACTGGGAGTTAATTGAGTATGGTAGGCCGGGTTTCCCTAGAACTGTAGCAATAGTCGATAATCATCCCAATGACCAACTTGGCTTCACAGAAACTGCTGTCGCTAGGGTTATTGGAGAGGGCGGAAAGATCAAAGAGGAATATTCGGTACGGTGTTCTAAGTCGAGTTACGATCCGATTCCCAAAGAGCATTTCTATTTGAGTCATTATGGTTTTCCAGAACCCAATTTTGGTACTCCGTCCCGATGGCCGTGGATACTCGGTGGCTTGATATTGGCCGCTGTCTGCGTTTTTGCGTCCCGCCGATTTTTACGCCGGTGAATGCAACATGAAAACCGCCGCCAAACTCCATCGGCATGTCACCAGAATCCTAATAGTTGCGTCAATTGTGCTATTGGGATCAATGGTCGGTTATGGGATGACGCCCATTGCAACGCGGTCGATACCTCATGGTGCGGTTGTGCATCCCGTGTGCTGCATCGCGTACTCGCTGCGAGCTATTGAGACACGGAAATGGCAATTGGTCTGTTCGTGTTGGGCTGGTTCGGCCATTATTGATCCGCGTGGTAAAATTATTAAGCAATTGCCACCAGAGGCGGGAATCTTGCGAACCGATCAATTGTGAGCGAGTACATATGGTGTGAGAACCACCGCAGCTGAGAGTAGAAACGGGAGCTATCTATGCGACAATACCGTCAAACTGGTTTTACGATGATTGAACTGCTGGTCGTAATCGCGATCATCGGTGGCCTAGTCGCGTTACTACTTCCAGCGGTGCAAGCAGCTAGGGAAGCGGCGAGGCGATTGCAGTGTCAAAATAACCTAAAGCAAATCGGCCTGGCATTGCACAATTACGAGTCCGCACTTAAGCGATTGCCGCCTAGCATGATTTGGTACGGACGAGGTGAGACTTTGGGTGGGGGAGTGTTACCCATTGGTACCATCGATCATATCGGGCTGGGGTCTGACCCAACTCTAGATCGACTAAAGTTCAACTGGGTTATTATGCTGCTGCCGTACATGGAACAGGGTACCCTGCACGATTCATTCCATCGTGACCTAACTGTAAATCATCCGCTCAACAAACCCTTTCGGACAACGGAAATACCTACTCTCAAATGCCCCAGCGACGGCTACAACGCCGTGCCATTCGAACGCGGACAACTTGCAAACGTTGCGGGACATACATATGCCCGTGGAAACTATGGTTTTAACATGGGCGTGAATCGAACATGCATCAACATCAATGGCAATTGCCCGTTAGGATTCAATTCTGACTCAAACGATTTAGTCAACACAGCCAGCAAGATATGGGGCAGCGGCATCGGGGGATTTAATGTTTCATATCGCTTGAGCGATTTTCCTGATGGACTTTCCAACATTGTAGCCGTCGACGAAATACGCTCGGGCATTTCGCCAATCGATTCGCGCGGTGTCTGGGCTCTTGGAATGGGTGGTGCAAGTATCACGGGAGCACATCCAGGTGGCCCCAATTCTCAAAAAATAGGCGACGGCATTACTGCGTGTGGCATACTCACTTTAACGATGAGCGAAGCTGAACTGAAAAGAATGGGAATGCCATGTGTACTTTCCTCAATTTCAAGCAACTTCGCGGCAACAGCCCGCAGTCAGCACTCGGGTTTAGTCAACGTATTGCGGCTTGATGGATCGGTCGATACCGTAGCCAACCAAGTTGAATCGCTAGTCTGGTTAAAACTCCACTCGCGAGACTCCCGACTGGCAGAGCAATTGCAGTAATTTTTTGATTGGGTCACATCAGGTTTTAGCGGGTGCAGTGGCGCGGCGACAGGGGCTAGGTCGGTTAGGCCCGTGCCGGGTACGCGTTAGGCACCTGCCGCAGCCGGGCTTTCGGTTGGATGACAAACAATTGCAACGTGCCGGTTTGGACTATTGGCAACATCTGAATTGGGAATCGGTCGATTCATGGGGGCACTTGCTCCCGACGTTGCCGATCGAGCGCACTTGGTTCTTTACGAAGTTTGGTCAGCGTTCGTATACGGATGTTGTTTATCGCTGTCACTTGATTATATGAGGTGGAAAAAAGTTATCGTATTGCCCGGAGCGAAGTAACGGCCAAGTTCTTCTTGCGTAAGTGATCGGCCAAGTTGAGGATCGATAAAAAGAACGCCATGCATTGGGTCCCGCTCTACAGTAAACACATGCCCCAACCCGTCTTTGGGATTCAACGAATTGAAGGCAACAATTCCGCCGCCCCCGGCAGGTCCTTTTTTAACAGCATCGACGATCGAGTTTCGGGCTTGGTTGCCGCCCAAGTAAAACACGCGAGGTTTTTCTTTTCTCGACTTAAATGCGTTGAGCTCTTTATCATCTATACGAAACTCCCACATGCTTCTATTTGGCTCCATGTAAACGGGCAAGGCGGATGCCCTCGCAGGTTCCGTTCGATTGTGAATCTTGGATTTCCAGTAGGTTAGATTGCAGTTCACGCAGTTTATTCGTCGTCCTATTATCTCTTGAAACTCTTGCGAAGTCAGAGCGCGCAGAGCACTTTTTTTGTCTAGTTGGTCGTAATAGTCTTCATTCATCGAATAAAGATGCGACTCTCGATCTGGATGCGGCACACCCTTCGGCGGTAGCGGAGTATGCGAGGCACCATATGCCCCCCCGGCTCCAGTGTTTGACACTCTCCCTTTGATTGGGATTGTCTTTGGAATCGATCTGAGATCGAGTTGCCCAGCCTTCAGGATGAATTGGATGGATTGGTCCACCGCCTTTGCGTTTAGGTAGGCGGTGAGTCTGTAGTCACCGGATCGGGCGGCTTTCCGTGTGGCGTCAAGGTGATCGGCAATTGCCTTTGATGTATCGCTTACTTTTTTCAAAAACGCTTTTTGCGGATCTCTCGCTGCTTCAGCAATGCCTTGCAAGGTCTTAGGAATTCCCGTTTCTTTGAAGTCCTCGTTCGCTTTTTGGTAATGTCCTTGAAAAACTGCTCTCACGACTTTTGCAAGTGTTTTAAAGAGCTTTACCTTCGCATCATAGTCGTCCTTCATCGCCTTCAAAACGTAAGTTTGTGAGCCCAACGTCGCATCCAGAATCGGCCTTATACTCTTCAACGCGGTGTCTGCGTCCTCTAGTACTCCTTGGAGCGGTGGGACGCCATGATTGGTCGACACGGCAGTCGTCAGTTTCTTGCCTTTACTAGGTGATGCATGACCTCCGCTTGCATGACCAGACAAGCCTGACTGTGGTTTGCAGACTTTCCCTTTTGTCTTTTTCTTCGGCTTCGGTTGTGCTTTAGGATGCTTGACTGGTTCGGGATGTCGAGGCGTAGGCGAGGGTCGATTCGATTGATTTACAACCTCATTCGTAACCGCGTCTAAATGAAACGCTAATCTCCCAGCAACCGCCACGTCTCCACCTAGATTGGTAGAGTCTAGCCCCAGCGGGTCCGTTGCATTCGTTGGCGAGTTTCCTACATAACGACTCAGATTCGCATCGCCAGCTCCAAAGCCCAACGGGTCTTCCGATAGGAAGCGGCCTGTTGCCGGATCGTAGTATCTCGCTCGATAATACGCCAAGCCCGTTTCTCGATCAAACTGCTGACCCGTAAATCCGAAGACCGTGTCTACCGCCGCATCGGTTTGCGAAACGAGCCTTCCAAAACTATCGTAAACGCGATGGTTCACGACGGTTCCGCTGTTGTCTGCTAGGTCACGAATCGTGCCCAATTGATCTGGCAATGTCCACAATACTTCTCCCAATGCATTCTCATCCGCAAGTACGGAATCGATGCTCAAACCGTGCAGATACCTGTGAGTCAGATTCCCGACGCCATCGAACGCGAGTGTTAAGTGCAATCCATCGTAAACAAAGCGTTGCTCCACCGCTTGAGCCGGACCATCGCCATCCGAATCAACTATCTTCCCAATTCGATTGTCCATTGGGTCATAGACGTACTGTGCCCGACTGGAAATGGCACCTGTGTTGTTTCGAACGATGACGCTGGTCAGTCGATTGCGATAGTCCCACTCATACTCGGTGCGATCACCCGAGTTCTTATCGACACGCAATGTCCGATTGCCTTCGTCGTCGTATTCATAGCGAAACTGAGCGTCCTCGACTAAGCGATTGTTGAGACCCGTTTGGTTGTCGTTGCCAGTGCGGTTGCCGTTGGCGTCGTATGTATAAACTTCATTGGGTTGCGCAGCATGATTCGCCTGTGTCAATTGCGATCGAACATCGTATTGGTAGTTCGAAACCCCATCGGCGCTGGTTGTCATGGTGATTCGATCGGCGATGTCATATTCAAAGGAGTATGCGGCAAGACTCTGAGTGCCTTTCCGATGCACGAGCGATGTCAACCTCCCGGCTGCGTCCTGAGTTACATCTGTACTGATCACAGGAACGCCCCCGGCGGCATCTTTAAAACGGTCCATGCGAGTCAATTGGCTCGCCGCGTCAAACGTGTATTCAATCCGTTTCGCCGCGACCGCTGTCCCGCTCTCCGTCAACTTCGTCGGGCGATAGAGCGAATCGCAAGAGATCGATTTTGTGGAGCGTATCGTGCTGTCTCGACTTTCGGTTCGCTGAGTCAAATTATCAACTGCGTCATAGCTGAGTCCCCAGACGACAGCAGGCACGTGTGGTGTCCCTGCGTTGGAGACTTGGGTCATCCGACCATCTGCATCGTAGGAAAAACTGCCGACTGCGTCAGGATCCGAGTAACCCGTGAGTTGGCTCGCTTTGTCGAATGTCGAGTTGATTGCTCGGATCGCTTGCCCCTGTGCGTTGAGCCATTGCTCTTGAGTTTGCCGATCGAGAGAATCGTAGCTGAGTCGAATTTGTCGACCGTTGCGGTCCGTCCGCAAAGTTAAATTGCCAACCGCGTCAAATGCGTATTGCTGGGACTTGCCTAACGCGTTGGTGTCCCGAGTCATTCGATTCAGGTCATCAAATGCAAAGCTGGTAGTGTTCCCGGCTGGATCCCGAACCGATACCGTATTCCCAACACGATCGAATGCGAATTCGGTGCGTCCGCCCGCGGGATCGATCGTCGCGGTTTGACGATACAATGCGTCAAATTCACCTCCCGTTGTTTGACCGAGTGGGTCGGCGGCTGAGAGAACATTGTCCATCGGATCGTAAGTCATCCGAGATGTATTGCCGATCGGATTGGTCATCGCGACCATTCGATCCAGAGCGTCAAATTGGTAGCTGGTCGTACGCGATAGGGGGTCCGTATCGTTCAATCGGTTCCCAACTGCATCAAAAGCAATTGCGTAAATACCACCGAGTGCATCAGTCATTCCTACCATCCGATTGAGAGAATCGAATCGGTAACGCGAAATGGCACCCAATGCGTCGGTCATGGAAGTCTGATTGCCATAGGGGTCGTAGGAAAAGCGAGTCTCATGTCCAAGTGGATCGATAAGCCGGGTTGGTCGATTCAGCGAGTCATAAATGCTTTGCGATTTCCGCCCCAATTCATCCGTGGCGCTAATCACATTTCCCACTGCATCATACGACATCGCAGAACTATCGCCGAGCGCATTGGTCAGCAGTATCATTCGGTCCAAACCGTCGTAGGAGTAACCGGTAGTTCTTCCTAATTCATCCGTTGTTCCAACAGCGTTCCCTACAGCATCGAATTGAATTGTCGATAGGCCTCCGATCGCGTCCTTTCGCTTTACCATTCGGTCAATCGCGTCGTACTCGTATTGCGTCCTGCGTCCGAGTTCGTCCTGCGATTCCGTAAGATTGTCCACTAAGTCATGGGTGTAAGTCTGAGTAAAGCCGAGCGCGTTAGTCATTCCCGCGGTTCGATTCACGGCATCGTAGAGATAAGTCGTACCATTGCCGAGTTTGTCGCGTTGACCGAGCAGATTGTCTTCTGTGTCGAACGTGAAATCCATCGTTTGTCCCAATGGATCGGTACTTTTGATGATTCGGTCGAGCGCGTCGTAGTCGAATCGAGATGTCCTGCCCAAAGGATCCTGAACGGCAGTTTGGTTGCCCAGGGCGTCCATGGTATAAGTCATGACGCCGTCGGCAGCATCCACAATCTCGAACAGTCGGCTAAGGTTGTCATATCGAAATCGAGTACGCCGGCCAAGCTCATCGGTACTCGAGGTGACGTTTCCGACCGCGTCGTATTCCAGCGAGGTCGTTCCTCCAAGGGCGTCCGTCATGACAATCATACGGTTCAGTGCGTCAAAAGTCGCTCGGCTCGAACGTCCCAACTCATCCGTCGCTGCGGTTGCGTTTCCAGCTAGATCGAACTGAAACGATGCGATCCCGCCGAGCGGATCTGTCTGGCGTACTAGACGATCCATGGAATCGTACGCAAAGTTTGATTTTCGTCCGAGTTTGTCCGTAGCGGATATCAAGTTGCCATTTGCATCGTATTCGGAGCGACCGGTATTTCCTAACGCATCGGTTCGAGCCGTCAAACGACTTAGACCGTCGTAGCTCATTTGTGACGTGCGTCCCAACGGATCCTTCAATGTAACGAGGTTGCCCATCGTGTCATACGTAAAGTTGCTGACAGCCCCAATCGCATCCGTGAGCGTGACCATTCGGTCCAAGTCGTCGAACGTCATTTGAGTCGTGCGACCGAGGGAGTTAGAGTAGGCAACTTCATTGCCAACCGCATCGTAGACAATCGTTCGCACGCCACCCAGCGGATCGCGTGAGCTAGTGTTTCTGTTGCGTTCGTCGAAGCTGAATTCGGTTCGCCTACCCAGCGCATCGACAATGGCTGTGTTGTTGTTAGCTACATCGTATTCCAAACGCGTTGTGTGGCCAGCATTGTCCGTGATAGCGACGATACGACCTCCCTCATCGTATTGAACTACACCTCGCTGCCCATTTTTTGCAACGAAAACAACGAGTTCATCGGCTGAGTTGTAGATGTTTTGCTGAACTTGACCGAGGGCATCGATCGTTTGAATCAATCGATCTCGTTCGTCATAGACATTCCGCCATGTGCGTCCCAGTGGATCTGTTATTGTTGTGAGATTGTCGCTGGAGTCATAGCCCAGAACGCTCATCCCACCGTCTGGGTTGGATATGGTTACGAGCCGATCGCGCGAGTCGTATGTGGCACTGGAAACAAATCCTCTTCCATCCGTTGTACGAACAACGTTGCCAGAGGCGTCATACTGATACTGTGTCGTCGCTCCTACCGCATCCGTCATCGAAACGACACGGTCCATCACGTCATAGGTATAAGACGTAACAAATCCTCTTGAATCGGTTTCTTTGATGGCTAGGCCGTTCGCATCATATAGAATCGAAGAAACCGCAGAAGTAATTGGACCGGCTCCATCGGCATCCGCTTCGATAAGTTTCTTGAGGCGACCCATCACATCGTATTCGTAGCGAGTAACGCGTCCGAGTTCATCGGTCAGGCTCAAAAGATTGCCAGCCGCGTCGTAGCTGAAGAGCGAGCTCGCCGCGACGGGCGTGCCAACAGCATAGTGGATCGCAATCAACTGACAAATCGGGTCGTATTCGTAATCGGTTACTATGCCGCGGGGATCCGTCATCGACGTAACCAATCCTAGCGCGTTAAATGCGTAAGTCGTAACCAGATCGTCATTGCCGCCAACCGTCCCGAAGACGACTCGCTCCTCTAGCGTATTGCCATTGATGGGGTCAAGCGTGAAGATTGTCGTTCGATTTGTATCATCGGTATGACTCGTTGTTTGAGCAAACGTAGAATCATATGAGAATCGTTCGCTCGTTCGAACATTGCCGTTAACACTCAATTGGTTTAGCCGT
>Ga0105045_10004241_pt1 | contig 12427 bp, 13 predicted proteins | sample MAT02_FD_78089 | JGI IMG/M metagenome (GOLD analysis project Ga0105045, IMG submission 78089) | Freshwater microbial communities from Lake Fryxell liftoff mats and glacier meltwater in Antarctica - MAT-02 (megahit assembly) | ecosystem: Environmental > Aquatic > Freshwater > Ice > Liftoff... | reverse complement strand
GCGTTAGTTCGCGCAGCATCGTCGAGTCCTGCAGATGTAAGGAAATCAGCTAAGAATAGTCTAAAGGCTAAGCTTTTTAATGCGATGAAAGATGCCAAGCTTGATGAGAGTGAGTTTGCTGATTTCAAGAAGATCTTCGCTGCGCTGAACAAAGGGCTTAAGAAAAGCTAGCAGCCCACAGGGCGCGCAGTCATGGCGCACTAGCCCCCTCGCAGCATCGGTGCGCCATGGACGCACCCCTACCCATAAACCCCACCCCTCAGCCCCACCGTCACCACGACCACCACCCACCGCCCGTCCTCGATGCGGCACACAATCCGCCAGTCCCGCACCGTCACAGGTCCATTCCGGGCCGAGATGCCGGTTCTTGCCATCGCCCCGTGAGCCTGTTTCGCTTTTCCTGTGCGCAGGATAGACAGCGGCAAAGGCGAGGGCATCATGCTGACACGGACCGAACTGATCTTCCTGCGGCTGCCCGGTCTGTGGCTGGCGGTGGTGCTGACCCTGATCGTCGCCCTGCCGGGGTTTTTTACCCTGCCCCCGGTGGACCGCGACGAGGCGCGGTTTGCGCAGGCCTCGGCGCAGATGCTGGCGTCCGGCGATTGGGTGGACATCCGGCTGGGCGACGAGGCGCGCCATAAAAAGCCGGTGGGAATCTATTGGTTGCAGGCTTCTGTGGCAGCCGTGACCGGGGCGGAGACGCAGATCTGGGCCTATCGGCTTGTGTCGTTGCTGGGGGCGTTGATCTCGGTCGGGTTCACTTATGGCATCGCGCGGCTGGTGATGCCCAAGGGACCGTCCGTGTTGGCCGCCGTGGCGCTGGGGGCGTGTTTCCTGCTGGGGGCCGAGGCGCGGCTGGCGAAAACCGATGCGATGCTGCTGGCTGCGATCATGGCGGGGCAATATGTGATCGCGCGGATGTGGCTGCCGGAGGGAAGGGCGCAACGGGTGAACCTGCCGTTCGGGGTCGCGATGATGTTCTGGGGGGCGCAGGCGGCGTCCATTCTGATCAAGGGGCCGATCGGGCCGATGGTGGCGGTGTTTACGCTGGCGGGGTTGTGTGCGGTGCGGCGCGATGTGGCGGTGCTGCGCGCGCTGCGGCCCTGGCGCGGGTTGGCGATGATGCTGGTGCTGGTGCTGCCGTGGTTTGTTGCCATTACAATCCGGTCGGACGGAGCGTTCTGGCAAGCCTCGGTCGGGGCCGACATGCTGGCCAAGATCGCGCAGGGGCAAGAGAACCATGGCGCGCCCCCCGGCACCTATCTGGCGCTGGTCTGGGCCACGTTCTGGCCGGGGTCGCTGGTGCTGGCGGCGGGGATTCCGGCCCTCTGGCGCGGGGGAAGGCGGGCGCCTTTGGTGCAGTTTGCGCTGATCTGGGCGGTGCCGGTCTGGATCGTGTTCGAACTTACGGCGACCAAGCTGGTGCATTATGTGCTGCCCGCCTATCCGGCGTTGGCCTTGATGGCGGCTTGGGCGCTGTGGACCGCCGGGCCGGGTCGCACCTGGATTGCGGCGTTGTTGGGGCTGGTGCCGCTGGCCATGCTGGCCGCTTTTGCGGTGGCGGCGGGGCAGGTCGGGGCGGGGCTGGCATGGCCGTTCTGGCTTGGCGTTGTCGGGTTGGCGGTTGCCATCCCCCTGATTGTCATCACATATCGGCGCGGGGCATTCGGTGGGCTGACGGTCGCACTGGCCGGGGGTGGGTTGGCGATGTCGGTCGCCGTCTTCCCCAGCCTTGCGCGGATGCCGGTTCTGTGGCCCGCCCCGGCATTCGCCCGGATTGTCGCAGAAAATCCGGAGTGCGATGTGGTGTTGGCAGGATATGCCGAGCCGTCGGTGATCTTCCTCACGCAAAACCGGGTGCGGTTCGTTTCGGCGGAACAGGCGCTGGCGGCGATGACTGCCATGGGGTGTCACGTCATCGGGATGCCCGTGGATCGGGCCCCGCCCGCTTTGGTTCCGTTCGCGCGGATTGACGGATTGAACCTTGGCAACGGCAAGAACCTGTCGCTGTCGGTCTTTGTCACGCCGTGACTTTGCGCCCGTACCGCGCCATGAACATCGTCACGGCCCCCTCGACCGTCCGCGTCAGATCGCCCGGCGAACAGCACGGGCCTGCGCCAAAAATCGAGCGGTCCTGAATGTTTGCCTTGCACAGTTGCGCGAACTGGTCGGCGGCAAGGTCGATATCGTCGATGGCCAACTCGCCCCGGTCGACCGCGCAGCCCAGATAAAGCGCCAGCCGTTCGCGGATCAGCAATGGCCCCGAGTGATAGAAGTCATGCGCCAGCGCCGGGAAGTTTTCGGATTCCGCAACGGCCACCCGGAACATCCGCATCCCGAAATCCGACATCATGAAGCTGACAAACCGTTCCGCCGCCATGCGCAGCACATCCGCCACCGGGGCGGTGTCATCGATCAGCGCTTCGGCCTCATAGGCTTGACGGCGGCATTCGGCCTTGGCAATTTCCATGAACAACAGGCGTTTATCGGGAAAATAGCTGTAGAGTGTGGCCTTGGACACGCCCGCCTCGCGCGCGATGTCGTCGACCGAGGCACGCTCAAACCCGTCCCGCAGAAAGATAAGCCGCGCACCTTCGACGACCTGATCGAACTTGCGGCCCTTGCGGATGGTCTGCGGTGCGGCACCCATATTGTCCCCCTTGGGTCAGCATAGACCAAGGGGGCGGGGCACGGCAAGCGAAGGGTCAGCGGCCAGGGGCACAGTCCACGAGGGTCAGAACAGCAGCATCGGTGCAGGGCTTGGGGGCAGGGGCCGTGCTGGTCGGGTACGTCAGGTTGGGCAAGTCGAAGCCCGTTCCTCCGGCAAGGCCGGGCGTGGAGAACAGCGCGGCGGCGATCAGCAGGGGCAGCGTTCGGGTCATGGTGATCTCGGCTTTCTGAACGGGTGAGTTTAGCCATCTCAAACTGAACCGAGTCGTTCAATTTTTCAAGCCCCTAAATGAACTGTCGAGTTCAGTTTATTGCCGTTGCCCCCACGCCCCGGTCCGCTACATTGGAATCATTCCAAGTCCGAGGAGTCGCGCCGTGTTCTTTGCCCTGTCCAACCGCCGCAGGTTTGCCGACCTGAACGAGCAGGAGGTGCTGGCGCTGGCGATTTCGTCCGAAGAAGACGACGCACAGATATACCGCAGCTATGCCGAGCGGCTTCGCGCTGATTATGCAGCGACGGCCGCAGTGTTCAATGGGATGGCCGCAGAGGAAGACACCCACCGCCAGCGGCTGATCGCCCTGCACAAGGTACGGTTCGGCGAGGTCATCCCGCTGATCCGGCGTGAGCATGTCGCCGGGTTTTATGCTCGCCGGCCGGTCTGGTTGGCTAAGACGCTGAGCCTGGAGACGATTCGCGGCGAGGCGCGCGGGATGGAGGCGCAGGCAAAGGACTTTTACCTGCGCGCTGCCGCCCGGACTTCGGATGCCGACACCCGCAAACTGTTGGGCGATCTGGCTGCTGCCGAGGCGGGGCACGAGAAACACGCCGAGGGGCTGGAAGCCGCCCATTTGCCCGAGAATGCCCGCTCAGCAGAGGATTTCAATGCCCGCCGCCAGTTCATCCTGACTTGGGTGCAGCCGGGGTTGGCGGGGTTGATGGACGGGTCGGTGTCGACGCTGGCCCCGATCTTTGCGGTGGCCTTTGCGACGCAGGATACCCATACGACCCTGCTGGTCGGGTTGGCGGCATCGGTCGGTGCCGGGATTTCGATGGGCTTCACGGAAGCCGCCCATGATGACGGCGTGCTGTCGGGTCGCGGCAGCCCGCTGAAACGCGGGTTTGCAAGCGGCATCATGACCACGGTCGGCGGCATGGGCCACGCCCTGCCCTATCTGATTCCCGACTTCTGGACGGCGACGATCATTGCGATGATCGTGGTGTTCGTCGAGTTGTGGGCGATTGCCTGGATTCAGAACCGCTTCCTGGAGACGCCGTTCTGGCGGGCGGCCTTGCAGGTGGTTGTCGGGGGGGCGCTGGTTTTTGCGGCGGGGGTGTTGATCGGGGGCGGGTGAGCGGCTCCCACGGGGGGAGTTTGTTGGCTTGTTATTCGAGATCGTCAGGGAATCCCCGACGGCCCGGCCAATGCCTGCTGCCGCGAGCCTTGTTGAGATCGACCTGGCGGGCGGTCACCGGATGCGGATCGGCGGCGGGTATGATCCTGAGGCATTGGCGCGGCTGATCCGGGGTCTGACGGCGTGATCCCGGTCCCGGCCAAGACGCGGGTCTGGCTGGCGGCGGGTATCCCCGACATGCGGAAGGGCTTTACGGCCTTGGCGGCGCAGGCAGAGACCGTCTTGCAGCAGGACCCCTTTGCCGGACATCTCTTTGTCTTCCGCGGCAGCCGGGGTGACCTCGGGAAGATCATCTGGTGGGTGAGCCATTGTTACGCCTTCGGTCAGAGAGACAGTAGCGCAAGAAGCGGGCTTGCGTCGCCATTGTCTGTCGGAGTTGCCAGCGGTTGCGCCTTCGGTTTGCAAGATTGCATGAGGGGCTATTCCCCGGTTGTGTCGCGGCGGGCGAGTTGGACGGCCAGGATGCCTGCTGCCACGATGGCGACGCCTGCGAAGTCGAGCCAGCCGATATGCTCGCCCAGCAGGAGGGCGGCGATCGTGACGCCGAAGAACGGGTTGAGGAAGTGGAAGGTCGAGGCGCGCACGGCGCCGATGCGGTTGACCAGGCTGAACCACAGCAGGGTGGCGGCCAGACCGGGCACCACGATCTGATAGACGAAGGCGGCGATCAGGGGCAAGGTCCAGGTCACCGTCAGAGTTTCGGTCGCCAAAGCCACGCCAACCAGCGTCAGCGATCCCACCAGCATTTGCAGGCCGACGATCATCAGCAGGTTGCCGGCGCCCGATGCGCCGCGCACTGTCTGGGTCGCGATGGCAAGCGCCAGGGCGGCGATGATGCAGTAAAGGACGCCCAGCGGGTCTGCTCCGGCGCCGATCCTTGTGCTCATGATCATCGCGACGCCGGTGAAGCCTGCGATCAGGCCCGCCATGCCGAGGGTGCCGACCCTTTCGCCGCGGAAGGCATAGCCAATGGCAGCCACGATCAGCGGCATGGACGACGCGATGACGGCCGACAGGGAGGCTTCGTTCCACTGCATGGCGATGAAGTTCAGACCCAGATACAGCGCATTCTGGCAGAGGCCTAAAATGATCACCGCGCGGGCTTGCGGGCCGCGCCAGCCGCCTGGCAGGTGCCAGCTTTGGCCCATGGCGCGGGCAATGCCGATGGCGAGCAGACCGGAGATGGCAAAGCGGAATGTCAGCGCCCAGAGCGGCGGCGCGTCGGCCACGATGATCCGCGCGGTGGCAAAGGCCGAGGACCACATCAGCGAGAAGGCAAGGCCCATGACCATGGCGCGCAGGTCCATCATGGCAGGCGTTTCTGGCGGCCGGTGCGGTTTGGCGGGGTCGCGCGAACAAAATGCCGGGCTGTGCGGCGGCCCCCCACCCCATTCCTCCCCACCATGTGGAGGGGGGCGCGAGGCGGACGGGCGGGATTTTTCTGTCGGGTGGTGCCGGGGCCGATCATGCGCAGAACCGCCTTTCCCGGCAAAAAGGGCCACCCCGGCGGGGCGGCCCTTGCGGCGTGATGCCAGATCACGCGAGGGCTGACAATGTCACGCGTTGACGCTGTCTTTGAGTGCCTTGGCGATGGCGAACTTCACCTGCTTGTCGGCGGCTTTGGTCACGGATTCGCCGGTGGCCGGGTTGCGGACCTGACGTTCCGGGCGGGCCTTGCAGACCACCTTGCCCAGACCGGGCAGATTGACCGCCCCGCCTGCCGAGACTTCGCGGGCCACGACGGCGGCAATCGCGTCAAGGGCGGACCCGGCGGTTTTCTTGTCCGAGCCCATCGCTTCGGCCAAGGCAGCCACAAGCTGCGTTTTGGTCATCGGTTTCGACATATGCTGTTCCTCTGGTTTATTCCGCGTCCCTTGCGGATGTTCGGGGCGGCTTTGCGGCCAATGTCCCGCTACACAGGTTTTCGGCCCCCGAATCAAGCGGTTTCCGCACAAAACTTGGGCTTTTTGCATCGTCAGAGGAAGGCGGTTTCCTCGAAGCTGCGCAATTTGCGGCTGTGGATGCGTTCGATAGGCATCTCGCGCAGGCGTTCCATCGCGCGGATGCCGATTTGCAGGTGGCGGGCGACCTGGGTCTTGTAGAATTCGGACGCCATGCCGGGCAGTTTCAGCTCGCCGTGCAAGGGCTTGTCGCTGACGCACAAAAGCGTGCCGTAGGGGACGCGGAAGCGGAACCCGTTGGCGGCGATGGTGGCGGATTCCATGTCCAATGCGATGGCGCGCGATTGCGACAGGCGCTGCACCGGGCCGGAATGGTCGCGCAATTCCCAGTTGCGGTTGTCGATGGTGGCGACGGTGCCGGTGCGCATGATGCGTTTCAGCTCGTAACCTTCCAGTTGGGTGACTTCCTCTACCGCGTCTTCGAGGGCGATCTGGATCTCGGCCAGCGCCGGGATCGGCACCCAGATCGGCAGGTCGGCGTCCAGAACGTGATCTTCGCGCAGATAGGCGTGTGCCAGCACGAAATCACCCAAGGATTGCGAGTTGCGCAGGCCCGCACAATGGCCGACCATCAGCCAGGCATGGGGGCGCAGCACGGCGATATGATCCGTCGCGGTCTTGGCGTTCGAAGGGCCGACGCCGATGTTGACCAGCGTGATGCCCTGCCCGTCGGCGCGGGTCATGTGATAGGTCGGCATCTGCGGCGTGCGGCCCGGCGAGCCGAGCGGTTGGTCGGGGGCGGTGATCACCTGATTGCCGGTCGAGACAAAACTGGTGTAGCCCGACGAAGGATCGGCCAGTTGGGCGCGGGCATACGCCTCGAACTCATCGACGTAGAACTGGTAATTGGTGAACAGGACGTGATTCTGGAAGTGTTTCGGGTCGGTCGCGGTGTAGTGCGACAGGCGGGCCAGCGAGTAGTCCACCCGTTGCGCGGTGAAGGGGGCAAGCGGGGCGGACCCATCAGCATTGCGCAAGCGTTCGCCGTTCACGATGTCGTCATTTGTGGTCGCAAGGTCGGGCACGTCAAACACGTCGCGCAGGCTGAAATCCAGCACGCCTTCCTGCGGGATCGACACGCTGGGATTGCCTGCCACCGCGAAATGCACGGGGATCGGCGTGTCGGACGCACCGATCATCACCGGGACGCCGTGGTTTTGCATCAGAAGGGTGATCTGCTGGATCAGGTATTGGCGAAACAGGTCGGGCCGGGTGACGGTGGTCGCATAGGTGCCGGGGCCTGCGACATGGCCAAAGGACAGGCGGCTGTCGGCCTTGACGTGGCTGGCCACCGTGAGCCGGATTTCGGGATAGAATGCGCGGATGCGGTGGGCCGGTTTGTGGCCCCGCAGCGTTTCATTGAAATGCTGCGCCAGAAAGGCTGTCGCCTGCGCATAAAGCTGTTCCAGCCGGTCGACGGCGGCGGCGGCATCGGTGAACGCCTGGGTGGCAGGCGTTTCGGGGAATAGGGTGCGGCTTGCGTCGTCGTGCATCTGTTTCATCCGGTTTCGATCCGGCATATAGACAGAAAGCGGGGGGGCGGCGCAAGTGAAGCCTTGATGAAGGCAGGGCGGATGGGGATAGTGCCGCCATGTCAGTTCTGCTTTCCCTTGGTCACGGCTACACCGCTTCGGCGCTTGCCGCCCGTCTTTTGCCGCTGGGCTGGCAGGTGATCGGCACGACCCGGTCGCCTGCCAATGTGAAGGAGATGCGCGCCGCGGGGGTGGAGCCTTTGCTGTGGCCGGGCGATCCGGAGCCTGCGCTGGCGCGGGCGACGCATGTGCTGTGTTCGGCGGCGCCAGAGGCTGGCGGCGATCCGTTTCTGGCGACGCATGGGGCGCAGATTGCCGCTGCACGGCCCGCATGGGTCGGATATCTGTCGACCACCGCCGTTTACGGCGACCATCAGGGGGCTTGGGTGGACGAGGACACGCCGGTCAATCCGGGGTCGGCGCGGGCGGTGCAGCGGGTGCTGGCGGAACGGCAATGGGCGGCCACCGGATTGCCGGTGCATGTGTTCAGGCTGGCCGGTATCTATGGTCCGGGGCGTGGCCCGTTCGAGAAGGTGCGCGACGGGTCGGCGCGGCGGATCATCAAGCCGGGGCAGGTGTTTTCGCGGATACACGTGGCGGACATCGCGCAGGTCCTGCTGACGTCGATCAAACGCCCCGATCCCGGCACGGTTTATAACGTCTGCGACGACGACCCCGCCCCGCCCGAGGATGTGCTGTCCTATGCGGCGTCGCTGCTGGGTCTGCCGGAGCCGCCGACAGTGGCCTATGCCGAGGCCGAAATGACCCCGATGGCGCGCAGCTTCTACTCCGAAAGCAAACGGGTGCGGAACCGGCGGATCAGAGACGCTTTGGGCGTGGTGCTGGCCTATCCGACCTACCGCGAGGGGTTGGCCGCGCTATTGGCACAAGAAGCCTGACGGTCAGGCCACGATCCGCATCACCGACCGCGCCGATTGGCTGAGCAGGGGACGCACCTCGAACGGGTGCAGCACGCGCCGGGGCGGCGGGATCAGGCGGTTGCTGCCGTCCGACATCAGCACACAGCCGTCGACCGAGAACAGCGCGGGGCACCCAAGGTCCAGGGCTATCGACGCCGTGACGGGACGGCGGTGATCCAGCAACGCGCTGCGCCCGTCGATCAGCGCACTGGCGGCGATCAGCACTTCATCCTCGCCGAAGTGATATTCGACCTGCGTGCCCGACAGGCCCACCAGTTGATCTGCCGACACCAACAGGTCCCGCATCCTGCCAAAGAACGGCGCGCGCAGCAGGACGGGGGCAAAAAAACCGCAACTGGGCAGATCGCGCCGCGTGACCCGCAAGACCGGCAGGGGGCCGTCGTCGACCGTCAGCACCTGATCCCCGGGCCGCAGCGCGCCTGCCGCGACCGGGCCGCTCAGAGTGTCGACCATGCTCGCAAGCCCGATCCACGGCGCGGTATCAGGCAGTTCCGCCCCGGTCGCAGCCCCGAACCACAGCACCGACGGATGCCGTTCGGCCCCGCTGTGCCCGGCGCAAAGCTGTAGCAGATCATCAAGCCGCAGCGGCAGGGGGTTGGTGCCTTCGGACCGCAGGACGGTTTCCTGACCCAGAACGTCCAGTTGCATCCGCCAGCGCCTGCGCGGCGCGTCAAAGCGGTAGGACAGCCGTGCTGTGCCATCGGCGCGGGGCAGCGGGCCGGGCAGGAAGGGTCGGTGCAGACTGTCGCCCTGCCGGTGCAGGATCGCCACGCCCGCCTCGGGGTCGGCAAAGATCGAAAAGGTCCGCGACCAGCCCTCGTCGGCCTGAAAATCAACCATCACCCCGCCCTCCCGCAGCGGCAGAGTGAATTCCAGCACGAACGTGCCGCGCTCCATCATTCCGGACGCGGTGGCCACGGCGGCGTCTCGACGGTCGGACAGGGCGATCCAATCGGTCATCGGTGACACGCGGATATGTGGTGATCGGCGTCTGCCATGCTTGCCCCCCAAATCCGAAGGCATGCAAATCAACCGTGCAACGCCCGTGCTGCACCTGCGCGGTTCGGGTGCGTTGACCCGGAGTTTGCCCTGCCTCAGGACGATACTTGGAGACAGGCTATGGCCAAACCGATGCCCTGTCACGGTTCTTGCGGTCCGGGGCCGCCCGCCGCCCTCCAACGGTGGCCCCCGTGCCACAGCCGTTGTCGGCGGCATCGCAACCCTGTATCCCTGCGCCCAGCCCCAAGGAAAGCGCTCCGCCATGCCGCACAGCCCCGTTGATCCCGCCCGACTGACCGCCGATCTGATCCGCTGTGCGTCGGTCACCCCCACTGAAGGCGGCGCGCTGGTGCTGTTGCATGGGGTGCTGTCACAGGCCGGGTTCATCTGCACGCGGGTCGATCGCGGCGGGGTGGCGAACTTGTACGCCCGCTGGGGCGCGCGGGGGGCGAACAAGTGCTTCGGCTTCAACGGCCACACCGATGTGGTGCCGGTCGGCGATGCGGCGGCGTGGACGCAAGACCCGTTCGGGGCTGCGGTGATCGACGGCTGGATGTATGGGCGCGGAGCTACCGACATGAAATCGGCCGTTGCGGCCTTTGCGGCGGCGGCGGTGGATTTCGTGACATTAACCCCGCCCGATGGCGCAGTGGTGCTGGCGATCACCGGCGACGAGGAAGGTGACGCGCTGGACGGTACGGTGGCGCTGCTCGACTGGATGGCCTCAAATGGCGAACGGATGACGCATTGTCTGGTGGGCGAGCCGACCTGCCCCACCACGATGGGCGAGATGATGAAGATCGGGCGTCGCGGGTCGATGACCGCGTTTTTCACCGCGCAGGGCGTGCAGGGCCATTCCGCCTATCCGCACCGCGCCAGGAACCCGATGTCGGCTTTGGTGCGTCTGTTGGCGCGGCTGGAGGCGGAGCCTTTGGACGTAGGCACCGCGCATTTCGATGCCTCGACGCTGGCCATCACCACCATCGACTGCGGCAATCCGGCGACCAACGTGATCCCGGCGGTGGGGCGGGCGACGGTGAACATCCGGTTCAACGACGCCCATTCCGGGGCCAGCCTGACCGACTGGCTGTCGGGCGAGGCGGCCTTGGTTCAGGCCGAAACCGGCGTGCAGATCGCGCTGCGGGTACAGGTGTCGGGCGAAAGCTTCGTCACCCCGCCGGGGGAGTTCTCGGCGCTGGTGGCGCGGGCGGTGCAGGCGGAAACCGGAGTTGTGCCTGTGATGTCCACCTCTGGCGGCACATCTGACGCGCGGTTCGTCAAGGATCACTGTCCGGTGGTCGAATTCGGCCTGGTCGGCCGCACCATGCATCAGGTCGATGAACGGGTCGAAGTGGCGCAGATCCATCAGTTGAAGGCGGTCTATGGCCGAATTCTGCGGGACTATTTCGCATGACGCCGACCATCGCGCTGACCCGGGACATTGCGACCTGCCGCGCTTTGCGCCGCGTGGTGTTCATCGACGAACAGGGCGTGTCCGAGGCCGACGAGGTCGACGATCTTGACGGTGACGCGCTGCACCTGCTGGCCGTGGTCGCAGGGCGGCCCGTCGGTACGGCGCGGCTGCTGGTCGTGGGCGATACCGTCAAGGTGGGACGGGTCTGCGTGCTGGCCGAACAGCGTGGCACGGGTTTCGGGGCCGCACTGATGCGCGCGGCGGTCGAACAGGCGCGGGCTCTGCCCGGCATCTCGCGGGTCAAACTGGGCGCGCAGACCCACGCGTTGGGGTTCTATGAACGTCTGGGCTTTGCGGCTTGTGGGCCCGAGTTTGACGACGCGGGCATCCCGCATCGCTTGATGGTTCTGGGGCTGTGAACGGGGTCACAGGCGCTGCCGGGAGCCCGAAGTGGCGACGCCGGCCGCGGGCCCTCGATGGGCCCAAGGAAGGCCCCCCTCTGCCGGGCAGCGATGACATTCGCGTGATCGACCCGCCCGCCGGGCAAAGTTTATCTCTGCCCGCAGCAGGACGTGCCTATAGTCTTTCAGTCCATCCTGTCAGGAGCCAGACCGTGAATCGCATCTCCAAAGCCTTTGTTGCCGGACTTATCCTTATGGCAGGCGTTGCCTACGCCGAGGTCGAGCCAACCGATCCCAACGTGATCGCCCGGCAGGACCTGATGAAAACCATAGGCGGTGCTACCAAGGCGCTGGGTGACATGGCCGGTGGCAAAGCCGCCTACGATGCCGCCGCCGCCGAAGCCGCCAAAGCCGCGCTGGTCGCCGCGTCGCTCGACGTCGAAGCCAAGTTCACCCCGACCACCGCCGATCCGGCCGAAGAAGCCAAGCCCGAAGTGTGGACCAACTGGGCCGACTTTCTGGTCAAGGCCAAAGCCCTGACCGACGCCGCCACCGCCATTGACGCCAGCAGCGCCGAATCCATCGGTGCCGGAATGGCGGGGGTCGGCGGATCCTGCAAGGCCTGCCATACCGCCTATCGCATGTAAGATCCGACGTAGCTGTCAGTCAAAGGCCGCCGGTGCAAGCCGGGGGCCTTTTTCTTCAGCCACAGGCGACGCTGATGATCCGCTCTGCCCCGTCGATCTCGATGTTCAGACGGTCGGGCGAGTAATCCATCGTGACCGCCATGCCGGGCCGGATGATCCGCACCTGAGAACCGAACCTCATCGTTTCCAGCACCGTGGCAGGCTGCCCGACCAGTCGCTGAAGCCTGGGTGCACCGCATTGCCCGGCCTGTTCTGTCGGCGGGACGGGCGAGGGCTGCATGTCGGGTGTGCAGGCGGCCGTTAGAAGCACGGCCAGCAGCAGCGCGGGCAAGGACGGCATCTTGTCGCTCCCGTTCAAGTCAGCCGCAGGTGACCCGATCGATCACATCACCCCGGCCCAGCCAGATATTCAGCCGGTTCGGTTGAAACTCCATCGTCACCACCATGTC
>Ga0105045_10004240_pt1 | contig 12428 bp, 10 predicted proteins | sample MAT02_FD_78089 | JGI IMG/M metagenome (GOLD analysis project Ga0105045, IMG submission 78089) | Freshwater microbial communities from Lake Fryxell liftoff mats and glacier meltwater in Antarctica - MAT-02 (megahit assembly) | ecosystem: Environmental > Aquatic > Freshwater > Ice > Liftoff... | reverse complement strand
TCGACCAGGTGCTGCGCAAGGGCAAGGGCCGCTATCTGCTTGGCACCCGCGACCCGCTGACCTGCTCCGATCCCCAGTTCGGTATTGCCGGGCGGCCATTGCGCACTGACAGCAACCTGGGTCCCAGCCCGGTGGTGGGCGGCTCCGAAGGTTTGTCGGTGACGCTAACCGGTCTGACCTTGCGGGCTTCGGCAAACTGAGCGCGGGGCGATGATTGCCGGCCTGCCACCTGATTGTTTACCCGCCTTTGAAGCCTTGAATCCAGATTTCGGCCAGCCAGCGCCCGAGGGACATAGATGATGAACAGAATCACCAAATTTTCCAAGAATGCTTACCGCACCGCGATGCGCAGCGTTTCCAACCAGATGACATCACCGACGTATCTGATGGCCGAACTGGAGAATATCCGCGAGCAGGTGCGCAAGTCGTATCCTGCGGATCTCGCGCTGTCAGGCTACAAGGTCTATTCGCAGAACGATGAGGACGGCATCATTGCTGCGATCTTCGACACAATCGGTACAGGGTCGACCTTCCTGGAAATCGGGGTCGAGAACGGCACCGAATGCAACACCCACTTTCTGGCGCTCAAGGACTGGCGCGGGGCGTGGATCGAAGGCAGCGATGAAAAGTGCATCGAAATCGAGAACAGCCTTGGCGGGCGGACTTTTCCAGGCCGCTTCAAGGTCATCGAGGCGATGGTCGACCGCGGCAACATCTCTGCGCTGTATGACGAGGTCACCGCCTTTTGCGGTGTGAAGGACCTCGACTTTTTCTCGCTGGATATCGATGGCAACGACCTTTTTGTGCTCGACACCCTGCTCGATAGCGGCGCGCGCCCTGCGGTGATCTGCATCGAGTATAACGGCAAGTTCCCGCCGCCGCTGGCGATCAGCGTGGCGTATAACGCACAGCGCAACTGGCAGCATGATGACCACTTCGGCGCCAGCCTGCAGGCGTTCTGCGATGTGCTGACGCGGCATCGCTATAAGCTGATCACCTGCAACCTTACCGGTGCAAACGGCTTTTTCGTGCGCGAGGACCTTGCGCACCTGTTCGAAGACGTCACGCCATCGCAGGTGTGGCGCGTGCTGCGTCTGGACCTGTGCCCGCTGCCCGCCGGTCACCGGGCCAGCCTTGGCTGGCTGCGCGAGGCGGTCAACCGTCCGGTGGGTGGCTAACCCACAGTGAAGGTTGCGATCGTTCATTATTGGCTGGTCAGCATGCGCGGCGGAGAGCGCGTGCTGGAATCGCTGTGCCGGATGTTCCCGGACGCAGATGTATTCACCCACGTCGTTGACCGCGATGCAATCTCAAAAGATATCGCCAGCCACACGATCAAGACGACCTTCATCTCCCGCCTGCCCGCACCGCGCCGGATGTATCAAGCCTACCTGCCTTTCATGCCTATGGCGTTGGAGCAACTCGATCTGACGGGTTATGATCTTGTCATTTCATCTGAATCAGGACCCGCCAAAGGCATTGTGCCTGGCCCTTCGGCCGTACATTTATGTTACTGTCACTCGCCGATGCGTTACATCTGGGATCACTATCACCTTTACAGGAGCCAGGCAGGACTTTTCAAACGCCTGTTTATGGCCGTTATTTTTCATTATCTGCGGATATGGGATCAGACATCCTCGCTGCGCACGGACAAGTATCTTGCCAACTCCCGCTTCGTGGCGAAGAGGATAAAAAAGTATTATAATCGTGATTCGACGATCCTGTATCCGCCCGTTGCGGTTCACGAGTTCGCTCCGGTAGACGCCGACGAGCTGGGCGACTATTACCTTTGGGCGGGGCAGCTGGTCCGCTACAAGCGCCCGGACATCGCTATCGAGGCGTTCTGCCGGACCGGCCAGAAGCTTGTCGTCATCGGCGACGGTGAAGAGAGAAAGGCGCTGGAAAAGATCAGCGGCGACAACATCACCTTTCTGGGCAATGCACCGTTCTGTGATCTCAAACACCATTTTGCGCGTTGCAAGGCGCTGATTTTTCCGGGCGAGGAAGATTTCGGCATTGTCCCGGTTGAAGTTCAAGCGGCGGGGCGCCCGGTCATCGCCTTTGGCAAAGGCGGCGTTCTGGATACGGTCATTGATGGCAGGACAGGTATTTTGTTTCCGGATTGCAGCGTGGATGGTCTGGTCGCTGCGATTGAAAAATTCGAATCAAGCGGGCTTGCGCAAAATTGCACCGCAGATTGTGTTGCCAACGCCGCCCGCTTCAGCGAAGACAAATTTCAGGCTGGCGTCCGGCTGGCGCTCGCGGAGCTCGGGATAAATGCCTGAAATTATGGACTGCAGTGGATTGACCGTTTTCAAGCCTAAGGGACAGACGTGCGCGGTGTAATACGCCCTTCGGATAGTCGTTTCAAGACGCTCAACTTCCTGTTCATGGTCGGGTTGCTGCTGGCAAGCTTTGATATTGCATTGAATATCGAGATTAATGACTTGTCTTTTAGAACGGCTCAGATCGCGCATGCTCTTTTCATGGCCTTCTATTTCCTCACACCTCGGCCAAAGAACGAACCACAAAATAGTACGCAGCCATTAGGGTTTAAGTGGTTGCTTTTTTGGGGGCTTTTTTTGGTAGTCTGGACACCTAATACATACCATCTCGGCTTCTCGATCGCATATACCTGCTATTTTATTTTCTCGGTATTGCTTATTTATGTATCGGTACAAGTCTTTGGACATTCCGATCAACGTATTTATGCGTTGCTTCGCGGTTATGTCCTGACGTTCGTATTTGTTGCGTCATTTGGCATGGTGCAATTTGTCGCAGGGTTGGTTGGTATCGACCTCTTGGTGACCCAATGGTGGCGTGTTGGCTCTCTGCCGCGCCTCAACGGTTTCTCATATGAACCCAGTTATTATGCAACTTATCTTATCGCAGGATGGGGTATGTTAGTATGGATGATCGAGCGAAAGGTTTACCTGTTTCGCAAGCGCCTCATGTATAGTTTTTTTCTAGTAGTTACTTTGGCAATAATCCTGTCTTCATCACGCATGGGCATTTTAATTATTGGTATTTACCTTGTGTATTATTTTGCCAAGGAATGCCTTTTTATCTTTACAAAATTTAAGGTTAGATTTGGTTTCCTGAAGGTGATCGGTTTTGCAGCGTTGGCGGTAACCGGGCTGTCGCTGCTAGTTGTAGTAACTGTCGGTGCCGATTCCCTTCGGTTTTTGCTAATCGGCACTGGGCTCGGCGGCACTGCCAACCACTCCGCAAGCATGCGCATTGGGCAATTTGAGGACACGCTTATCTTGATCGGTCAAAGCCCGATAATCGGCTATGGTCTTGGCGGAGTGCTGTCCAATATCGCGTACCTTAATGGCATTAACCTTGAAGAAGCGACAGGCATGAACATCACTATCGAGGTTTTGGCCGCATCGGGGGTATTTGGTTTTATTTTCTTCGTGATGTTCATCGCTGAGACCTTGTATGGGGCTTTTAGTTACGCACACCGCAGAGATCCACTTGCGCAGTGTCTAGCTGCAGCAGGCCTGGGTTTTGTGCTTCTCTATACCATCTTGCAGTTTAACCAGAACATCATGAGACTATTTTTCTGGAATCATCTGGCAGTAATCGCAGTTATCTATTGTCAGGTGAGCATCAAGTATGGTGCGGCTGCACGGCGTAAGCTGCGCATACCCAGCAAGACCACAGTTGCCTCACGCTCGTCATGATTAAGCGCAGCTTCGATACAGTGCGGCGGCTTGCCAGCGATCAGGACGTAAGGACGCTAGCCGGCGGGAGCATCTTGACGTTAGTGATCAAGGTGTGCTCTGCAGGGCTGACCTATCTTATGTTTGTGCTATTCGCCCGGGTGATGACCACCCAAGCTTTTGGTGAGTTCAGTGTCGGCTTTAACATCGGCACCCTTTTTGCGGTTTTTGCTTCTCTTGGGGCGCACGTCGGAATCACCCGCTGGTGGCCGGAATATCTGGGTACAGAGCGCCCGGCACTGGCGCAGCGCGTTTTATATTGGGGAATGAAGGTTACGTTGGCAGGGTCGCTAGCGGCCACAGGCATACTTGCGCTGGCCGGATTCGGCCTCACTGCGTTTTGGGACAGCGAGATGTCCTATCTCGTCTTCGCCGCACTGCTCGTGGCACCAATTGCGTTTGCCGAATATTTCGGCAACGCCCTGCGCGCGCAAGGCAGCGTCATTGCATCGCAGGTTCCCAAGGATCTGGCTTGGCGAATCATATGCTGCCTTGTCGCCATTGGCTGTTCCTGGTTGCTGTGGCCGATGACTGCTTGGCAGGGGCTAGCCTTGCTTTCGGGCGTACTTGCGATGCTTATCCTGTTTCAGTTTATATATTTATATAGGCGCTCAGGGCCCCCTGCATCGCTCAAAGCTGCAAATCGCGATGAAGGTGAACAAGTCGCTGTCTGGAAAGGTACTATGCGACCGCTATGGGGCGTTGCGGTTTTACACGCTTTTGTTCAGTGCGTAGATGTGCCTATCGTCGGGATTTACTTGTCTCCGGAAGCAGCGGGCGAGTATTTTGCCGTCGTGCGCACCGCCAATCTCATGGGTCTGATGCTGGTTGCCTCGACGATGATCTGCGCGCCATTGATCTCAAAATATGTACATATGGGCGACATCGCAACCCTGCAGCGTTTGCTGCGCGTTGTTTCTCTTATTATCGCGGTGCCGACCGTCGCCGCATATGCGCTGGTTGTGGTTTTGGGCAAATGGTTGCTCGGACTTTTCGATCCTGCCTTTGTTACCGGCTATCCGGCGCTTGTGGTGCTGGGGTTCGGGCACACGCTCAACGCCCTGTGCGGCGCGGTAGGCTACACATTGATGTTGTCCGGGCACGAGGGCACCTATTTCCGTATCATGGTGATATCCTATGCAGGCGTCCTACTATTCCAGCTGATCGCGATCCCCACAATCGGTATTATCGGCGCAGCTTTCGGGTCAACAATCGGCATGATTGTCTGGAATATGTGGGCGCGTCATGTTGCAGTGCGGCAGGTGGGGATTGACTCGACGGTGTTCTGCCTGTTCATCCGCAGCAAGGCAAGGCGACCAGCAATTTAGCACTGCACCTGGTTGCGCTAGGCGCGGGCAAGGGGCGAGCGGACAACCCGAGCAATTACCGGCAAGGATCGGCAAGACATGATAACCCACGAAAAAATTCGCGATGTTTTGCAGCAACATGCGCCGCTTGACCCCTATCTTCTTGACATAGGGCGGCGCTTTTCTTCGCATGGCTTTCTGACACGCGCAGCCTTGGGCGTATACTGCCGACTTATCAATCTTGTGAAGGTCTATGCCGAGGCGCAATATGGATCGATCGACAAATTGCGCGTGCTCGATTGGGGTGCCGGTAAGGGGCATATCAGCTATTTGATGAAGCAGGCCGGCTTTAACGTAATCAGTTGCGACATCGTCGCGGATGCAATCGACAGTTCGTTCGGTCAGGAAATTCCGATCATCACCGAAAACGCGATTGATATCGTTCCGCTAACTCACCCGTGGGAGCTGCCGTTTGAAGATGGTTCTTTTGATATCGTGTTGAGCTTCGGGGTGTTGGAACACGTCCCCAATGATGCGGAATCGATGAAGGAAATCCGGCGGGTGCTGTGCAACGGCGGTACTTTTTTCTTCTGCTTCCTGCCCTATTTCCTCTCATGGACGCAGAAGATTGCGCACATGCGCGGTGACTTTTATCATCCCAAACTATACCGCAAATCGGACATCACTCATTTTGCCGAAAAGTCCGACTTCTTGCTTGGACCAGTGTGGCATGGCCAATTGCTGCCAAAAATTTCGATGGGCTATAACAGCCGCCTCGAAACGCTCGATCGGTCCATCACCTTCAACACGCCGCTGAAGTATTTTTCGACCAACATCGAAGGCTTTATGATTGCCGGGCGCGGTTGAGCTGCAGAATAAGGGCAACTGCCTGACACCGTTTATCGGGATTATCAGGCTTGGATAGGTTCGACCATGAAGATACTTGTCGATGCGCGTGTGGGCTGGGGGTCTGGAATTGGGCGGCATATCGCCAATACCGTGCCGATGGTGGCGCGGATGCGACCCGATATCCATTTTGATGCGCAGGTGATGCCGCAGGATGCCGAGCGCGCGGCGCAAGCATTGTCTGGTATCCCTAATCTGGGGCTTAAAACTGTCGATATCGCGCCGTTCTCGCTGACTGAACAGCGTGCCCTGCCTGCCACTGCCAAAGGCTATGACCTGACCTGGTTCACCAATTACTGGGTTCCGCTGGCATGGTCTGGCCGATACATCGCTACGGTGCATGATCTGGTGCACCTGATGCCTGATCTGTTTGCTGGATCGGTCGCAAAACGCGCGCTTGCATATCAAACCTTCGCCAAACTGTCGCGATCGGCAGCGGCGATTTCGTTCGGTAGCCGGTTCAGCCAGCGGGAATTCGAGAGTCGATTCGGTAAGGTCGCGCATGCAAGGGTGCATTATTACGGGATCAATCACGGCGACTCTGCTTTTTTTGATCCCGACAACCCGCCACCCAAGCAAAAACGCCTGCTTGCGGTCGGCGCTTCGAAAAAACACAAGAATTTTGACACGTTGCTCGAAGCCTGGCGGCGCGCCAAGGTTGGCGAGGCATGGACGCTGACGATCATTTCGCCCAACGAGAAACTGCGCTCGTCGATCGATCTGCAATCGATGAGCGCGGGCACCGGGCGCACTGTGGTGCGTCAGGGTGTGAGTAATGAGGAATTGCGCAACCTCTACGCCGAAACCGCGATCATGCTCACCCCGTCGCTTTACGAAGGCTTTGGCCTGCCCTTTATGGAGGCGATGCAGGCCGGCGCGTTCTGCATCACCTCGACGGCTGATTCGATGGTCGAGATCGGCGAAGGCGCGTTTGCCTATTACGTCAACGGCCGCGATGTCGATGGCTGGGTGAAGGCGATAGAAAACACCTGCCAGATGATGGACGACGCAAGTTTCGATTTATCGGCAATCCAGCGGCGGAATATGAAACACGCCATGCAGTTCAACTGGGAACAGGTAGCGCACATCACTGCGGGCTTGATTGATGAGGTTTCTGATATTGCAGGGCGTGGCGCAAGGGGTTAACCGCCAGCAGCCATCGCCGAACCGCGAGACCATTCTTTCTGGCCTGAGAGTAGCCGACCCAATGAGAGGGACTTCACCATATGTCTAAAACCGCAATCGTCACCGGCATCAGCGGGCAGGACGGGGCATATCTGGCCGAAAATCTGCTGGATCGCGGCTACACGGTTTATGGCACCTATCGCCGGACCAGTTCGGTCAATTTCTGGCGAATGGAAGAGCTGGGTATCCAGGACAATCCCAACCTCAAGCTGGTCGAGTTCGATCTGACCGATATGGGCTCGGCAATTCGCCTGCTCGACAAGTCGGGCGCGACCGAACTTTATAATCTGGCCGCGCAGAGCTTTGTCGGCGTGTCGTTCGATCAGCCGCTGGCGACCGCGCAGATCACCGGCATTGGTCCTGCCTATCTGCTCGAAGCGATCCGCGTGGTGAACCCCAAGGTGCGGTTCTATCAGGCATCGACATCGGAAATGTTCGGCAAGGTGCAGGCGATCCCGCAGGTCGAGGACACGCCTTTTTATCCGCGCAGCCCCTATGGTGTTGCCAAGCTTTATGCGCACTGGCTGGCGGTCAACTATCGCGAAAGTTATGACATCTTCGCGTCCAGCGGCATCCTGTTCAACCACGAATCGCCGCTGCGTGGCCGCGAGTTCGTCACTCGCAAGATCACCGACACCGTCGCCAAGATCCATCTGGGCAAGGCCGATGTGCTCGAACTGGGCAACCTCGATGCCAAGCGCGACTGGGGCTATGCCAAGGATTATGTCGAGGGCATGTACCGCATGTTGCAGCACACCCATTCGGACACCTATGTGCTCGCCACCAACCGCACCGAAACCGTCCGCGATTTTGTCGAGATGGCGTTCAAGCGCGTCGATGTGGCGCTCGAATGGCGCGGCAAGGACGAGAACGAAACCGGCGTCGATACCAGAACCGGCAAGACCATCGTCCGGGTCAATCCGCAATTCTATCGCCCTGCCGAGGTCGAGCTGCTGATCGGCGATCCGGCCAAGGCTACCGCTGATCTGGGCTGGAAGCCCGAGACGACGCTCGAACAGCTGTGCGCGCTGATGGTCGAGGCCGATCTGCGTCGCAACAAAGCCGGCTGGTCGTTCTGATGCGGGTGGCGCTGACCGGTGCTGATGGCTTTACCGGTCGCTATGTGGCCGAGGAGCTTGCCCGCAGGGGTATCTCCTGGGTCGCACTGGACGGCGACATCACCGATGCGCGGCAAATCGATCAGGCAGTTAGCGCGACCACGTTCGACCGTGTCATCCACCTTGCCGCCATCGCTTTTGCCGGCGGCGATGACTGGGACGCCTTTTACAAGGTCAACCAGATCGGATCGTTCAACCTGCTCGATTCGGTTGCGCGCCATCACCCCGGCGCGGTTTGTGTGCTGGCCAGCAGCGCAACGGTCTATGGCCCGAGCGCCAGTGGCATGGTCGATGAAAGCGCAACCGCCAACCCCGCCAACCATTACGCGATCAGCAAATATGCGATGGAGCTCGGCGCCAGGTTGTGGGGCGGCGCGCTAGATATTCGCATCGCACGACCGTTCAACTATACCGGCGTGGGGCAGGAAAGCCGCTATCTGGTCCCCAAGATCGTCGAGCATTTCGCGCGGCGCGCGCCGCAGATCGAATTGGGCAACACTCAGGTGCAGCGCGATTTCGGTGATGTCCGCTCGGTCTCCAGCGCCTATTGCGACCTGGTGACCCTCGATCAGCCTGGCGCTATCGTCAATCTGGCAACAGGTCGGTTGAGCTCGATCGGCGATATCATGGCGATCCTGTCTGGCCTGACCGGGCATAAGATGGAGATTCGCGTCAACCCCGCCTTCATGCGCGCTGGCGATGTTCCGGTGCTTGGCGGCGACCCGCAACGTCTGCGCCGCCTCGCGCCCGATTGGCAGCCTGTGGCGCTGGAAGACACGTTGGCATGGATGCTGGCGGCGGCTGAACAAGCCGTGTTGCGGTAAGCCGCGCTGACTTCGGGATGGATTTACCAGTTGTAAATGATTCATGTTGCTTTGCAGCATAACGGGGGATACTAACCCCACGGTGGGTCTATCTCGGAGTCATCGTCGCCATGGCGGGTCGCAAGTTTTTGGCGCTGAGCAATTTGGTCGGGCTATCCAGCCACGGGGTGATATGTGAACTTTGCGACCTTCAAACTGGCAGCCGGTGCCACTGATCAGCCGTTCAGCGAAGTCAAGAACCGCCACAACCGTCGGCTGATTGCCTATTTCTCGCTTTCGTTACTCGATTATGTCGCGCTCGCGGTCGGCTTTCTTGTCCCGCACGTCGTTTATATCGGTGCGCTGGAACAGACCCATGGCGTGGTCATGCTCGGTGTGCTGACCCCGATCTATTTTGGCATAGCGCTGCTCAACCGCGCCTATTCCTCTGAAGTCCTCGGCAATCCGGCGGCGGGCATCTTTCGCAGCTTGCAAGGCTTTGCCTTTGCCGCCGGCAGCCTGTTGCTGATCGCCTATGCGGTCAAGGCGGGGGCTGAATTTTCGCGTATCGTGTTTATTTCAGGCGTGGTGCTGACGGCGGTGATGCTGACTGCGAATCGTTTGCTTGCCGCGCGGCCCATCCTGGCGTTTCTGGGCGGATCGCCCTACACTACTGTCGTTGTGCGCGATGGCGTCGACTACAAACCTGCCGCCGGTGAAATTGTGCTGCAACCTGTCGCTATTGGCTTCGATCCCGCCACGCAGGACCCCTACAGCTTCCATGCGTTTGCGCAGATCGTCGGCAAGGCGGATAGGATCATCGTGGCATGCCCGGCAAATCGTTATGCCTTGTGGTCATCGGTGCTCAAGGGAATGGCGGTCAAGGGCGAGATCATCTCTGACGAACAGATCGATATCGGCATCCTCAGCCTCGCCTGGCACCGCGATCATCGCACGATGGTCGTTGCCGCAGGCCCGCTCACGCTGCGCGATCGTATCGTCAAGCGTATGCTCGATCTCGTGTTGTCGATCATCGGCCTGATCGTGTTGTCGCCTCTTCTGCTGGTCGTGGCGATCGTCATCAAGCTGGAAAGCAAGGGGCCGGTCTTCTTCATGCAGAACCGCGTCGGGCGCGACAACAAACTATTTCGCATGTTCAAGTTTCGCAGCATGTTCACCGATCAATGCGACGCCAACGCCACCAAGCTGACGACGCGCAACGACAGCCGCGTCACGCGCGTCGGCAACTTCATCCGCCGCACCAGCATCGATGAACTGCCGCAGCTGGTCAATGTTCTGACCGGGGATATGAGCATCGTTGGCCCGCGGCCGCACCCGCTGTCTGCCAAGGCCGCCGATCAGCTCTATTGGGATGTCGATCCGCGCTATCGCCACCGCCATTCAATGAAGCCGGGGATCACCGGACTTGCCCAGGTGCGCGGATTTCGCGGCAATACCGAGCGGACCGAGGATCTCACCAACCGTCTCCAGGCCGATCTGGAATATCTGACGCAATGGTCGATCTGGCGGGATATCGGCATTATCCTGCAGACCTTTCTGGTCATCCGGCACAGCAACGCATTTTGACGATGACAGCCGTGCTGGGGCGATCGACACCCGCGCGCGGGTTTACGCGCCCGCCATCTGTGGTTTCTAAGCATTCAGGAGAGCGAGTTTGAAGGTTCTGGTGACTGGCGGCGCTGGCTATATCGGCAGCCATACGTGCAAGCTGCTCAAGAACAGCGGTCACGATCCGGTGGTGTTCGACAATCTGTCCACCGGCAACCGTGCGCTGGTCCGGTTTGGATCGATGCACCATGGCGATATCAACGATGCCAGCGCGCTGCGCAAGGTGTTCGCCGCCGAAAAGCCCGATGCCGTGATCCATTTCGCTGCCTCGGCCTATGTCGGCGAATCGATGCGTATCCCGCGCACCTATTACCGCAACAACATCTCGGGCACGCTAAACCTGCTCGATACTATGGCCGACGCAGGCGTGATGAAGCTGGTTTTTTCCAGTTCGTGCGCAACCTATGGCGTGCCACCGGTGATTCCGATCCGCGAAGATTCGCCGCAATCGCCGATCAACCCTTATGGCGAAAGCAAGCTGTTTGGCGAGACGATGATGAAGGCAATGGTCGCAACCGGCGATCTGGATTGCATCGCGTTGCGCTATTTCAACGCATCGGGTGCCGATCCTGAAGGTGAGATCGGAGAGTTGCACGATCCTGAAACGCACATCATCCCGTTGGTGCTGTCGGCACTTGCCGGACACAACGATAAGTTTTCGATCATGGGTGATGATTACGATACGCCCGATGGCACCTGCATCCGCGATTATCTCCACGTCAACGATCTGGCGCGCGCGCATCTGCTGGCGCTTCAGGCGCTGACCGGCAAGCCCGGCTTCGACGCGTTCAACCTGGGCACCGGCCATGGCTTGTCGGTGCGCGAAGTGGTGACCGCAGCACAGCGTGTCACCGGCAAGACGCTCGATGCCGTGGTCGGCCCACGCCGCCCCGGTGATCCACCCAGCCTGGTTGCCGATGCGTCCAAGGCTGCGCAAGGCCTTGGCTGGACGCCCACGCATTCGGACATCGATACGATCCTGTCGACCGCATGGGTGTGGATGCACGCCGCCAACAATCCGTTCAACGCAATGGGCACCTATTGACGGGGTGCCGGTATGTGATGACCGCTCGATCGGGAGCGGGAATTTGCCGGGAAAGACAGCCGCTACTTGGCTTGTGACAAATCTAGGCTAAAGCTGCTCGGCAATCCGAATCGGGGCCAGCCAATAACCTCCTAACCAATTGAAATATCAAGCAAAGGCATTTTTATGGCGAGAACTTACGGCAGTCGCAAACGCATTCTGGTTACTGGTGGTGCCGGTTTTCTGGGTTCACACCTGATCGACCGGCTGCTCGATCGTGGTGATGAAGTGCTGTGCGTCGACAATCTGTTCACCGGCGACAAGCGCAATCTCGACCATCTGTATAACCATCCGCGCTTTGAGTTCATGCGCCACGATGTGTGTATGCCGCTTTATGTCGAAGTCGATGAGATCTACAACCTCGCCTGCCCGGCCTCGCCGATCCATTATCAGCACGATCCGGTGCAGACCACCAAGACCTCGGTACACGGCGCGATCAATATGCTGGGTCTGGCCAAGCGGCTCAAGGCCAAGATTTTCCAGGCCTCGACGAGCGAAGTCTATGGCGATCCTTCGGTCCATCCGCAGCCTGAAACCTATTGGGGCAACGTCAACCCGATCGGCTTTCGCTCCTGCTATGACGAAGGCAAGCGCTGCGCCGAAACCCTGTTCTTCGATTATCACCGCCAGCACGGGCTCGACATCAAGGTCGCGCGGATCTTCAACAC
>Ga0105045_10004238_pt1 | contig 12428 bp, 10 predicted proteins | sample MAT02_FD_78089 | JGI IMG/M metagenome (GOLD analysis project Ga0105045, IMG submission 78089) | Freshwater microbial communities from Lake Fryxell liftoff mats and glacier meltwater in Antarctica - MAT-02 (megahit assembly) | ecosystem: Environmental > Aquatic > Freshwater > Ice > Liftoff... | reverse complement strand
GCCAAGCACGGTCAGCACCAACACCAGCACCGGCAACGCGATGACCTGCAACTTTTCGCCCAGCGACATCCCGTCATAGACGGTCGAGAGTGAGGGCAACCAACGCATCTGAACCGACAAGAAGAAGATCGCGATATAACCCAGCAGGAACTCCGGCACCGAAACGGTGGCAAGCGTCAGGGTCGATATCACCTTGTCGGGCCACCGGTTGCGATAGCGCACCGCGATGATGCCCAGCACAATTGCCAGGGGCACGGCCACCGCAGCCGCCCAGAACGCCAGAAACAGCGTATTGCCCAGACGCCGCCCCATCGAGGTGGCAATATCCTGACCGTTGGTCAGTGCCGTGCCAAGGTCACCCTGAAGCACACCGCCAAACCATGAGAAATAGCGGGTCAGCGGCGGCTCGTTCAGGCCAAGTTGTGCGCGCAGGTTTTCCAGCGCCTGCGGGGTGGCAGACTGACCAAGGATATTCTGCGCCACATCACCGGGCAGGATCTCGGTGCCGACAAATATCAGCACCGAGGCCGCCCAGAGAAGCAGAACACCCAACCCCAGACGTTGCGCAATAAGCTTTACGACAGGATGCATCCTGCCGTCAGGCCAGCCAGCACTTTACACCGGCATAGCCGCCCATCATCTCGCCGTTCGGGTCATTCACCCACCCCATTGTGTCGGGGCCATGCGCATCGATGAAGTCATTGAACATCGGGCAGATCAGGCCGCCATCGTCGTGCACGATGCGCGCCATTTCGCCGTAAAGTCCCTTGCGCTTGGGCAGGTCCAACTCGCCCCGTGCCTCCAGAAGAAGCGCATCGAAGCGGTCGTTGAAGAACCGCGTGTCGTTCCAATCCGCGCTTGACAGATAGGCCGTGGAATACATCTGGTCCTGCACCGGCCGCCCGCCCCAATACGAGGCGCTGAACGGCTGCGCGTTCCAGACGTCTGACCAGTAGCCGTCGCCCGGTTCACGCTTGATCTCAAGCGTGATGCCAGCCTTGGCCGCCGATTGTTGGAACAATGCCGCCGCGTCGATTGCGCCGGGGAAGGCCACGTCCGAGGTGCGCAGAACGATCGGCGATCCGTCATGGCCCGAGGCCTTGTAGTGGAACGCAGCCTTGTCCGGATCGTAAAGCCGCTGCTCTATCGTGTCGTCGAACAGCGGATAGGCGGCGTTGATCGGGATGTCGTTGCCCAAGCCCCCGTAGCCCATCAGGATCTTGTCCAGCAGCTCTTGCCGGTCGATGGCATATTTCAGCGCAAGCCGCAGGTCCTTGTTGTCAAACGGCGCGGTATTGCAATGCATGATGAAGACATAATGGCCCCGGCCGGATACATTCTGCACCGAAACCCCCGGTGCGCGCTTGAGCAGATCGGCAATCCGCGGTTCAATCCGGTTGATTATGTGGACCTGGCCCGATTGCAGCGCCGTCGTGCGCGCGGTCGCGTCGTTGATCACAAGGATCTCGACGCTGTCGGCATGGGCGCGATCATCCATGTAGTAGTTGGCAAACCGCTCGAACACATGGCGCACGCCGGGTTCGTTGACGATGGACTTGTAGGGCCCGGTCATGATCCCGTCTGCCGGGTTCTCGCGCCCGCCGCCGGGCTGAATCATCAGGTGATAATCCGCCATGAGGTAAGGCAGGTCGGCATTCGCCGTCGCAAGCGAAACGGCAACATAGTCGCCATCCAACTTCATACTCTCGATACCTTGCATGATGCCCAGCGCGCCGGATTGCGACGCCTCGTCGCTGTGACGCTGAAGCGTTGCCAGCACGTCGTCCGGGGTCAGCGTCTTGCCGTTGTGAAACTCTACCCCCTTGCGGATCTTGAACATCCAGGTCTTGGCATCCGGGCTGCTTTCCACGGACTCGGCGATCCGCATTTCCAGATTGCCTTCCGCGTCCACCTCGACCAGCGGGTCGCCGATCATGCGCAGATTGGAATAGGGCACCTGGCTTGCCGCCAGCGCCGGATCAAGCGTGTTGGTGCTTTCGCCGCCCTGCAGGCCGATCTTCAGTGTCCCGCCCTTCTTCGGTCCTTCCGCCCGCGCCGCTGTCGCAAGCACGGTGTTCGCCATCGCCAGGGTCATGCCAGCGGCGGTTGCCCTGCCCAGAAAAGCGCGGCGGCTATAGTTGCCCCTGACGGTACACGACAAGAGGTACTTGAGTTCGTCGTTCATGGCATTCTCCCAGTTGGTCGGTAATTTTTTATTGACTGACGAATCAATAGCCCGAAAAAAAGCCATCAGGCAACGTTTTCCTGCCCCAACACTGTAACGTTAGTCAGACAAAGCGGCGCAGAACCTTGTCCTCAGTGCTGCGATCGAAAACCATTGCCGTACCTTCCCACCCGGTCAGACGCGCCGCAAAGTGCAGATGCGTGGTGTCACCCCACATTTCTGTGCGCGCCTCGGTCCGCACCGACCAGCCCCCGCGCGACAGCCGCTGTTCCCACTGGATCTCGCAGCGCGCTGATAGCGGATCATCCGGCATGATCGACCAGCGTTCGGTCATTGATCCGCCCGAGACAAGGCCATGGTCAAGGTTCTCGGCATCGCCCTCGTCGTCCCCGACAACCAGATTCACACGGCCGGAGAGAAGGTCCCTCTCGACCCGGCGCACCGCCTTTCCGGGCCGCAGGACGCGATGTTTCCATGCGGGCCCGCCCTCGGCAGGAGGCGGCACCCATTCCTCCTGCGCGCTGCCCTCGTGGCGCGGTAGATCCAGCGATCCGCCCAGCAGGGTCAGGGTCGCCGCCTCGGGGCTGGGCCAGACGAACGGCCAGTAGGTCGTTGACAGCGCGAGCCGCAGCCGGTGGCCGGGCGCAAGACGATAGGCCATCTGGTCCAACGTCAATCCGAGGTTGATGGGCCGGCCAACAGGCACGGCAGATGGGGTTTCGCGGCTGTCGCGGTGGCACAGGTTCAGCATCCCATGCGCAATCCGGACGGACGAGCCATCGGGCGCCACATCGCACAGCCGCGCGACGATCAGCGCCTTTGGTTTGTCGCATGTCAAGCGCAGCGACAGCCGGGCCGCCCCGATCAACTGCATCGGTTGGGCCAGAGGTGCCGTGTCGAAGCAGACCGAACGGGCGTCGTCTTCGGCCTGATCGGCAGCCATTTCGGCGTTGAGTCCCATCGGAAAAAACTCGCCCGCCGCCAGCCCGAGTGTTTGCGGTGAGGCTACCGCTAGGTGCAGGTTCCCGCCCACGCCGCCCAGCACCATGTCCGGCGACAACGCAACCGTCTCGCGCGTGGTGCGCGAGGATGGCCAGGTGGCTTCGGCCGCCCAATGCCCAGGGCGATGCGCCGCACTGGCATCCGGTGGGGCCGAGTGCAGCACATAGGCCCGGTAGGCCGGATCAGCCTCGGCGCCGTTCGAGACCCCCTTCAACCAGCGATCCCACCAGCGCAGGGCGATCTGCAGGAACCCGGCCCGAGGGCCGGGTACCGCCATGTGCGGATACTGATGCACCCAGGGGCCGACGATTCCCTGGACCGGGACATGCAGGTTGGTCACCAGATGACTGACGGTGTTCATGTAATTGTCCGCCCAGCCGCCGATCGAAAGGACCGGCACCTCGAAGGCCCGCCAGTCATCGCAGACCGAGCCATGCTTCCAGTAGTCATCGCGTGTCTGATGGTCAGCCCAGACCGGCGCGAGCAGCCGGTCCGCCTCAAGCCGCATCAGCCACAGCGTGCGCCAGTCAGGCCGCAGGTCGGGGTCCGGCGGGCGAGAAGAGTAGGACAGCATCACCGCGCCCCAGCCGATGTTCTCGCCGAGCAGGCAGCCGCCCTTGAAGTGGATGTCATCCTCGAACCGGTCGGTCGTGGAGCAGACCGTCACGACCGCCTTCAGCGCAGGCGGACGAAGCGCGGCGGTCTGCAGGCTGTTGAATCCGCCCCAGCTTTTGCCCATCATCCCCACCGACCCCGAGCACCAGGGCTGTGCGGCCAGCCAGGCAATCACCTCACAGGCGTCTGAAAGTTCCTGCTCGGTGTATTCGTCGGACATCAACCCGTCGCTGTCGCCATTCCCGCGCATGTCCACCCGGACGCAGCCATAGCCCTGCGCGGCCATGTAGGGATGCATGGTTTCGTCACGCGGAAGGGTTCCGTCGCGTTTTCGGTAGGGGATGTACTCAAGGATGACCGGTACCGGTAAGTCCGCCGCCGACACCGGCATCCAGACCCGTGCTGCCAGGCGGTTACCGTCGCCAAGCGGAATCATCATGTTCGGCGTTTCGGTGATTGCCTGGGCCTGGTTGGCCATCAATTGCATTCGGGTGTTCCTCTTTTCCGATGGCTGCTGACGATACCTGCCGTGCGAAGCTCAGCGGTATCGTGTCATCCACGTCCCAGCGACACAAGCGATTGCCGATCGCTTCCTTGCGCCGGCCTGGTTGCCTTCGATCGGGCGGTCGGGGACGCGGTGACCCGTTGCATTCAGGCCGAGCGTTCGGTTCCGGGCGTGATCGTCTCAGGGTTGATCTGTATCGAAAGACATTGTATTTTTTCGGTCGACAACATGTTTTCTGAACTTTTTTGGATACCAGCTCAATGCTCGAGATCAACACAAGCACCTTTCCGGAACGCAAGCGCGGTTCGGGTGTGAAGGTCGTTTACGAGATGCTAAGGGATGAGATCCTTGATCTGAAACTGCTGCCGGGCAGCCCCATCGATGAAGTCCACCTCGCAGAGCGGTTTGGCATGTCGCGAACGCCGATCCGCGAGGCTCTTGTCCGACTGGTGGGCGAAGGGCTGGTTGAAACGCTTCCCAACCGTTCTACGATGGTGTCCCATATCGACGTTCTGAATCTGCACACGTTTTACGATGCGATCACGTTGATGTACCGCGTGACGGCCCGTCTGGCAGCACAGTACCATCGTCCAGCCGATCTGGGAAAGATCCGCGCGCATCAGGCCCGCTATGCCGCCTCGGTATTTGCGCAGGACGCGCTGGCGATGGTGGCCGCAAACAGCGACCTTCATTCCGCCATCGCAGAGGCGGGGCGCAACCCCTACTACACCAATCTGACGCTGCGTCTTCTTGACGATGGCCGCCGGATTCTGCGGCTGTATTACCAGTCCTTCGATGACCGTCTGCCGCCAGAGTACGTCGAGGAACACGAGGCTATGATCGCGGCGATTGCCGCACGGGACATTGAGCTGTGTGACAGGATCGCACGCGCACATGCCGATCAGATTGTGCGTCAGATCCGGCAGCTATTCGCCCGGGATGAAAGGCAGGATGTGCCGCTGTAACGCACGCCAGTCCGGTGTCGACAAATAAAATACAAGTGATAGTGTGGCATCAGTTTCGGCTGTCCGGCCGCTTGGCCGCGCCATACCGAACCCGAACAAGGAGGATGTTTGGATGGATACCGCAATTTTCACAGGCGTCATTCCAGCGCTGATGACGCCTTGCTCGGCGGACCGCTGTCCCGATTTCAACGCTCTGGTGCGCAAGGCGCAAGAGTTGATGACCGCTGGCATGTCTGCCGTGGTATACTGCGGGTCAATGGGGGATTGGCCACTGTTGACCGATGCTCAGCGCATGGACGGCGTAGAGCGGCTGGTCAATGCCGGTCTCCCTGTGATCGTCGGGACGGGCGCGGTGAATTCCGCGACCGCAGTGACGCATGCGGCCCATGCGGCAAAGGTCGGCGCGGCAGGCCTGATGCTGATCCCGCGCGTCCTTTCGCGCGGAACGTCGGCCGTCGCGCAACGCCACCACTTCAAGGCACTTCTTGCAGCGGCGCCGGACCTGCCGGCCGTGATTTACAACAGCCCTTACTATGGGTTCGAAACCAAGGCCGACCTGTTCTTTGCGCTGCGGGCCGAGCATCCCAACCTGGTTGGCTTCAAGGAGTTCGGCGGTGCAAAGGCAATGACCTATGCAGCCGAACATATCACCAGCGCAGATGACGGCGTCATCCTGATGGCCGGCGTCGATACCGGGGTGTTTCACGGCTATGTCAAATGCGGGGCGACCGGCACCATCACCGGCATCGGCAACGTGATTCCGAAAGAGACGCTGCATTTCGTGGCCCTGGCCAAGGCTGCAGCCGCCGGTGATCCGGATGCCCGCTTCCGAGCTCGCGAACTGGGCGAGGCACTGGAAGTCCTCGCCTCGTGGGACGAGGGGTGCGATCTCGTGTTGTTCTACAAGTACATGATGGTGCTGGAAGGCAGCCCCGAATACGCGCTCCACTTCAACCCGACGGATGATCTTACGCCCAGCCAGCGTGGCTGGGCCGAATTGCAGCTTGCACAGTTCAAGACGTGGTATGCCGAATGGAGCAGCCTGCCCGGAGCAATCCAGACATACAGGGTCTGACAGGCTGACCTTGTATACAGACTGTATTCTACCATTGATTTGTTGGTTTGCAGACCCGATACTTCCCGACACCTGATCTGAAACGCCAACTCACGGAGGAATACATGAAATCGTCGATTTTCATCGCTGGTCTTCTGACCGCATCCGCAGCGGCAATGCCAGCCCAAGCCGACAAGCTTGATGATATTATCGCATCTGGCACGTTGCGCTGCGCTGTCGTGCTGGATTTCCCGCCAATGGGTTCGCGCGACGCCAGCAACAACCCCATCGGCTTTGACGTCGATTACTGCAGCGATCTGGCCGCTGCGCTTGGCGTGACGCCGGAAGTCGTTGAAACAACGTTCCCCGAGCGGATCCCTGCGCTGATGTCAGGCCGTGTCGATGTTGCCGTGGCCTCCACCTCGGATACGCTGGAACGGGCCAAGACGGTCGGTTTCTCGATCCCTTACTATGCCTTTGAAAACGCCGTCGTCGCCAACGAAAAAGTCGAGATGGCGGATTGGGAAGGCATGAAGGGCAAGACCGTCGGCGCCACCGCAGGCACGTACGAGGCGATCTGGCTGGAAGACAAGGTCAAGGAATGGGGCGAGGGAGAGTTCCGTCCCTATCAAAGCCAGGCCGATGTGTTCCTGGCGCTGAGCCAGGGTCAGATCGACGCAACCGTCGCAACCGTCGAGGTGTCCGAGGCTAACGTGAACTCTGGCAACTTCCCCGGAATCAGGATCGTCGACAAGGCCCCGATGGTGCCCGACTATGTAGCGCTTATCACGCTGCGCGAGGAATACGGTCTGATCAACTACATGAACCTGTTCGTGAACCAGCAGGTCCGCACCGGCCGCTACGCCGAGCTTTACGAAAAGTGGGTGGGCGAGGGCGTTCCCGCCGACCTGACTGTCTCGGGTGTCTATCGCTGACACGGTTGCCTTGATACGATGTGGGGGGGCAGCCCCCCCGCATCTATTGCGCAGACTGACCGGGGGCGGACATGTTCGACTACAACTTCCGCTGGAACCAGGCGCTCAACTCGCTTCCGCAGATGCTGGAGGGCGCTCTTGTCACCATCGAGATCGCGGTGCTGTCCATGGTCATCGGCATCAGCATCGCCATGGTGCTGACCCTGTTTCGCCTTTCGGGATACCGTATACTATCAGCCATCACTGCTACCTGGGTCGAGGTTGCCCGCAACACACCCGCCCTGTTCCAGATTTACATGGTGCATTTCGGCCTTGGCGGCTTTGGCATCCACCTGTCGCCTTATCTTTCGTTGCTGATCGGGATAGCCTTCAACAACGCGGGCTACCTGACCGAGAATTTCCGGGGCGCGTTGAAGGCAATCCCGGAAACCCAGACCCGTTCCGCACGGTCCTTGGGGATGACTCCGCTGCAAGCCTTCCGCAATGTGGTCATGCCGCAGATGCTGCGCATTTCTTTCCTGCCGATGACGAACCAGATGGTCTGGGCCATTCTGATGACCTCGTTGGGTGCGGTCGTGGCAATGAATACCGACCTGTATGGCGTGACCAGCGACCTGAACGCCCGCACCTTCCGCACTTTCGAACTGTTCGCGATCGCGGCCGTGATCTTCTACCTGATCACCAAGGCCGTCACCCTTTCGGCCCGCCTGATCGCGGCCCGGCTGTTCCGGTATTAAGGGGCGCGCGATGTTTGATACAGCACTGACCGCGAACGACCTGATCTTTCTGGCCAAGGGCGCCGGGATGACGCTGATCGTCACCGCCATCTCGGTGTTCTTCGGCACCGTGCTGGGGATCGTCTTTGGCGTAATCCGCTATCAGATCGGCCCTTGGTGGGCCGCACCGATGACCTTTGTCCTCGATATCTTCCGGTCGATTCCGCTCCTGATCCAGCTGGTTTTGGCGAACGCCTTTGTCACGACGGTGCTTGGCTGGCGCATCTCGGGCTTTACGGTGGCCTGCGGGGTGCTGTCGCTTTACACTGCCGCCTATTGCGCCGAAATCGTGCGCGGCGGAATCGAATCCGTCCCGCCCACGCTGCGCCGCGCTGCGCGGTCGCTTGGCATGACCTGGGGCCAGGACATGTTCAACATCGTGCTGCCCCTGGCTACCCGCGTGGTGTTGCCGTCCTGGATCGGGCTGGCGCTGGGGGTGATGAAGGATTCCGCGCTGGTTTATGTGGTGCAAGTGGTGGAACTGCTGAAATCCACCCAGATCCTGATCACCCGACTGCAAGAGCCGCTGTTCCTGCTGATGATCTGCGGCCTTTTCTACTTTGTCATCTCCTTCCCGATCGCCCGGTTCGGCGGTTATCTGGAAAAACGGTGGTCCAATGATTGAGATCGAGAATGTCCACAAATCCTTTGGCCCGCTGGAGGTTCTGAAAGGCATCAACCTGACGGTCGCCAAGGGCGAGGTTCTGACGGTGATTGGCGGCTCGGGGTCCGGCAAATCCACCCTGCTGACCTGCATCAATGGTCTGGAGGGTATCGATTCAGGGCGCATCCTTGTGGACGGGGCCGAGGTGCACGCCAAGGCCACTGACCTGAACAAGCTGCGCTGCAAGATCGGTATCGTGTTTCAGCAGTGGAATGCCTTTCCACATCTGACCGTGCTGGAAAACGTGATGCTGGCCCAGACCAAGGTTCTGAAACGACCGAAAGCCGAGGCGACGGCAGAGGCCGAACGTCAGTTGAATCATGTCGGCCTTTCCGACAAGCTGACGGTCTATCCTTCGCGGCTGTCGGGGGGGCAACAGCAGCGGATGGCAATTGCCCGCGCGCTGGCCATGTCGCCCGACTACATGCTGTTTGACGAGGTGACATCGGCGCTTGACCCGCAGCTGGTGGGCGAGGTGCTGGATACGTTGCGGATGCTGGCGTCCGAGGGAATGACGATGATCGTCGTCACGCACGAGATGAAGTTCGCGCGTGAAGTGTCAGACCGCGTTGCATTTTTCCACAAGGGCGTGATGGCCGAAATCGCCCCGCCTGCTCAGTTGTTCGATGCGCCGAAAGATCCGGAACTGCAGAACTTCCTGTCATCGACGCACTAGCGTGGGCGCGGGGAAGCTGTCGATCGAAACGCCTGCGGGCAAGGGGCACGCATGACAGGTTACAACACCATCTCCATCAACGACCGTGATCCTTTTGCGCATGGGTTTGTCGTCAAATGACCGGGCGCGCGCAATCCATCCTGCCGGGGCAGGCGTCGGGCGAAGTTCTGGCCTGCAATGAGCCGATCAGCTTCTGGGGCGGGGTCGATCCGGCCACGGGCATGGTGATCGACGTGCACCACCCGCTGGCAGGGCAGAACCTTGCCGGCCGCATTCTGGTGATGCCCGGTACGCGCGGGTCGTGTACCGGGTCGGGTGTTCTGCTGGACATGGTGCTGAACGGTCGCGCGCCTGCCGCTTTGGTGTTCGCGGAACCTGAGGATGTGGTGACGCTGGGCGCAATGATCGGGGCTGCGATGTTCGGCAAACCCCTTCCGGTGCTGCGCCTGAAGCGCGAAGTCTTTTCCGCACTCGCACAGGCGAAAACCGCACAGATCACCGAAAGCGAAATCACGGCGGATGGCCTGGCGATCCCTGTTACCCCCCCCGCCACTGCCACCCTTGACCTGACGCCAGCCGATCACGCCATGCTGGGCGGCGCAAAGGGAGAGGCCGTCGCGCAGGCCATGCGCATCCTGTGCGCCATGGCTGCCAATCAGGGGGCCACGCAATTGATCGACGTGACCCAAGGCCATATCGATGGCTGCATCTATGCCAGCCCCGCCAACCTGACCTTCGCCGAAAAGATGGCCGACATGGGGGCGAAGGTCTGCATCCCAACCACGATGAACGCCATATCGGTGGATCATGCCAACTGGCGGGCGCAGGGCGTGCCGCCGCTGTTCGGTGGCCCGGCGCAAAATCTGGCGGATGCCTATGTGCGCATGGGGTGCCAACCCACCTTCACGTGTTCACCCTATCTGCTGGACACAGCACCGACCGAGGGTGAGGCCATCGCCTGGTCGGAATCCAATGCAGTAATCTATGCTAACACCGTTCTGGGCGCTCGCACGGCCAAGCATCCTGATTTTCTTGACCTGTGCATCGCCATGACAGGGCGCGCGCCGCTGGCGGGGGTCTATCTGGATGAACCGCGACAAGCGCGGCGGATCATCGACGTTGACCTGCCGGACGGCATCGACGACGCCTTTTGGCCGCTGCTGGGCTGGCTGGCGGGCAAGGCCGCGCCCGACCGGATTCCGCTATTGCGCGGATTGGCCGCCGCCTGCCCCACACCTGAAAACCTCAAGGCTGTCTGTGCCGCCTTTGGTACAACCTCGGCCGCCCCCATGTTGCATGTCGACGGCGTGACACCCGAAGCGCAGTGCATCGCAGCCGATGCAGATCATGCCCGCATTACCCATGCTGACATGGTGGCAGGCTGGCAAATACTGAATGACGGGCCAGAGGCGGTGGAACTCATCGCCATAGGCAGCCCGCATGCCTCGCTGGTCGAATGCCGCGCGCTGGCCGATGCGCTGGACGGGCGGTCAGCGTCAGTTGCCACGATTGTTACCGCAGGCAGGGCGGTAATGGCACTGGCACGCGCCGAGGGAACGCTGGCGCGGCTGGAGGCTTGCGGTGTGCAGATTTTGCCCGATCTGTGCTGGTGTTCGATTTCCGAACCGGTCTTCCCCCCCGGAACCCGCGCGCTGATGACCAACTCCGGCAAATACGCCCATTACGGTCCCGGTCTTTCGGGGCGGGCGGTGCGGTTCGGCAGCCTGTCCGCCTGCGCCGAAGCCGCGGTGACTGGCCGCGCGACGCGATCCCTTCCCCTCTGGCTTGCATGAGGCCGCGATGCGTTCGACCAAAACCATCCATGTGATTTCTGCCCATGCCGAGGGCGAAGTTGGCGACGTGATCGTGGGGGGCGTGACACCGCCTCCCGGCGTAACCCTGTGGGACCAGTCGCGCTGGATCGCCAAGGACCAGACACTGCGCAACTTCGTGCTCAACGAACCGCGCGGCGGCGTCTTTCGCCACGTCAACCTGCTGGTGCCACCCAAGCACCCCGAGGCCGACGCCGCCTTCATCATCATGGAGCCCGAAGATACCCCGCCGATGTCGGGGTCGAATTCCATCTGCGTCGCGACCGTGCTCTTGGACAGCGGTATCCTGCCAATGATCGAGCCGGAGACTCACCTCACGCTGGAGGCACCTGGCGGTCTGGTCCGGGTGCGCGCCGAATGCCGGAACGGCAAGGCTGAGCGCATTTTTGTGCAGAACCTGCCCAGTTTCGCAGCCAGCTTGGGCGCGACGCTGGAGGTCGAGGATTTTGGCACGCTGACGGTCGATACCGCCTATGGTGGCGACAGCTTCGTGCTTGTCGACGCAAAGGCACAGGGGTTCAGCCTGACCCCGGACGAGGCGCATGACATCGCAAGGCTAGGCGTCAGGATCACACGCGCTGCAACCGAACAACTGGGATTTGATCACCCGGAAAACCCGGATTGGCGGCATTTTTCATTCTGCCTGTTTGCCGGGCCTGTCAGCCGGACGGGAAACGAATTGCGCGCAGGGGCCGCCGTGGCGATCCGGCCGGGCAAAGTCGACAGATCCCCGACAGGCACAGCGTTGTCAGCGCGGATGGCGGTCTTGCACGCTCGCGGTCAGATGGGAATGCAGGACCGGTTGACTGCGGTTTCATTGATCGGCTCCACCTTTGCAGGCCGGATTCTGGGCACGACCGTCGTAGGCGACCGGCCCGCGATCCTGCCCGAAATTTCGGGCCGCTCCTGGATTACCGGCGTGCACCAGCACATGCTTGATCCGGAAGACCCATGGCCCGAAGGCTATCGGCTAAGCGATACCTGGGGCGCGCGCTAGGGTCTGGCCGGCTCTGTTGCGCAATTCGTCGGGGATTGGCCAAGTGACTCCGATGTGTTGGTTGGCTTTGACCTGCCCCTCCGAAGTTCCCTCAATCTGCTGTAGATTCTGCCTAACCCGAGTAGGAACAGACGGGCAAGTGCCGCGCATGAACCGCCCGATCAAATCGTTTCATCGTGAACCCGATCCACCAAATGTCGGGACAAAATGCCGAGGGGAACG
>Ga0105045_10004237_pt1 | contig 12428 bp, 10 predicted proteins | sample MAT02_FD_78089 | JGI IMG/M metagenome (GOLD analysis project Ga0105045, IMG submission 78089) | Freshwater microbial communities from Lake Fryxell liftoff mats and glacier meltwater in Antarctica - MAT-02 (megahit assembly) | ecosystem: Environmental > Aquatic > Freshwater > Ice > Liftoff... | reverse complement strand
TGAAGTTGCAGAGTCAACTGATGCAACGTGTTTCAAGAAGAAAGTAACTATTTCAGGGTTGAAGAAATTAACGAGATCATAAATTGTGGATTTGAATTTTCTAGTTTGATTTTGTTGTATGGCGTTTCAGGAAAAACAATCTCGGTCATCACCCGCTCACCATCGTTTATAAATATTTCTATCGATGCTAAATCAAGGTACACCTTTATGTTTCTGATTTGTACATCCCTTACACTCATCTTATTGACAGCTGGAAAAACGTCACTAAAATTTGTAATCCCTGAAGCCGTTCTGTCAACTGAAAACAAACCATCAGTCGCAGAGATAATCACTTTCTCTGCTTTATCATTAGAAAGTGTTAGTGTAAAGTTTTGCGAGCCTGCATCAACATTAAACTCAATTAATGACAACGGGCTTTCCAGCGAAGCATCTCCGGTAAAACTTTTTGGAGTCTGCACAATCGATTTAATTTCTGCTACTGGTTTAAACTTCAATTCGAAGATTTGTCCTTTTTTATTGAGCACAACTTCACGCGGTAACGTAGTGGCGCTGCGCCACGCTTTAGTAGGAACAACATTCGCATATTGCCAATTGCTCATCCAACCAACAAACAACCTACGGCCATCCGTTGACGGAATATCCGACCACGTAACCCCGGCATAATTATCAGCACCGTAATCAATCCAACGAGTTATGGTATCCTGAGGCATGAAATTTCTACCATCAAAATCACCGACAAAATATTGCGTAGCCGAGCCACCTTGTGGTCCGCCCGGATTTATACTTACCAACAACACCCACTGTGTATTATCAGCTTCATCAATTAATGGAAACAGATCAGGGCATTCCCACACGCCACTATGCGCGCCTATCGACTTACCAAACTCACTGAGCTTGCTCCATTTTTTTAAATCGGGTGATGCATAAAATTCAATATGATCTTTCACGGCAAGCGTCATCACCCATTGGTTACTTATATCATTCCAGGCAACTTTCGGATCGCGGAAATCAATAATACCCGGATTTGCTAAAACCGGATTGTGATCATACTTAGTCCACGTACGCCCTTTATCCAAACTGTAAGCAATACCTTGAGTTTGATAATCAATTTTTCCGGCACGCTCACCCTCCATGTTATGATAGGTGTAGATGGCAACAAGGGGTGGCTGTTCAGCAGAACCCAACCCACTTGTATTCTTCCAATCGACAACAGCACTTCCGCTAAAAATATAACCCAATGAATCCGGAAACAACGCTATCGGAAGATGTTCCCAATGAATTAGATCGGTGCTAACCGCATGACCCCAATGCATTGGGCCCCACACCGTGCTATCCGGATAATGCTGATAAAATAAATGATACTCACCTTCAAAGTATACCAATCCGTTGGGGTCATTCATCCAACCTGTTTTAGGTGCGAAATGAAACTGCGGTCTGAAAGCTTCGTACTCAGTTGCAACTTGTTCACTGTTTTTCGGGGCGCAGGCACCAAGCAACAGCAATGATGATAATAATACGAGGTAGGCTTTCATTGAGGTTAGATTTATAAACTATTTCAGAGCTTATATCAACTCCGAGGTTAGGCGTCTGACCGCTCAAGGGGGTCTGACGCCTTCAAGATATCTATTACTTAGTCCAATAATCAACAACCGTAACTTTATCAAGGTGTGGCTTCAAGATTTCTACAAAAGCCTGGTGGTCTGGATGAACCAAGTACTCATCACGATCTTTATCGCTGGCAAAGGTTACAAAGAAACAATGTGTCAAGCCCTGATTTAAGCCTTCAGGACTGGAGTTTGTTCCCCACTCATAATCTTTGATCAGACTCATTTTTCCTTTCAGTTCACCAAAAGCAGTTTCTACTTTCTTAACATCTTCGGGTGAAGCAGTGTCAATAAATTTAAAGAGTACAACATGGCGTAGCATTTTTTGATCTTGTTTAGTTTGGGAAGGCGTACAAGCGCCTAAGAGTATAATGACTGCGAAAGTCAATGTGGTTAGGTTTTTCATGACCTAAAGATAAACTTTTAAACAATAAAATTTAGAAGTGCAAAAACAGATTTAATATTCGTATATCAGAAATATCAACAATTATATATATTCGATCTGACTACACAGGCGGTTTGCCGACAAATTGTCAACAGTTCTAAATGATGAAACATTAACAAGATAAATTACGAGTGACATACAACTATTTGAGTCAAAAAAGGTAAGAACTCATTGGGATGAAGAAGCTGAACAATGGTATTTCTCTATTGTAGACGTAGTCGGCATTCTAACAGACAGTCCAAATCCAAGAAAATACTGGAGTGTGCTGAAAACGCGGTTAAAACGAGAAGGTAGTCAGTTGACTACAGATTGTAGTCAACTGAAAATGCAGGCAGCCGATGGTAAATTTTATATAACCGATGCTGCTAATACTGAGCAACTTCTACGATTAATTCAATCAATCCCATCGCCAAAAGCTGAACCTTTTAAACTTTGGTTAGCGCAAGTCGGCTGTGAACGCATTGAAGAAACCGAAGATCCCGAACTATGCTTTGATCGCGCTATGGAAACTTACATGGCAAAAGGATACACCAAAGAATGGATAAACCAACGACTAAAAAGTATTGAAGTAAGAAAAGAGCTGACAGACGAATGGGAAAAACGAGGCGTGAAAAAAGGAATGGATTTCGCTGTTCTTACCGACATCATCACCAAAGCATGGAGCGGAAAATCAGTTAAGCAATACAAAAAACACAAAGACTTAAAGAAAGAAAACCTTCGCGACCACATGACCAATCTGGAATTGGTTTTAAACATGCTGGCAGTGGCAACCACCCCTGAAATTTCAAAGGAAAAGAAACCAAAGACATCAGACGAAAATAAAGTAATAGCCAAACAAGGCGGAACGATTGCAGGAAACACAAGGAAGGAGATTGAAGCAAAGACCGGAAAAAAGATTGTGAGTAAGCTAAACGCTAAGAACATTATTGAAGGAAAACCAAAGCGAAAAAAATTGAAATAACAACTAAGGTTTCCTCTTGCAATTGTTGGTGTTGCGTGATTGCACAGTGCAATTCACCAACAAGTGTACTGAAGTAGCTAACCGTATTTTTGCCGGTGAAGAACACCTGCAAGCGCGGGGGACTAAAAATGAAGCTATTGTTTTTCCTTACAACCGCAAAATGCCGCTTGCATGTCATGTTGTAGAATAGATAGATGATAAATGAGTCAATTCATCATGGTAGCAACAAAAAAATATTTTACTTTTATAAAAACTTTGAAACCCACCATGAAAAATTCTAATCATTTGATGATTGCAGTATTCGCAATTTTCATTTTGGCCTGCTCAGCCGACAAAAAAACGATTGAAGATAATTCATCAAAGACAGCGCAAACGGAGGATTGGTTTTTTTTGCTTCAGAACAATTCCCTCGATCAGTGGCAGATGTTTAGCGGTGGCGAGATGAACGGTTGGGAAGTAATAGATAACGAATTGCGCGCATCGGGAGCAGGTTGGGACGCTAACCAGGATATCATAACAAAAAACGAGTACGAGAATTTCGAACTATCCCTAGAGTGGAAAATTGAATCCACAAACAGTTCGGGGATTTTTTATCTTGTGGGGGACAGTTCGGCTGGCTCGATATATGAATCTGCCCCTGAGTACCAAGTAATGGACGATGCTGGTTGGCCTGAAAAGATGAAACCCAACCAATACACAGGCGGCACTTATGCCATGTATGCCCCGGAAGGTGGCCAAGTAAAACCGGTTGGCGAATGGAATACCACAAGAATTGTTGTTGACATTCCACACGTAGAACATTGGCTAAACAATGTAAAAGTAGTTGAATATGAATTGTGGAGTGATGACTGGCGCGTACGAAAGTCTGAAGGAAAATGGGCCGAAGTTCCGAATTACGGGTTAGCAAGATCAGGACATATAGGGCTGCAAAATGCCGGCAAGGTTGTTTACCGCAATATCAAGGTGCGACAATTATAATTGTTAGATAACTTGCCGATTCGTAAATGACCGTGATCACGCAAGCGTCCCGTTTGTGTTTCATTTGCTCCCTTTATTTTGAGGATGTTTTGTGCGGTATAGCGCGCAAGGTGACCACCAAATGTTTCAATACTAACCTAATTTCAAGTTACATCATACACATGGTGAAAAGACACCAACATGGGAGGCAGCGGTACTTGAAATGGAAAATAAAATTCTCTCACATCCCCAACATTACAAACGCGCCCCAATAATAAGGGTCTTTATATTTAGTCATCAACTGCAGTTGCGCTTGCTTAAAGGCTTTAGCCTTGCTTCCGCCCTTGGCAAGGTTTGTATAGAAGTTAGTCATCAATGCCTGCGTGGCTGCATCATCTACTTTCCACAAACTCATCACCAACGCTTTTGCACCCGCTACCTGAAACGACCGCTGCAACCCGTACACACCTTCACCTGCGCGCACATCTCCTAAACCGGTCTCGCAGGCACTTAATATAATCAAGTCAGTTCCTTCAAGATCAAGATTCATTGCTTCATACGCAGTAAGCACACCATTGTCATTACTCTCAAGGTTGGGCAGTACCTCACCTTTTAACGTTGGCGAAGCACCTGCTAACAAAATACCTGACCGTAGCAGTGGATTATTCCGCGCATTCTCTTCGTTCACGCCCGCGGCCGATTGCTCAACATCGGGTTGGAAGTAACCATGCGTAGCAATGTGTACAATGGTCGGGCCCTTCATCGATTTTAAAATTGCTTCAGTAGCCGTCTTTTGCAAGTAAGGTGTTGTTTGATACCCGCCCGTCTTTAAAATTTTCACAATGTTATCAATTTCAACTTTTGTTCCCGGCAAGGCAGCGACTGCATCGCCACCATAATCGGGGAAACCCAAAAGAAAAGCATTCTTCTTAGCCGCAACGGGCTTTCTGTTTTTCAAGTCAAGAATATCTTTTGAGTTCCCAACCGTTATTAAGTCGTATTGATTTAAAAAATAAGGACCATCATTTTTTTTCAACGTGTTCAAACTAATTTGATTGTACACCCCATCCGGAGAAAGGTAAAGAGTTTTCTTTCCCGCTAAAGCGGGATCAATACGTGCCCAAAACTGATCGTATGAATATTGATCGGCTGACTTTTGTTGAATCGCATTCCGATAAAACTTCGCATACCGGGTTTCCAATTGATTTCCATTATCAAGTACAACGAGCTTTGGCGTTGCAATGCCCTTCGTAAGGATCAATGCAGCATATTTTGAGTCAGCCGTAAAATCCTTATCGAATGTGCGAATGCGAATTAACTGCACAACCGCTTCGGTCTCAGCCAGCGCAGCAGCAATCTGTGTAAAACTTACTTTCTCAGCCGAATAGCCTTTTGAAAAATCACCAGAACGTTGCGACAGCGAACGTTCGATGTCATTCGCCTCTTTTTCAAGAGCAACTAAATCAATTTTTTGCGCTGTCAGCTCTTCCTTCGACAAGGAATAGTAACGCGCAAGCGTTTCTTTTTTATCAAGCCAGGCTACATACTCTTTAATCAATTCATTGTCGCCACTAGAAAGAATTGCCTTTTTTATTTTATTAGTTGAGTTAAGAAGCAAGCCTTTGGTAGCCATCTGGTAATCATAAAGATTTTTAACTACTTCCGGTTGCGTTGCCGCTGCCTCTAAACAATAATTATAATAGCGTTGAAAGCGTGGTTGAAGCACATCCCAGTATTTTGTTTTCTCGGCTTCGCTCATAGGCGGAAAATACCGATTGATAAAATCCAACGACTTATTCATGGCTATTTCAAAACCAGCGTCTGCTTTTGTGAAGTCACCTTTCTTCCAATAAAGTATGGCAAGGTCTTCCTGCGATTTTACATAATCAGGATGGTTTGTGTCGAGAACTATGGCGCGAATCGCGAGTGCATCACCCAGATTTTTCTCGGCCTCATCAAAGCGACCTTGCATGCGATAAAAATTACCGAGGTCATTTACTACTTTCGCATAGTTAGGGTTGTCCTTGGTTTTGAATCGCTTTAAATAAAAATCGGCAGCCCGCTTCAGGTAATCTTCAACTTTGTCCATTTTATCAAGTTGGATATAGAGTAAGCCCAACGAGTTGAGAATGCCACCATAATAAGGATTATCGGCAATTACTTTTAATTTCTTCTCCAGCTTTAAGTACACTGCTTCTGCTTCTGCAAGCTTTCCTGTTTGCTGGTGCAACAAAGCCAGGTTGGATTGAAAGCCCACCTGACTGTTCAGGTTCAAATTCAATTTTTCTACAATCGCTATTGCTGTGTTAAGTTTCTGAACGGCTTGATCCACTCGGCCGATTTCAGCATAAAGAATGGATTGGTTGTTTAGTACAACTGCATATTCTTGAGACTCGCTTCCAAATAACTTCTCAACTGTTTTTAACACTTCGCTAAAATAATTTTCTGATTCATTGAAGCGCGCTGTTTCCTGGTAAAGTACAGCCATGTTATTAAGCGAAGCAGCGTAGGCTTTACTCTCCTTTCCTAAAGTTTGCTCGCGAATAGAAAGCGCTTCGGATGAATGATATTCCGCCAGATTATACCGACCCATCGTTGCATACAACAATCCGAGGTCGGCTAGTACTTTACTATAGTTAATGTTTGACGTTAGATTCTCTGCTTCATAAGCGAGTTTTGCTTCCAAAAATGAAATCTCAGCTAGTTTGAATCTTTTAGCTCCGTACAAAAATTCAGCACGATCTAAAATATCGCGACACTGTTGAGCAGCGGATTTTGTATTGTCATTTACCTGCAGATTTTTTAATGTTGATGCACCCTTAACAATAGACTCGTCTCTACCGCGCACATTCATCATACCCGAATTATCAATTACCGTGATTGCGTAATTGAAATCTGTTGAATCTAATCGATCACGACTGGCATCAATCTCATCATTACCCCGATCTTTGGCCGCCTGTTTGGCTCTTTTTAGCAGTCTGTCACCCACACCACCCAGTTGCCCCTTGCAAAAGAGTGGCGATATAATTAACACAACACCAATAAAAAATATTTTCCTCGTATTCATCAACATACCAACTTGTATTATTTAATTCTTGATCTCATTGGCATCTCTAAAAGCCTTTCTTTATTACCTCAACCCCTTCATTCACTTTCGGAAGGCAAGCCCTTCCCATTCTACCAATGAACTGTCGTTTTAACACCTCACCCCCCGTCCCCCTCCCTCTCCAGAGGAGAGGGGGTGACTGCACCCAGTAGGTTTTCTTCCATCGTAAAGTGCATCTTTCTCTTTTTAAACGTATTTATTGTTTCCTCTAAAAGAGAAGGGTGAACGGAATTTCTAGAGATACCTCATTTTAAAATGAATCGCTTTCTCTATACGCTTGTATCAATGCCAACTCGCCTTCCTTTCCTTCCTTCGCATTGCCGTGCTCCATGCCCATGATGCCGCGATACCCTTTATCATAAATGTGTTTGAAAATATTCTTGTAGTTAATCTCGCCTGTAGTTGGCTCTTTCCTTCCGGGATTATCCCCTATTTGAAAATAAGCGATCTCATCCCAACATGCATCAATATTATTAATCAGGTTGCCTTCATTGCGTTGCATGTGATAGATGTCATAAAGAATTTTGCATGAAGAGCTTTTCACCGCTTTACAGATTTCAAAAGTTTGATCAGAATTACGTAGGAATAATTCAGGAGTATCACTTAATGGTTCAAGCACCATCACCAAACCGCTGGGCTCTAAAATTTCCGCACCTCTTCGTAAAGCATCCATCACATTGGCCGTTTGCAAACCTATTGGCATTCTGCGATCAAAAAAGCCAGGAACAACCGTAGCCCATTTTGCATTCACTCGCTTTGCTGCCTCAACAGACAATTTGCACGTTTTTACGAAATTATCTTTAAACTCTTGCTTGCCTGTTGTTAACGAAATTTTCCAATTATCACCGCCATCAATTACGAACACACCCATCGTCATTCCTAATTGGGCAAGTGTTTTCCCTATTTTCTCCTGATCGGCAACGGATCTTCCCAACAATCCATTATCTTCTATTCCCCGAAACCCCTGATCGGCCATGTATTTAATCTGATCGATAAAATCTGCACCGCCATGATTTTTAAACATGCCATCGTGGGGAGCATAATTCAACTTAAACGTCTTGCCCGCAGGGGCTTTTGCCAATTGTTCTTTAGCTTGCAACGGATTCAATGCCCAGGCAGATGCCGCGGCAGTAAGACCGGTTTGAATAAAATTTCTACGCTTCATAAATTGAGATTTAAATGGAGAATGGTAAGAATTAACATATAAATTTCAAGAAAAAAAACCAAAGGGTGAAACTATACCGTAACTTATCTGAAGCAGTTGTAAATGGCCTTCAATCGATCTTTGTTGACAATAAGTATGCCGACAAGGTAATTGAGAAAATTTTAAAGAGCAATCCGAAGTGGGGCGCGCGCGACAGGCGGTTTATTGCCGAAACGATTTATGACATCGTACGCTGGCATCGGCTGTTTAAAGAGGTATCGCAGGCTGCAGATGATGATTTCTGGAAATTATTAGGAGTTTGGTGCATCTGGAGCAATGCCGGGTTGCCCGATTGGGAAGAATTTAAAGATCTTGACAAAAAAGAAATTGAAGCCCGATACGAAGCTTTGCAATCTGAACGAAAAATTAGAGAATCAATTCCTGATTGGCTTGACGAGTTGGGAGAAAAAGAATTTGGCGAGCGCTGGGACAAAGAATTAGCAGCCTTGAATGAAGAAGCCAAAGTTGTTTTGCGCGTTAACACGTTAAAAATTTCTCGCAAGGAATTACAAAAGCAACTTGATGCCGAGGAAATAGCTACCGATGCGCCTCCACAATTTCCGGACGCATTGCTATTAGCCGAACGACAAAATATTTTTACACGCCAACAATTTAAAGATGGGTTGTTTGAAATTCAGGATGCCGGCTCACAACTTATAGCACCTTTTCTAAAAGTAGACCCTGGTATGCGTGTGATTGATGCCTGTGCAGGTGGTGGCGGCAAAACGTTGCACCTTGCTGCGCTTATGCAAAACAAAGGTCGCATCATTGCTATGGATACCGAGGGATGGAAATTGGATGAATTGAAAAAACGTGCTCGAAGGGCCGGTGTTGGAAACATCGAACCGCGCGTGATTGAATCTTCTAAAACTATCAAGCGACTTGAAAACTCTGCTGATCGCTTGCTGCTTGATGTCCCGTGCTCGGGATTAGGGGTAATAAAAAGAAACCCGGATGCTAAATGGAAATTGTCGCTTGGGTTTATTGAGCGTGTAAAGGAATTGCAGCAACAAATTTTGGCAGATTATACAAGCATGGTAAAGCCAGGAGGTTTGGTTGTTTATTCAACATGCAGTTTACTTCCTTCCGAAAATGAAAAACAAGTGCTTGCTTTTTTAGAGAAAAGGAAAGACTCATTCGAGTTGCTTGATCAAAAATGGATTTTGCCTTCGGAAGGGTATGATGGATTTTATATGGCGCTGATAAAGAGAATCAAATAAGTAAAAAGTTTAAAGTAGAAAGTAGCTAACTTTAAACTTTCAGCTTTCAACTAACATCAAATTATGAGTCAATTTCTTTTATGTTTATTCGTTCTTGGGATTGGTATATCCAACGCTCAGGATTTCAAAACATACGATCAATCTATTCCCAATACAACCCTCACCTTCAAGATGGCCGCTATCCCGGCTGGGAAATTTAAAATAGGCAGTTCCGCAATGGAGCGCGGAAGAGATAGCGATGAAAGTCTGCAAAAAGAAATCGAACTTTCAAAATTTTGGATGGCAACAAAAGAAGTAACATTTGCCGAATGGGATTTATATTTTAAAGACAACGCACTTCCACAAACCAAAACCATTGACGGTGTTACTCGTGCTACTCCCCAATACATTGATCTAACCTGGGGCATGGGCCGCGATGGAAAACATCCCACTAATAGCATGAGTCATACCGCGGCTATTATGTATTGCAAATGGCTTTACACTAAAACAGGAATTTTCTTTCGATTACCAACAGAAGCCGAGTGGGAATATGCCTGTCGCGCAGGAAGTGAAACAGCCTACCCCTTTGGCAACGATGCACAAAGCCTGAAAGAGTATGGGTATTTTAAGGATAATAGTAATGGAAAGTTTCATCACGTGGGTCAGTTAAAGCCAAATGCCTGGGGTTTGTACGATATGCTGGGTAATTTAAGTGAGTGGACGATTGATCAATACGATCCTGCTTATTATGAAAAAATAGATTCAAAAAATCCAATGACAACCGTGGGTTCAAAATATCCAAAAAGTGTAAAGGGTGGCTCTTACATGGATGAAGCTAAAGAATTGCGCTGTGCTAACAGAATTGCTTCAAACGCCAATTGGAACCAACGCGATCCGCAAATACCAAAAAGTAAATGGTGGCTTACAGATGGAATGTTTGTTGGATTTCGGGTTGTGCGACCGCTCATACAACCTCCGCAGCAAGAAATCGAAAAGTTTTATAACTTGTATTTAAAATGATAGCCACTAATGAAAATTAAAAGGTTGCCACTAATTCACAGATTATAATCAAAAAAAATCTGTGGCTGCCAAAGGCTGCTACGCTAATTATTATACTTAACTTTCTAAAATAAAAATTAGTGAATCTGTGGCTTAATTTTTTTAAGCCGCAATGGTTAGCCACTGATTCTCAGATTAAAATCCTCAAAAAATGCAATTCTTGAAAATTCAATCTGTGCCTGCCAAAGGCAGGTTCGTTAATTATTATTCTTATCTTTCTAAAATAAATCAGTGAATCTGTGGCTAAAATCATTTACCTTATATTCTTTTAAATACCATCTGTGGCTAAAAATTTAACCTTATGAAAAATCTACCCAATCAATCGCGCAGGGAGTTTGTTAAAAAAACCTCACTAATCGCCAGTTCGCTGGCAGCCTTTCCTTTTATTTCACAAGCAGGGCGTGTAAATACTTCTGTTGACGATAGTATTAAAATTGCTCTTGTTGGTTGTGGTGGTCGTGGTACCGGTGCCGCTATGCAAGCACTGCTTACAAAACAGAATGTAAAATTAGTGGCTATGGCTGATGCATTCCGCGATCGACTGGATGACTGCTTTAAAGCCCTAATGTCTGACGACCTTTCTGATTGGTCGGGAGCAGCAGGAAATATAAAAGACCGTATTGCGGTGCCCGAAGAAAATAAGTTTGTAGGTTTTGATGGCTACAAAAAAGCAATCGCGCTGGCTGATGTAGTGATTCTTACAACACCACCCGGCTTTCGCCCGATTCATTTTGAAGAAGCCGTAAATCAAGGCAAGCAAATTTTTATGGAGAAGCCTGTGGCTACCGATCCTGCCGGTATTAAAAGAGTGTTGGATGCAGCCGTAATTGCACGACAGAAAAAATTGAATGTGGTGGTTGGGCTGCAGCGTCACTATCAAAATTCATATCGTGAATTATTTAAAAAATATAAGGAAGGTTTGATTGGTGAAATTACTTCTGCGCAAGCTTGGTGGAACAATGAAGGGGTGTGGATGAACCCACGCCAATACAATCAAACTGAAATGGAATATCAAATGCGTAATTGGTATTATTTCAACTGGTTGTGTGGCGATCATATTGTAGAGCAGCACATTCACAATATCGATGTTATCAATTGGTTTAAAGAGGGCTATCCCGTAAAGGCCCAGGGCATGGGTGGTCGTGAAGTGCGAAAAGGAAAAGACTATGGCGAAATTTTCGATCATCACTATGTTGAGTTTCATTATGCGGATGGCTCCATTTTAAATAGCCAGTGCCGACATATTAAGGGCACCATGAGCAAAGTAGATGAATTGATTGTAGGCACGAAAGGAAGTATTTATGCGGGTGCGGCAAACATTGTCGATCGCAAAGGAAAAGTGCTTTATCAATTCGATCGCACCAAAGAAAATAATCCGTACCAAACTGAACATGATGAGTTGTTTGCAGCGATTGCAAAAAAGGAATACAAATTTGATGATACAGAAAGGGGCGCTAAAAGTACGATGACTTCTATTCTTGGGAGATTAGCAACTTACACCGGGCAAGTAGTTGAATTTGATAAAGCGTTGAACTCAGGCATGAGCATTATGCCGACTAAATTCGATTTTAATGCCTTACCACCTTTATTACCAGGGGCTGACGGAAACTACCCTGTGGCAATACCTGGGGTGACAAATTACTTTTCTTGAGAGGTTATTTGAAATCATGTCAAATCGATGGGTATTCCTGTAGAGGTTAAAACAAATCGTGCGATTGAGGGACACCAAATGTATTTATTGTGGTGTTGAGTTTTCTTCCGAAGACAACCCAAGAAGAAACAAGTCCTCATGGAAACACATAGTAAACGACATTAGACTAAATGGAGTCGATAACATTGCGCTATGTTGCCCATCATGCAATGCTAGCAAAGTATCAAAGCTTATTAAGGATT
>Ga0105045_10004236_pt1 | contig 12430 bp, 10 predicted proteins | sample MAT02_FD_78089 | JGI IMG/M metagenome (GOLD analysis project Ga0105045, IMG submission 78089) | Freshwater microbial communities from Lake Fryxell liftoff mats and glacier meltwater in Antarctica - MAT-02 (megahit assembly) | ecosystem: Environmental > Aquatic > Freshwater > Ice > Liftoff... | reverse complement strand
GGGGCGAGACCAACCTGCAGGTAAGTATGCCGACACCGCGATTCCTGAAACGATACGCCAAATGGCTCGTCTATCTGGTGGGCTACATCTGTCGCTCTCTGCAAAGATCGCTGGCGGCGCGAACATGTTTGCTCATGTTGCGCCTAGAAACATCAACGCGATTGGTGATCAAAACGTCGCAGCCGTTGAGAAGGTTCTCGCGTCTCTGCGGATTCCGACGCTTGCTCGGCATCTAGGCGGTACATCTGGCCGACGAATGGTAATTGATATCGAAAGTGGCGTAGTCCAAATCCATATCCTCGGACAGTCTATGGTTCAATTGTGAAGCTATCTCAACTAGATCGAGGAACTATTCGTGAGTAATCGACTGTTAATCGTTGACGATGCCATGATTATGCGAATGCGGATCCGAGAGATTGCAATGCAATCGGGCTGGGACGTTGTCGGTGAGGCTGAAAGTGGCGAGCAGGCAATCGAGATGTTTCGTAGCTTGAAGCCAGATTTGGTAACAATGGACATTGTGATGCCTCTGATGGATGGTGTCGAAGCGCTCCGCGTAATCCGTCATGAAGAACCTACCGCTCGAGTTTGTATGGTCAGTGCGGTAAATCAGCGAGACAAACTGTCCGATTGTATTCGCTTGGGTGCCATTGATTTCATTGTGAAACCTTTTGACAAAGCTCGATTGACGAGCCTCTTCGAGAAGCAAGGGTGCACCCAGTGAAACTCAAGGTATTGGTAATAGACGACTCGGCGCTCTACCGGCAATTGGTCAAAAATGTCCTACGTAACATCCCTGACGTAGAAGTAGTTGGGGTGGCATGTACAGGTGTCGAGGCGCTGGCGAAGATATCGGAACTCCAGCCAACCTTGCTGACGCTCGATGTACAAATGCCCGACATGAATGGACTTGAGTTACTTCTCGAGATCAAGAAACGCCGCATGCATGTCAAGGCAATCATGCTTAGTAGCCTGACTGCGCGAGGTGCTCAAGTGACAACCGACGCATTACTCGCGGGGGCCTTTGACGCTATCCAAAAACCGAGTGGCTCCGATGCAGACAGCAACCGCACGTTGCTAACCAGCCTGCTGTCAGAAAAGATCACTGCGTTTATGGAGAGTATCAGTGCTACCATGCCAAAGCGTAAGGAAGTCGCAATCGATGCCCGACTAAATAGAGCAAGCCACGACGACCTCAGTGCCTCGAAATCCGATGTCGACAGCAAGGGTTCGATTGTCAAGACAGGTCTTGCAACACGACGTATTGACGCAGTCGTCATCGGAACCTCAACCGGCGGTCCTGTCGCTTTACGAGAATTGATTCCCAAACTTCCGACATCCATGGGTGTACCAGTCTTCGTCGTTCAGCACATGCCGCATGGGTACACAAAGTCACTAGCAGCAAGAATCGGCGAAATTAGCCAAATACCTGTAAGAGAGGCGGCAAATGGAATGCTTGTCGAACCGAATCAAGCTTTTATCGCGCCCGGTGGCCTTCACATGGGTATTCAGCAGCAGCGAGGCAAGTTGGTTATTCAAACATCCGACGCCCCGCCGGAACACAACTGTCGACCTGCTGTAGACTATACCCTCCGTTCCGCGGTTAGCATCTATGGAGGAGGTCTTCTAGGGGTAATTCTGACGGGTATGGGCCGCGATGGAGCCGAAGGCTGTCGACTTGTCAAGCAACGAGGTGGCTCCGTGCTTGCACAGCATCCCGATGGTTGCATCGTGTACGGTATGCCCAAAGTAGTCGTCGAAGAGCAACTGGCCGATCGCGTTGTGCCAATCGAAAAAATGGCTTCCTGGATTGTTCGTATAATTGAGAAAAGTCGATGAGTGAACTGCCTCTAGCACGAAGTAAGAATCCACTTGACGGGAGCAGTTCGCGTCCTGTTGTCGTTATCGCGGAAGATAGTCGGGTTCAAGGCAAGGTCCTTCAACAGCGACTGAATGCGGCTGGCTACGATACGCATGTCGGGCTCAATGGTGAGTTGGCCTTAGAATTGGTACATCGACTGAATCCAGAGATCGTTATATCCGATATTGAAATGCCAAAAATGAATGGCTACGAGTTATGCAGCGCTATAAAGCAAAGTCCCGCGTTCCGTCAAATTCCGGTCATCCTTCTGTCCACTTTGAATGATGCGGAAGACATTATACGGGGTTTAGCTGCAAGGGCAGATAATTACATTACCAAACCCTACGACATTAATTACTTGATCGCTCGTATTGAAGATTTAAGAGCCAATCCTGTATCCGAGGCAGATGAAGACTTGGTGAGCACAACGGCTGTTACGCTAGGAAAGCAAGTCTATCACGTCAGCGCAGGTCGTAAGCAAACATTGAATTTGCTGATCTCGGTGTTTGAGAATGCTGTAGAGAAGAATAAAGAGTTACACCGCAGTAACGAACAATTGGTGTTAGCAAAAGAAAAGCTCTCAGCTTGGAACACGCAGTTGGAATCACTTAACAGCCAGTTAGTCGATTTTAACCGCCGCATGGAGCGCGATCTTCATGCGGCTGCGAAAATGCAAAAATCGCTTTTGCCCAACGAGCCACTTGATTACGCTGAAGTTGCAATTTCTTGGGACTACACGCCTTGCGAGGAACTGGCTGGCGATTTTCTGAACTATGCCAAACTAGACGATCATACGTTGGGTTTGTATGTAGTCGATGTTAGCGGACATGGAGCCGCGTCGGCATTGCTTGCAGTCGCAATTGGAAGAGTTTTGACATCATCGATGTCTGCAACATCACTTCTCGTCAGGCTCGATCCATTTACCGGCAAACGCGCTGTTACTCCTCCGACTACGGTTGTCGAAGAGCTGAACCGTCGCTTTCCGATGGATAGCCAAGGGGGACTCCATTTTACCATTCTTTACGGATTGCTTGACCTTCGCACAAAGTTGTTCCGCTATGCATGCGGAGGGCATCCGCAACCGGTCCATCAACCAAAAGGAAAGCCAGCACGATTCGCTCCAGGGGACGGATTAGCCGTGGGATGGGTGGACGATGTTGAATTCGACGAGTTCACATTGCAATTAGAATCGGGCGACCGCTTGTTCTTGTACTCGGATGGTGTGCCTGAAGCGATGGATAGTAATTTAGAACAGCTTACGAACGAGCGAATGTTGAAGGAACTCGATGATAGTCGTATGCAAACACTCGCTGATCAAGTTGTGCATATTCGAGCAGTTGTAGATCGTTGGTGCCAACCGAAAGGACCGCTCGACGACGTCTCGATTCTGTCGATCGAAATACTCTAGCAAGCACCAGTTGACGATGGGAGTAGTTATTCGATCGGTTAGGGTTCGGAACATTGCATAGAGTAAGGATATCGGTTTGATGGTATACTTTATTTTTTTGCGCGACATCCGTTAGCTATGTTTGGAGCCTGGGTTCTGGGGAATCTATCGATGTTTTTTATTTGGAGCGACTTGCGTCAATGGTTTGATCCGTGGTCTTTAGTTTTAACAGCGTTCGTCGTAGCATCGTTTTCTTCAAGTGCCTCGGCTGAAGTCGACTTTGAGAAAGATATTCGTCCTCTATTCGAGCGGTACTGCTACGACTGTCATGGACCGGAACAACAAAAGAGCGGGTATCGGTTAGATGTTCGCGAGTTCGCCATCAAAGGGGGCGACTTTGGAGATGCTGCAATCCTTCCAAAAGACTCGTCTAAGAGTCTAATCTTCCGCTTTGCCAGCGGTGAAGAAGATGACTTGTTGATGCCCCCCAAGGATAGCGGAAAGGGACGACTTACGGAGGCCGAGTTACTAATACTGAAGGTATGGATCGACGAAGGAGCGAGTTGGCCAGATGAGTTAGCTGGCAATAAACGACAAGCGAGTTCACATTGGTCCTTGCAGCCTCTAGATGGACCTCCTAGTTTCGATGAGGATCAAAATGGTATCGACAGCTTTATTCTAAACAAACTGAATGATCAGAAGCTTGGACTCTCGCCAGAAGCGGATCGACTCACGCTCATCAGGCGATTGAGTTTCGACTTAATCGGACTCCCCCCAAGCGCGGAAGAAATCGATTCCTTTTTGTATGACGAGTCCCCGAATGCTTACGAAAGAGTGGTAGCGCGTTTGCTCGCTTCGAAGCATTACGGCGAACGCTGGGGCAGACATTGGTTGGATGTGGCTCGGTACACCGAGAGCCAAGGCTTTGAGTATGACCGAATTCGTGAGAACGCGTGGCACTACCGAGACTATGTCATCCAGAGCTTTAACGAAGACAAGCCGTACACGCAATTTATGCGAGAGCAGATAGCGGGCGACGTGATTGAACCGGTGACAACCGATGGAATCATCGCAACAAGTTTACTGGTTTGCGGACCGTGGGACCAAGCAGGAAATGCACAATCGAACGCAGTTCAGCGAGCCATCACCCGCGAAGATGAGTTGGAAGACATGATCGGCGTCGTTGGACAGTCATTTCTCGGTCTAACGATTAACTGTGCACGATGTCATGCTCACAAGTTTGACCCGATTCCACATGAGGATTATTATCGAATCAAGTCGGTATTTGAAGGTGTTAAGCATGGTGAACGTGCGATCTTAAGTGATGAACAATCAAAAGTCCGAATGAAATCGCGTCACGAAGCAGAAGCGGAGATCAATCGAGCGGGTAAGGCCTTGAAAGAGCTCGAATTGCTAGGAACCGAGCAATTTTTTGCTCTACATGGAGGAAAGTCTAAAGAGATCGCTCCTCGACCACTGGCAAAATGGAGTTTCTTTGAAATGCCAGCTGCAGTCGATAACGGGGAATTGATTGGGGGAGCTATCATCAAGAGATCGAAAGGCGACTCAGGAGTTTTGGATCTACCTGCAGCAGGTGCGTTCTTTAAATCGCCTGCACTGACGAGTACCATTCGCGAAAAAACTCTCGAGGCATGGGTATCGCTTTCTAGCCTTGAACAAGGGGGTGGATCAGCAATTACGATTGAAACCCAGGATGGAAGGGTCTTCGATGCGATTGTGTTTGGCGAAAGAGAACCAAAGAAATGGACAGCTGGGAGCGAGGGATTTTCTCGAACTCGGGACTTAGATGCCCCTGAGGAGTCGGCCGCACCGGGTACCTTTGTGCATGTTGCCATTGTCTACGCCGCGGACAGTAGCATCGCTTTTTACCGTAATGGCGAACCATTAGGTACGCCCTATCTGCCCCCGACGCCGCTTCAAACTTTTCCGGCTGGCACTACGCGTATACTCTTGGGCTATCGGCACACTGGTGGCGGGCGTCCTTGGCTCACAGGTGAAATCAAGCATGCCGCAGTTTACGATCGAGCATTGAGTCAAGATGAGGTAGCGGCATCTTTTCGCGCCGATGGGAATGCACCTACTCAGGCAGAAACTCTTTCTGCCTTGAATGCCCAGCAGGCTAACGCGCACGCCGTTGCATTGACCGACCTGCATCGAGCCCAAAAGGTTCTTGCAGACTTAAAAAATCCGCCAATGTCCTATGCAGGGGTTCGAGTTCAACCTGACAAGACCAAGCGTTTAAAGCGCGGTGACGTGAATTTACCAGCTGAAGTGGTAGCACCTGGTGGTTTATCTCTTGTGTTCGAATTGGATTCAGAGTTTGGTCTCTCGGCAGACGCTCCTGAGAAGGATCGACGACTTAAGTTTGCCGACTGGCTCTCCGATGCCCGCAACCCACTACCGGCCAGGGTCATGGTCAATCGAGTTTGGCATTTGCACTTTGGTCATGGCCTCGTCGCAACACCAAATGATCTTGGCATTAGTGGGGATCGTCCAAGCCATCCGGAGTTGCTCGATTGGCTTGCTGTGAGATTTATTCAAGGTGGATGGAGCGTGAAATCGCTTCATCGATGGATTGTCAACTCGGCAACCTATCGCCAGTCGTCCACTTTCAACGATTTAGCGGCTTCGATCGATAGTGAAAATCGGCTATTGTGGCGATTTGCTCCTCGGCGATTGGAAGCAGAAGCAGTCCGTGACGCAATGCTTTTTGCCAGTGGCCAGTTGAACCCCGTTGAAGGAGGACCTAGTTTTCAGCCTTTTACGACGACGGAATTCAACGCAACGTTTTATACACCGTCTGACCGTTCGGAACCGGAGTTCAATCGCCGAACCGTTTATCGCATGAACGTCAATAGTGGTAAGGATCCATTGCTTGATTCTTTCGACTGTCCGGACCCTGCGGTCAAAACTCCTAGGCGTGGAATCACAACAACCCCATTGCAAGCCCTGGAGTTAATGAACAATTCTTTCGTTCAGCGGCAGTCAAACCATCTCGCTGAACGAGCGATGCAGTTATCCAAGAACAATTCAATCGCAGCGATCAAACTCGCATATCGATTAGCTCTTGGTAGATTGCCAAATGATGAGGAACTGGATCGTGCAAGCCTTGCAACCAAAGAACGAGGGCTTTTCAGCGTCTGCTGGGCCTTGTTCAATTCGACGGAGTTCATCTATGTCCGGTAGCACCATTTCGTCCGGTATGACAAACTACGTTAGTACGCCGCTCTCTCGCCAGCATTTCCTATGGAACTCAGGTGGTGGATTAGGAGCCATCGCACTTGCATGGATACTCAATGAAGACAGCGTGAATGCCGCTAACTCAAGTAGTTCGTCTGCGATCGTGCCACATTTTGTACCGAAAGCGAAACGCGTTGTTCAAGTGTTTTGCGCTGGGGGGGTTAGTCACCTCGATTGCTTTGACTATAAGCCAGAGCTTGAAAAGATGGATGGGAAGTCAATGGAGGGAAAGGGTGAAAACCTTGGTTTTTTCGGGCAACCTGGGCGGTTGATGAAGAGCGTCTACCCATTTCAACAGCATGGGAAGTCGGGAGCTTGGGTCAGTAGTCTTCTTCCGAAGTTATCGGAATGCGTTGATGATCTATGTTTCATCAAATCGATGTACGCCAAGAGCAACAACCACACACCAGCCGCATTTCAAATGAATAGCGGATTTACTCAAAATGGATTTCCCTGCATGGGCTCGTGGTTGAGCTACGGGCTTGGTACTGAGAACGAAAATCTACCTGCGTTCGTTGTCTTGCCTGATCCGCGTGGTTTGCCAGCAGGCGGTTCGATAAATTGGACCTCGGGCTTTTTACCTGCTAACCATCAAGGCGTCGCCTTTCGTACCCAGTCCGGCGAACCTGTTCCGGATCTCCAAACACCTAGAAATATATTGGCATCCACTAGACTTGCAGATATGCAAATGTTGGCGTCGATGAATCGAGAGTTTGCAGCACGGAGCCCCGGTGATGATGCATTTGAAGCGAGGCTACGTACTTATGAACTTGCTGCACAAATGCAGACCAGTATCCCCGATGTCGCTGATCTTTCAAGTGAATCAGAATTGATCCAGCGGATGTACGGACTGCATGAGCCAGCCAATCAAGGCTTCGCGAGAAACTGCCTGACAGCCCGACGACTTCTCGAACGCGGGGTGCGTTTCGTACAGATCCTCAACGGTGGAGCATTTGGTTCTCCGCGTATTAATTGGGATGGCCATGAGAATGTAAAGGAGAACCATGATACGCAAGCCTTGACCATGGATAAGCCAGTCGCCGCTTTGATTATGGACCTCAAGCAACGGGGGATGCTCGAAGATACTCTTTTTATTTGGTCAACCGAATTTGGTCGAAGTCCGACCACACAAGGTGTCGGAGCCCCTGGACGCGACCACCATCCGTCGGCCTTTACATGCTTCCTCGCAGGCGCAGGTGTCAAGAAAGGGATCAGCTACGGAAGCTCAGATGAGATTGGCTACTTCACGGCCGAAAATCAAGTAACGATTCCAGACTTCCACGCAACGATTCTTCACTTGCTCGGCCTCAATCACGAAAAACTGACCTTCTATCATAATGGCATTAATCGAAGGCTTACTGATGTCCATGGACATCTCATTGATGGTATTCTAACCTGATAGTTCGTCGGATGTCGACTAATTGTGGATTCTGAGGCGATGCATGTAAGACTATTTGTGTGACTGTAGGTGGCAGCCTGTGGCAGATAAAGACATCGGCAAGCGGTGAAACGGTTTGGTACGAGGCGAAAGATTGATAGGGGATCGTGTCCGAAGTCTTCCGTTGGCTTGGAGGCTGGAAGAGTGTGACACGATTCGCTAAAGTAGACTCATCCAATCAATTCCCTGAACGCTTGCATGTTACTCAATCGCGAGATAACCCTATGACACAAGAATATCAGTCCGAGTCGAATTTATTGCGACGTTGTTCCATACCGTTTTTGCTTGGAATGTCACTCGCAGCGTTCTCACCCTGCTTAGACTTCCCCTTCGATTGCCAATTAGATGATAACAAGTGGATTCAAAGTGGAACGCTGTCGAATGGGGTATTTTTCGATGAGATTTGGCAGCGAATAGAACCGGACGAAGATGTCGCTCAATCGCCTATGGAAACGGAGTTGAGCAAGGGGAAGGTGACCCAATAATTACGAACGCGACGAAGACTCAGGGAGAGATGGAAGCGTCTATCTGTCAGTGTATTTCTCGCTTTGAACATGAGTTCATGGGACGTGGTCCCAAGGATATTCAGACCCATTTGATCGGTGACCTGCTGATTGTTCGTCTACACGGAGTGTTAACGGCGGCAGAGCAGCATCTTGTGAAAACACAACCCGTTGAGAAGGGACGTGATTTGCTGAAGCAAGTTAGATCTCAGTTGATCGAGATTGCTAGGCCAAAACTAGTAGAGATCATTCTCGATATTACTGGAGTAAGGCCAGTCAGCCTACATCACGATGTTAGCACCGTGACTGGGGAGGAAATTATTGTCTTCACCCTGGCTGACTCGCCAAGTTACCGCGAGCTAAAAAGGAAATAGTCCACTCCACGGTAATTTTTAACCGCATTTGGCAACTTTTAACTTGGGACCATTGTCCCACGCCTTACAATCGTTCTCGGATTGGTAGGCTTTCTACAGGTGCCGCGTCCGGTGTGTTTGGAGTCGTTTGTGGTTCCCTATGCAATCACAATGCGTGCTCCCGCGGCTTTCGTTAGGCAGAATCATACCGTACAATGGCATTATTATGCCACTTAATCAAACCGCCGTCAATCAAGTGCGCGAACGCCGCATCTCTATGGGGCTCACTCAAGCCACACTGGCGGAGCGAGCAGGGATTTCGCGCACTGCGGTCACGGCGATTGAAGGCGAGCGTTTAATCCCTTCGGTCGTATCCGCGCTGGCGCTTGCAAAACTCCTTCACTGCACAGTCGAACAACTTTTCAGCAACAATAAGGATGCATCCAATTCGGAGGTGTGGGCCTGGGAGCCTACTGGAAATTCCATGCGTTACTGGCGCGCCGAAGTGGCGGGTAAGACCGTCATGTATCCTGCCATTTCTACGCCAATGGTTACGCCATTGCCTGATGAGATGGGAGCCGGCATTTCTACTCCTTCTGAAGAGACTTTAGTGATGGCTTGCTGCGATCCGGCAGCTGGATTGCTGGCAAGTCAGTTTGCTAAGATGACTGGAATGCGGTTGCTGGTGATACCTCGGTCCAGCCGAAAGGCTGTCGAGATGTTGAAGAATGGCCTTGTTCACTTGGCGGGACTACATTTATCGACCGAGGAAGAACCAGATATGAATTCGCAAGTCATCCGTGAATCTCTAGGTCAAGGCTACGCGATGATGCGGGTCGCCAAGTGGCAAGAGGGAATTGCGGTTTCAACTATTAAGAAGCTACGTTCCGCGCGAGCGGCCAAGAAAGCCAAATTTACGTGGATCGGTCGCGAACCTGGCTCGGGTGCTCGCCAGTGCCTCGATCGATTGCTCGATGATCGCCGTGTTATTCGTCGAATCGCTCAACACCATCGAGGCGTTGCCGAAGCCGTTCAGTTGGGCTGGGCGGATGCGGGAGTCTGCGTGCAATTGGTGAGTGCCGAAGCGGGACTCGACTTTCTACCGGTTCAGGAAGAAGCCTACGATGTTTGTTATTCGAGGTCTTTGGCTGATGATCGGCGCATCAAGGCGTTTTTGCGCGTGATCCGATCGGCGGCCTATCGAAAGATATTGAGTGAGCTGCCCGGTTACAATTGCTCCGAAACCGGTACTGTTTGGAGCGCTGACTGATGATCTATCGCTTGTTCGATTTGGCAGTCATGCGTTTGGTCGTGCTGATCGCAATCGCAGTCGCAGTGATCGGTTGCGGAAGTAAGGAGATGGGGCCGAAGAAAACGACAGCTCAAACCGAAGTGAAGACAACTACGGTAACCGTCGCTGCTGCGGCAGATTTGAAATACGCAATGGACGAAATAGTCGCCCAATTCGAACAACGCAACCCACACATCTTCATTAAGAAAACCTACGGTTCGTCAGGGAATTTCTATGCCCAGATGACTAACCGCGCTCCGTTCGACATTTATTTCTCAGCGGACATCGAATACCCGCGCAAGCTCATAGACCAAGGTCTAGCCCTGAGCGGTTCCGAGTTTCCGTATGCGGTAGGGCAGATCGTTGTTTGGGTACGGAACGAATCGTCGTTAGACGTTGAGAAACTTGGCGTGAAGAGCTTGCTCGATCCCTCCATCCGCAAACTAGCCATCGCCAATCCAAAACATGCTCCTTACGGCCGGGCGGCGGAAGCGGCACTAAAATATCTCAGTGTTTATGAGCAAGTTGAATCGCGACTCGTGTTGGGCGAGAACATCGTTCAGACCGCGCAATTTGTTGAAAGCGGTGCGGCCGATGTTGGCATCATTGCCTTGTCGCTGGCGATGGCCCCGGCGCTAAGCGACAAGGGTCGGTACTGGACGGTTCCACTCGATGCGTATCCAACACTGGAACAAGGCGGAGTCATTCTTGATTGGGTCAAAGATCGTAAGGCAACGGAGTCCTTAAAAACTTTCTTCAGGAGCAATGAGGGGCGAGGCACTCTGCGGCGATACGGTTTCTTGTTGCCGGGGGAATAGGCGTGGACTGGGATGCACTCTGGCTAACCCTCAAGCTTGCTACTGCCACGACGGCCATCCTGTTCGTAGTAGGGTTGCCGCTGGCCTATTGGTTGGCGATGTCTCGGTGGCCTTGGAAATTCTTAGTGGAATCGGTCGTTGCCTTACCGCTTGTGCTGCCTCCGACCGTACTTGGCTTTTACATCTTGATGGCGTCTGGTCCAAACAGTCCTTTGGGGCGATTCTACGAACAGGCCACAGGATCGTTGCTTCCGTTTTCATTCTCAGGCATCCTACTCGGTTCGGTGCTGTTTAATGTTCCGTTTGCAGTTCGACCGTTTACCGCTGCCTTCGCTGGAATGAATCGCAAGCTGATCGAAGCCTCCTGGTGCCTTGGCGAGTCTCGTTGGCGAACGTTTTGGCGAGTGACGATGCCGCTTAGCTGGCCTGGGATTTTTAGCGGACTGGTTCTGACGTTTGCTCATACGGTAGGAGAGTTCGGAGTCGTGCTGATGGTGGGCGGCAACATCCCCAGTGTCACACGCACTCTTTCTATTGCGATTTACGATGATGTGCAAGCTCTCAACTATGCGTCTGCAAGTCAAACGGCATTACTGCTGATGATCTTTTCTTTGATCGTGCTTTGCATTGCCCATCTGGTCGGACGAAGAGGGCTGCCCGTATGAGCGGTCAACTGAAAGCACAATTTGAAAAGCGGTTCGGACGAGATGAGGCGATTCATGGCGATGTGCTTCTGCCGACGAATCAATTCCATATTACGGTGTTGTTCGGACCTTCGGGCTGTGGGAAGACGACAGTGCTACGTTGCCTCGCAGGACTCGAACGTCCGAATAAAGGTCGCATCACATTCAACGACCAAACGTGGTTCGATTCCGAGCAACGAGTGTTTCGTTCGCCACAGGAGCGCGACATCGGATTCTTGTTTCAGGACTACGCTCTTTTTCCCCATCTTACCGTAGCAGACAACATCGTTTATGGCATGCGGCGGTTAAGCCAGGACGATCGGCAACGTCGATTCGACGAGATCATCGAACGATTGCAGCTAAGTGGACTTGCTGATCGTTTCCCGCATCAGATCTCTGGTGGGCAACAACAGCGGGTCGCACTGGCGCGAGTCTTGGTTCGTCGTCCGCGTATATTGTTACTCGATGAACCGCTTTCTGCGCTCGACTCCAGAATGCGCGATGAGCTTCGTATTCAACTGCGGCATACGTTAAGGGATTTCGCAATACCCGTAATGTTGGTGACACACGATCGCGTCGAAGCGATGGCACTGGGCGACCAAATCGTCGTTATGGACAAAGGACAGATGCTGCAATGCGGTTCCGTCGCGCAGGTCTTCGGCTACCCCGAAACTTTTGAAGTTGCACGTATAGTGGGTGTCGAGACGATCCTCCCTGGCGAAATAGTAGCTGCGCAAAATGGGCTGGCTACTGTGCACGTCTACGGTGTTAACTTGACGACCGTTGTAATGGCCTCCAAAGATCACCCATCTGTAGTTCGCTACATTCACATCTG
>Ga0105045_10004234_pt1 | contig 12433 bp, 8 predicted proteins | sample MAT02_FD_78089 | JGI IMG/M metagenome (GOLD analysis project Ga0105045, IMG submission 78089) | Freshwater microbial communities from Lake Fryxell liftoff mats and glacier meltwater in Antarctica - MAT-02 (megahit assembly) | ecosystem: Environmental > Aquatic > Freshwater > Ice > Liftoff... | reverse complement strand
TAACGATCTTCGACAGCGGAATCGGTGCGGCCATGCACCCCTTGGTGCCGAAACTGGCACCTCGTGTCCAGATCGATTTCTTAAATCCTTAGTCCAGCCCGTGAACGGTTTCTCCGCTGGGTGGGCCGGCGGGATTTTCGGGACACCTGACAACACAAAATTGCGATCCCAAGTGACCCGTCAAATTTTCTTGTCCCACTGCCGAGAGAATCAAAGAATTTTACTAAAAAACCATTGACCCGAACCACTGGTTCGGTGTACCATACCAGCAACACACCCGTTTCTTGGGTGCAACGACTGCGAGGTACGGCATGTTTTTTTCCATCGACAGCGCCAACGGCATCCCGATCTACGAGCAATTGATCCGGCAAGTCAAATTGGCCGTTGCCGACGGCGTCATCTCTGGCGGCCAAATGGTGCCCAGTGTCCGGCAACTGGCCGCCGAGCTTGCGATCAACCCCAACACGATCCAGCGTGCTTATCAACAATTGCAAACCGACCGTGTGCTGGAAAGCATTCGCGGCCGAGGCCTTGCCGTACGCCGGGACGCCGTCGCGAGGTGTACCAAAGCGCGGAACACGCTTGTCGGCGAGTCGCTGACGCGGCTGCTCTACGATGCGCTATCCGGCGGCATGACGCCCGACGAGCTGCGCGAGCTTTTCGAAGACGAACTCGGCCGGCAAATTGAAGCTGGCGGAAACAAAAATATTTAACCCTACTTCTCTCGCCGCGAGCCCCATCATGTCGCCTGTTATCTCGCTTAAGAATGTCTCCAAACGGTTCAAACAAACGCTCGCGCTGGACGACGTTTCGCTCGAAGTGCCACGCGGTGTCGTGTTCGCGCTGCTTGGCGAAAACGGTGCGGGCAAGTCGACGCTGATCCGCATCCTGACCGGTTTTGCCGCACCGGATACCGGACGGGCCGAGGTGCTGGGTCACGATTGCTCGTCGGACTCGATCGACATTTTTCGTTCGGTCGGTTATGTGTCTGACGCCCCAGCGCTATACGACTGGATGAAGCCACCGGAGATCGGATGGTTCACCGCGGCGTTTTATCCCGAAGGGTTTTTAAAGCGGTATCATCAGCAAATCGAGGCGTTCGCGGTCCCGCTGCACACGCGGATCAAGGATTTGAGCAAGGGGCAACGCGCCAAGGTTGCCCTCGCACTGGCGATCGCGCACGACCCGGAATTGTTGATCCTCGACGAGCCGACCAGCGGCCTCGACGCGATGGTGCGTCGTCAATTTTTGAAATCGATGGTGGATCGCGCGGCACTGGGAAAAACGGTCTTTCTGAGCAGTCACCAGATCGCCGAGGTCGAGCGGGTCGCGGACTGGGTCGCGATCCTGCACCAGGGAAAACTCAAAATCGTCCAGCCGCTCGAAGAGTTGAAGTCGAACGTCAAGATTGTCACCGCGACACTCGATTCGTCTGACGGCATGGTCGCGTTGCCCAGAGGAACGGTGTTGTCCGAGACACGAACCGGTCGCCAAGTGCGATGGATCGTCAAAGGGCTACCAGACGATTGGCAGCGTGACTATCCGAGCGGCAGCGGTGTCCTGAGGGCCGAGGCAGCATCGGCGACATTGGAAGAAATCTTCGTCGCGACTTGTGAACTGGGCGCTTCGCGACCAGCGGAGCAAACCGTGGATCTCGATGCTCCCGAACCTTCGGAGGTGGCATGATGGACGGTGTCTTTTCGCGGCTCGCTTGGAAAGATTTTCGACTGATTCGCACGCTGGTCTACGCGATTGCGTTCGCGATTGTCGCGTGCAATCTCGCGACCCTGGTTTTTGTGCAAACCAGCCCTTTGCCGTTTAGTGAGAGCAAAGATTTTTTGAGCTTGGTTTGGTTATTGATGCCGTCTATCGCTGCGCTAGGATTACCCGCGATGTTGGTCGGCACCGAAGAAGATAACGGGACGATGGCTTGGTTAAGGACCTTGCCGATTTTGCGTCCGCGAATCGTATGGTCAAAGTTGATCGTGGGGCTCTTTGGATTTGCGATCACGTGGGCAATCGCGACCATCGCACTTCAGGCAGTGCTTTGGTGCATGCCTTCAAACGCTCACGAGGCGACATTCGAGAACCTCGGATTCCCAATCGGGGCGAGCACTTATTTCAGCCTCAATTTACTGCTGTGCGGCTTCATCGCAAACTACCTACTTCGATCACCGCTAGCGGCCCTGTTCCTCACTTTGCCACTGGCAATCATCGCCTCCCTCCTTATGCTTGCGATTCTGTCCTTGCGAGATCGTCATTCCGTATGGTTGGGGGAGTCGGTGGATATGGTCTTGACGGGCGTTATTTTGTCTCTCGTATTGGTTGTGCTGCAGCACTTTCTTGCGCTGTCCCGATTGCGTCCGCGAGGCAAGTCGGCATCCAGTCACAACGCCCACTACTCGCTGTTCAATGCCGTCGGTGTTTCCATGGACCAGAATTCGTCCGCAACGACCACGCATTTAAACCTGCGACTGAGCGTCCCGAAGTGGAATGCGAAAGCTTTACAATCCTTTGCCGCGATTACATGTGGGACGACGCCGCCGACGCCAATTCGGGCGATGTTGTGGCAAGCAAAATCACAACAGCTTATGCCCGTTGTACTGCTGACGTTGGTAGCTTCGTTTTCTTTGGGTCGCTGGAGTTACATCCGGTTCAGCGGCTTATTTGAGTTTGTCGTGATCCCAGTCGTTATGTCGATGTGCTGGATCGGGTCGATGACGTTTTATGTCGACACAATTCGTAAACGACATCTCTATTTTTCGGAACGCCCGATTTCGCGGACGCTCGTTTGGTGGACAAGAATGTTGATCCCGGCTTCGGCGATCCTTATCATCGTAGCCGGTGCGTGGCTATGGACACTTCCATACCTCCAAAAATTACCATTCAGTGTCGGCGTATTTGGTTTCGCGATTTGCTCGCTGGTCTCGATGGCGGCGACGCGGCCGATGCTGGGAATCCTTGGTGGTCCGGTTTTGTTCGTCTTCGTGATGTCCGTGCAAGCCAGTTACTTGAACGATTACATCGACTACCTCACATGGAGCTGGATCGCGGCGATACCGGTGTTATTTGCGACATGGCGTCTGCTTCCGCGTTGGAAACGCGGACATCGTGGGCTCGGTTTCGGTTCACGAGTCGTCGCGTACATTTTATTGGGGATGCTTTGTTTGGTGGTCGCTATCTATGGCTATCGGATCGCGTCGATCCCTGCGGAAATGCCGCAGTGGCGAGCCGCGATGCTGCAAGATAACGTCAAATTGGGAAGCGTGGTCGACTCGGACGTGGCTCCGTTTGATCTCGACAAACACACGAAGGAGCGACAAGACATTCTCAAGCGATGGCGATGGCGATGGCGATTAAGCGACTCCAAAGCATTAGCCGACCTTGGGAAGCGTCTGCTCGCGCTGTCGACCGCCGCCCGGCAAGCGATTCTCGATGGCGATTTGGATTCGAGCTACCTGTTCAGCCAAATCGAAAAAGACGAACAAATGGTGCTGGTCGATCTGTTTAGCATGCGACTATCGGTGGCCAGCGGTTTGTTACAATCCATTGCACCGGAGTCACTTCGCAAGGAATCGCGAGAGTTCGCGCTCAAGCAGGCGTGGCAGCTATATCAGATTCGATCTTGGCGGGACGAATCTCGAACCGATGCGTTATACAATGAAAAAACGTTCGCGGGATTATTCGTCGGTCGCAGTGTTTCAAAACATTCTTGGGAGCGACTTCGTGCGGATCGATACGTCGATCTCGCGGTTAAAGAAACGATCGAATACCTCCAAGCTCCCTTGGCAGATGATAACGCGACCGAGCGTTTAAATGCACGTTGGAGAAACGTCTACGGCCAAAGCTATATCGGCCAAAGCTATATCGCCAGCGTCCCTCCGGTCCCGATTTCTTTGTTCTCGGACTTTTTAATCAAAGAACTCCGCCGGTTGGTTCCTGAGGGTGGCTGAATCGGTGCAATACGCTGCCGCGTTTGTTTCATCAATTCAATAAATGGGTTGATGGTGACGATGCCATGCTATCGCGACGGACCGGCGTTCGATGTTGTGATGCGCGTGTGTTCATCGCACCCTACGAATCGATCGACGTAGGATCGCATTTACCCTGATCTTGCGAGCAAGTCAAAACTTTTGATCCCCGACATCAAGGGAAATTCGTATTTCACATTGGGAAACCATTCCCCTTAACACTAGGCAACTATTGATAGACTGTTCCGATTCTGGCAACTTTAAACTTGCTGCCGACGCAGTTGCGAGAATTTTCGGTTTGAACGAAGGCGAGGCGATTGAGCTTGGTCGAACCAAAGAAGGTGCTGGCTCAAATGGCAATTGATTTGTCAAACTACGATCTCAAATCCAGAAAATCAGTCATGGCATTTTGGGGAAACCGAGAAAAGGCGAGGCAAAAGCAAGTCGAGGCTGGCATCGCTGACCAGGGCGAGCGTTACTGACGTTGCCAGGACATTTCCGGCCAACGAAGCTGTGGGATATTTTGGTGATTCTTGATAGACAACTGATCGCAGCGGTGGAGCTAAAAAGTCAGGTAGGACCCTTCGTCCGGCAACAACTTCAATAATCGAACTGAAGAGGCCATTGGAACCGCGCACGACTTGTGGACCGCGTATCGAGAGAAAGCGTTCGGCGAGCAGACTCCACCTTTCGTCGGTTGGCTCATGCTGGTTGAAGACCCGCCACAATCAAGAAAAAGTGTGGCTGATCGGTCGCCTCACTTTCCGATATTTCCAGAATTCAAATCCGCATCCTATTTACAGAGATACGACATCCTGTGCCAAAAGCTTGTGCGCGAGAAATTGTATACGTCCGCCTCAGTCATTGCTTCACAGCGTTCTTGTGAGCAAAGGACTGAGTTGGCATGAGCAACAGGTCGGCGACGACGTATTTCGTAATTTTCGTTGACATTGAAGTTTTTGATTTCAAAGTTACTGTAACCGAACCGCCTTCTTTGATGATGCACCATCGATCACCATTAAAACAAAACGATTCAAGGTCCTAGAAGAAAATAATTTTTTACGGTACGGGTTTAGCTGCTGGCTTTACCGTGTTTTGCCGGCGGCTAACGCCGTGCCGCTCTCCTGCTAAACGCTGTCCAGTTCCGCAATTGGGACGCTGGTCTTGCGGACGATGGTGCGGGAAAGAATTGTTTAGTTTATCACCCCATGGCCGGAATGTGATCGTTTACAATGAGAGGCGGCTTACCCAGTTTCCCCGAAACGACGGCTGGGCCGACACAGGTCGAAATGATGGAGTCGATGTCACTTCCTCATTAAACGGCTTGTGCCCTGCCCCGATTCCCACCCCTTTGCGATGACCGGACGTTGGCCGGCGAAGCAATGAATTGCCTACCATCCCTGTTTGATCGACGCCACAATCGAACGCTCACGGCGGGATTGATTCACTTCTTTGCTTCGCTGGTTCTGCTCTCCCCGGTTTGTCGCGGCGCCGATGCGGGCGCTGAACCGCGTAGTGAGGAGTTTGCGTTACCCGAGTCTCGCCCGCCGAAATTTGAATTGGACATCCAGCCGATTCTCACGGCCCACGGCTGTAACGCAGGAGGCTGCCACGGGAAGGCTCGAGGACAAAACGGGTTCTCGCTTTCGCTGCTCGGTTTTGATTCCGATTTTGATTATCGCAGCATTGTCAGTGACGCTCGTGGCCGCCGTATCTTTCCATCGTCGCCGGTTCACAGTCTATTGTTGACGAAGTCGTCGGGCGAACTTCCCCATGGAGGCGGTGTTCGTTTACCAGTCGATAGCGATGCCTACCAAACCGTTATCGATTGGATCCACGCCGGCATGCCGCGCGTCGATGCCTCCGATCCCGCATTCCAGCGCATTGAGATTTTACCGGCACCGCATCCGCTACTCGCGGGGCAGACAGAAGCCTTGACCGTCGTCGCGCACTACTCTGACGGAACGACCCGCGATGTCACTCAGACAAGTTTTTACCAATCAAACGAACCGGCGATCGTGGCGGTTGAACCCAACGGGCGGTTGACCGCCGGGGACCTGCCTGGGGAAGCGACCATCATGGCACGCTTCATGGGGCAGATCAGCACCTGGAGCACTGCAATCCCACGTCCTGAGGCGATCGAAGAAGCTCGCTATGCGTCGCTGCCCAGTCATAACTTCATCGATGAGCTGGTCTGGCAAAAACTTCGGCGGTTAAACATCGTCCCCAGTGAATTGATCACGGATGAAAAGTTCCTGCGACGTGCCTGTCTGGATCTAATCGGTCGCTTGCCGACCTCAAGCGAGGTGCGAGATTTTCATTCCGACACCGAGGCAGACAAGCGAGAGCGGTTGGTAGATCGTCTCCTTGATCGCCCCGAGTATGCAGACTTTTGGGCAAATAAATGGGCAGACCTGCTTCGGCCCAATCCTTACCGGGTCGGCATCAAAGCGACGTTGAGTCTCGATGGATGGTTGAAAGATGCGTTTCGCGAGAATATGCCCTATGACGACTTTGTTCGCGGACTGGTGACCGCCAAGGGCAGCACATGGCGCAACGGTGCCACATCGGTATTCCGTGATCGCAGGACGCCGGAAGAATTGACGACGATGTTCAGCCAGTTGTTTTTGGGTGTACGGTTGGACTGTGCAAAGTGTCATCAACATCCATTTGAAATTTACAGCCAAAAAGATTTCTTCAGCTTGGCCGCTTATTTTGGCCGAGTTGGCTTTAAAGGAACCGGTCTATCGCCTCCGATATCCGGCGGTGAAGAAATCGTCATGGTGGCCAGTCAGGGCGGCGTCACGCATCCGATCACTGGTGAACTCCTGTCACCAGACCCGTTATGGGGTTCGTTTCGCGATGTGCAAGCCGAGGATGATCCGCGTGATGTGCTTGTCGACTGGATGGTTTCTGCCGAAAACGAACGCTTCTCACAAGCCGCCGCGAATCGTATTTGGGGAGAACTCTTCGGGGTCGGTATCGTCGATCCGGTAGATGATATCCGCGCCACCAATCCGCCGAGTAACCCCGCACTTTTGGCGGCGTTGGGTGATGAGTTTCGCAGATCGGGTTTTGACCAGAAACAACTGCTTCGAACCATAACGCGATCGGCAACCTATTCGCTTTCGTCCATTCCCAACCCGACCAACGCCGGCGACCCACTGAATTTTTCGCGGCACTATCGCAGGCTAAGTCGTGCGGAACTGCTGGCCGATGCGGTTTCTGATATCACGGGCATTCCCGATCAGTTTGATGGGATGCCTGCACAATCACGCTCGATGCAATTGTGGACGTTCCGTACCCACTCAGAATTCCTCGACGCGTTTGGCCGCCCTGATCCGAATCAAGACCCTCCTTGCGAGCGATTGCCTCAAGCAACCATGGGACAGGCGTTGCATTTAATGAACGCGCCCGCGATTCAAGCAAAGCTATCCAGCGACGATGGACTTCCGACTCGCTTAGCGGCGTCAGCGATGACGACGGAAGAGAAAATTGATGAAGTTTACTTAAATGTCTATAGCCGTTTTCCCACATTCGATGAGCGTGCGGCTTTGGAACCGCTCTTCGCGGACGCTAGCCAGACACAACGCAAAATATTAGAAGACATATTATGGTCGTTGTTAAACACTCCGGAGTTTATCTATGAAGACTGATCGAAGGGGGGCCTTGAAGTTGGGACTTGCGGGCTTAGCGGGAACCAGTTTTCTCGATCTGTTTGCGATGCAGCAGCAGGCGAATGCGAGCGGTCCATCGCCAACAAGGGCCGCGAAAAGCTGCATCTTGATTTGGATGGATGGAGGGCCGTCGCATTTCGAAACCTTTGACCCGAAACCAGATGCACCCGCGGAAATTCGCGGTGATTTCCGAGCGATCTCAACGAGTGTCCCCGGGATCCAGATCAGCGAGCACTTACCGAAACTCGCTGCGATCGCCAACAAGTACGCGATCGTGCGGTCGGTTTGTCATAACCAAGGTAACCATGGGGCTGGCAATCACTACATGACCACTGGCACTCCGCCGAGAATCCCGGTTGGCTGCGGTGCGTTTGTAAGTTTCCACCCCAGCATCGGTTCCGTGACGAGCCATGAATGGGCGGCGCCTCATGGGTTGCCTGCGTACTTCTCGATGCCAAGTATGTCGCGCTCGGGCGGCCCCAATTTTCTTGGCGCCAAGTACGCGCCGTTCGTGGTCGGCAACGACCCAAACCAAAATGGTTTTCGAGTTCGCGACGTCGCGTTGCCCGCGGGCCTGGATGAGATTGGGTTCAACAAGCGACGTGACTTAAGGGCGATCGTTGATCGATTACCGCGAATTCAGAACGCCGAAGCTGCTGATCCGGTAGCCGCCTTGGATGACTACTACCAACAAGGCTACGATTTGATCACGACTCCGGAGGCACAAAAGGCGTTCGATATTGAAAGTGAACCAGAGCCATTGCGAGACGCCTATGGTCGAAATGCGTTTGGCCAACGCGCGCTCCTGGCGCGGCGCCTTGTCGAAGCCGGCGTGCCCTTTATTACCATCGAAGACGGTGGTTGGGATCACCATACCGATATCTTTGGTGCACTGTCGACCCGATTGCCAACTTGGGATCAAACCGTCGCAGCATTGATCACGGATCTGGATCAACGAGGACTGCTCGAATCGACGATGGTGATCGCGCTGGGTGAGTTTGGCAGGACGCCGAAAATCAGCACGCTCGCCGGGCAATCAAAACCTGGACGTGACCACTGGGCCAATGCCATGTCGATTTTATTTGCCGGCGGCGGAACACCCGGTGGGCAGGTAATCGGTGCCACTGATCGGCAGGGACATTCCGCGGTCGAACGAGTCCTTTCACCAGAAAACTATGTATCAACCGTCTACCGAAAATTGGGAATTGACCCTGGCAAACTTTTTTATACACCGTCCGGTCGTCCGACACATCTCGTCAGCGACTCGACGCCAATCGTCGAATTGATGTGATGGTTCCAGCATTCAAATATTCATTCGCGTCCTTGCTCTACGATGCGGTGGCAACTCGCCGTTGCATCGCTTGTGAACTGGTCATTGCCGCAGCATTGTTTACGACCGGTAGTGCCGCTGCGCTCGCAGACAACCCCGAGTGGACAAGGATCTTTCCAGCCGGCGGCCAACAAGGGCAAACCGTAAAGGTTGCGATGAAGACAAAGTTCCCCAACGGTGAACCCGCTTTCTGGGTCGATCAACCTGGATTGGGATGGAAGGCAACGGAGACGGCCGGCGAATACCAAGTCACGATTGCTGCGAACGCTGTCCCCGGCGTTCGCTATGCGAGAGCCTATGATTCGATCGGCGCAACGGGGCTGATGCGATTTGTGATCGGATCATTGCCTGAGCACAACGAACAAGAGCCCAATCCATTGCCCAAGCAGGCAAATCCGGTGTCGCAACTTCCTTGTGTGATCAACGGTGTTTTAGGCGAACGCGGTGACGTAGACCATTTTGGCGTTCATTTGCAAGCAGGACAAACCTTGGTTGCTTCGATCGCCGCGGAGCGTGAACTTGCCTCACCGGTTGACGCTTGTCTTCAATTAATAAGTTCGAGTGGACACGTCTTATTGCAAAATCTCGATGCGCGTGGCCTTGATCCGGAACTTACATGGACCGCCCAATCCGATTGTGATGTCGTGGTTCGGGTCTTTGGGTTTCCGTCCGCACCCGACAGTACGATTGCACTAGGCGGCAACGAGAATTTCATTTACCGGCTGACGATGGCGTCCGGCCCCTATGTCACCGCAACGTTGCCTCTGGCGGTATCGGCGTCTGAGCCTACCACGATTCGCCCCATCGGTCACAACCTCACGCAAGCACCGACAACGATCTCAGTCCCTGCGGTGAATGACGCCTTCTTTTTTCACATCGAATCGCCGGAGTTTGTGAGCTCACTGGTGCTTCCCGTCGTTAAAGAACCTTTGTTTGTTGCATCAAAAACAAGTGATGGCGGTGCGACGGCAACGAAGGTGACGATACCGAGTTGCATCAGCGGTCAACTTCGAGAAAAAGGCCAGGAGGACCGCTGGGAATTCAGTGCATTGAAAGGCACGAAACTTGTCATGCAACTGGAGAGTCGCAAGCTTGGCTACCCCTTGGACGCGGTACTGCGGATTGAAGACGCGAAGGCAAGCGTATTGTTGGAAGTTGATGATGTCGATCAGCAAGCGGACCCGAGATTGCAATGGACCGCACCCGAGGATGGTACCTACCTGGCCATCGTCAGAGACGTGAATCGTTTCTATGGCGATGAATTTGTTTATCGGTTGACGATCAAACCGGAATCAGCCGAATATCACGCGACGCTTGCCAAAGATCTCTTCCGTGGCGACGTGGGTACAGAGATCGAAATTCCGATCAAGGTTGAACGCACCGGTGGCTTCAGCGATGAGATTGAGTTTACGATCGAAGGTTTACCCGAAGCGGTGTCGATGGCTCTGGCTCTGTCCCTCAAAGAGGGCGAGACATCCAAAGCCGTCGTGCTGAAACTAACGTCGACCGCCCCCTACAACGCGCCCATAAAAATCATCGGTCGATCAAAAGGAAGCCAAGACGATAGGTTTCAAGTGGCAACCGTCGAGGGCCTCCCGATCAAAGAAGCTTGGTTGAGCATCCAGTCCAAAGCGTTGACACAATAAGAATCGAATTTTCCATCACGGCGCGGTTGCCAGGCGGAAGAAAATGCATGTCGCTAACAGGGCTGTAACCTCAATCTTTTAATAGCCCAAGCTTGTCGGCGGCGGTCTCAATCGCCGTAAGTCTTTGCGATTCACGCGAGATCATTTCACCGTTGGCGATCGAGCGCTGATCCACACCCTGCCACCAGCCATTTTGACGGAGCAAAATTTCATCGCCTTGGACCATTAACCGATCAGTTACCCATTGAGGCGGATTCGTATTTTTCAGTGCTGAGATAACGTCCCCCAAGTCTGGCGATGAAAGATGCTTCCGATCAGATTGCGGTAGGGGATCCCGGGTTTTGGGAAACGCTGATTCTTGTTGCTCGGCCATGATTGCGATTGCTTGCTCGATTTTTACCTCGAAAAGCAGAGCGTCCACTTTATGAGCGAGAATCAAAGGAGGCTGAAAACGTAACAAGCCGATCGTTAAGGCGAGCGTGGCCACGGCAGGAATAGTCCAGTTCGATAGCGATATTGGCGGGAATCGTCGTGTTACGCGGGGTGAAGACCGGTGAGACTCAGAAGGACGAAACGCCAAGGTCGCGGCTCCCGGTTTTGAACAACTCTCGAACGATTCAAGCTGCTTTTGAAGCAACTGATCTAGGTAACTTCAAACAACTGAGCCGTGTTGAGAACCGCAGACGGCCGGCATTGAGGAGTTACAGTGCTGGGCGGTACGACAATTTCAATGCTTTGGTAATGCATGCCATTGCTGCGAGTCATCAAGTGAATCCTCGACGCCGGAATATCGACGACCCAGTACTCCGAAACGCCGCCTGCGGCATACAAGTCGGACTTTTCTTGCAAGTCAATCTTAAGGCTAGAATCGGACACCTCGATCAGCAACATAACATCCGCCGTCGTTGGCCGAGTTCGCCCGTAGCGACGCGGTTTGAGCCACAGGACATCTGGCTCAGGTCGATCGTCATCGCAAATAAACCCACATTGCACGCGAATGCTTGCATCAGCGGGCGTCGTGTTGGTTGTCGACCACCGCGTCAGGTACTCAATATAATCATCGTGAATTGGATCGGCGGGATTCATGAACCTGAGTTCTCCTTGGATAAGTTCCACCTTGCGGGGGCCGATACCATCAAAGGCACCTCGATCGACCATGGAGTCGAAGTCGGCACCGCTAAGCTTCGCCGCACTGCTCATGCTGCTCCTTTGAAGGGTTCTGGTGTCTCATTAGTCAGTAGCATTGTTAGAATATAACCGATCACGATACAGCCTGAACGGCCCCTCCCGGGCTCCGAAAGGCCGACCCTTCCGCTGCGGAAGTCGTACGGCTTTTTAAGTGGTCGTCTCGTATGGGTTTATTTCATTCTCCCGCCGAGAGAGTTGAGCCTAAGCGAGGAGAGGGCGACCGCGCCGCATATTTCGGCAGGGTGGGCTGGGCGGTTTCCGCGTTGTCCGGCCATTTCTTCGAAGTTTGGTGGGCCTGCGTCGAGGACTCCTTGTCCCACCCTACATTGCAAGCGATCACTCCGACACGGCACTGGCGATGTGGTGCGTTAGCAGATACAGCACGGGTGCGAGCAAGAGAACAATGACGGTACTTAGCGTTAACCCGAACACGAGACTTGTCGCCATCGGGGAAACGACTTGAGCTTCGCGCGATCGTTCGAGCAAGATCGGCATCATGCCGGCGACCGTTGTTACGGACGTCAACAACACCGCGCGGAATCGTCGTCTGCTCCCGTCGATGATCGCGTCCACAAGCGGCAAACCGTCTTTGACGCGGCGGTTGATGAAATCGACAAGCAC
>Ga0105045_10004232_pt1 | contig 12439 bp, 9 predicted proteins | sample MAT02_FD_78089 | JGI IMG/M metagenome (GOLD analysis project Ga0105045, IMG submission 78089) | Freshwater microbial communities from Lake Fryxell liftoff mats and glacier meltwater in Antarctica - MAT-02 (megahit assembly) | ecosystem: Environmental > Aquatic > Freshwater > Ice > Liftoff... | reverse complement strand
TCAGAAGGTTTGCTTTCAGAAGGTTTGCTTTCAGAAGGTTTGCTTTCAGAAGGTTTGCTCTCCGAAGGCTTATCTTCCGAAGGTTTCATTTCCTCCGGTTTTGATTCGCCGGGCTTAGATTGCGACTCCGAAGGCTTGGATTCTTCGGCAGGTTTGGGATCCTGGTTCTCTTTACTCTTGTTTTCATCATTCTTCAAATCGTCGTTGACCTTTTCCGAACGATCGCTGATTTGTTCTTGCTCATCGCCAACGTCTTTCAGGTCGGCACCGTTTTCAGTTCGCGCGCGAGTGCTTCGTTGCAAACGTTCGACGACCTTCAATTCCTTGATCATATTCGCGACCCGCTTCTTTTCATCGCGGATGCGTTGGGGCCGATCTTCGCTAAGTAGAAGCGTTAAGAGCTTGTCGAGCCCGTCCTTCGCCGCGCCTTGACTTTCGATCGCGCTAGCAAATTTTTCAGAACGGAGCGAATCGCTTGCCGCGATCAGCTTTTCAAGCACGAAGGTGTCGCGGCTTTGACGAGCAGCGCGTCGAAGCAACGCGGCTCGTTCGGGATTTTCGTCGGCTTCGACATCAGCGAGCCGAAGCAACAACTCCTCTAGCCGGCGGTAGCGTTCCATCACCTCGTTCTGCTTGACCGCCAATACGGGAATCTCGGGAGCCGCATCCTGCGCAACCACAGGGCCGCAAGAACCGAGAATCAAGACGACGATGAGGCTAACGGACGCAACGAATAACGCTAACGATGGCAACGCCAAGCGAGCCAAAAGGTTTCGTGTCGACCGTCCGCGCATTTCCATCAAGCCGTTCTCAACATCAGAGTGCGATTAGGAATCAATGCCATCAAGGCAAAACTAGTCCTCAAATAGACCTTTGGTCCGCTGAGTTCGTTCCTTCTTTGTTTCTTCAATCAATCCATCTTGGCTATCGATCAATTCTCGTACCATATCAAGAATCTCGTTATAGCTTTCTAAGTCCAACATTTTTTCCAAGACAGCGGTCAGTTCGATCAAGACGTCCTCTGCTCTCTTTACCGCCTGAGCTGATTTTTCTGCTATGGCAACTGGTGTCGCCGCAACGGCTTCAATTTCGCCTATTTCCAGCCGTAATTTGGTCAAGTCGCCTTTCACGATCGCTCTTAGCGGGTCGCGAACACCCGTCCCGATCCGTTCGCTGCGGTCGACTGAGTCGACTCGATTATTTTGCATTTCGATCAACAAATCGTCCAAAGATTCGGCGATCCCACTTAGCTCATCGCCTGTTTTTGAAGCTTGCAAGCCGTTTTGCTGAGCACGAAGACGAAAAATCTGCTGCTGGCGGCTCTCGTCCTTCGCGATCGGATTCTCGGGCTCGGACTTGTAATTCGCGTCAGCGTCAGCCGACTCGTTGCTTCCGCCAGCTGCTTCGGTGCTATCCCCGGCTGCTTCGCGGCGCAACACATCCAATGAGTCGCGAAGCTCGCGGGTCTCATCAATCGACTGCTCCAGCCGGGCACGAAGGGCAAGTTCACGTCGTTCAAGCAGCATCAGAAGTCGCTCTGGCGTGACTACTTCGAGCCGAAACAACTCACTCTTGGTTCGATGCTCCCCGTCGAGATCGTACTTGTCGGACACTTCGGCAATCAGGTTAATTGCGGCCGCGAGCCCTTTCGCTTCGGGATCAGGAACCGAAAGTCTCGACGCTTCGGCCATTGATCGTAAATCAATTGTTAGCGAAAAGTTTCCATCTCGATCAGCGACGATCGGCTCGCTAGCAAAGCTTCCTGGCGGGGGCGTTTCAAGCTTTGCGACACCGCCTTCTGCTGGCTCAACCGTTGCGTCGTCGGCGGTCGGCGTATTGATGGCGTTGATGTCGATCTTCGCTTCGTTGATTCCGTAGTCATCGGCTGCCTTTCCTTCGCTCGGAATCTTTGCGACGGCAGTGACGGCCGTGCCGATCCCGCGAAGCCGCATTTCGACTTCGGGTAAGTCGTCAATCACAACGCCAAGGAAGTATCGATAGGGAAGTTGTGCAGTGATCCCGGTCTTGTCTTCGGGCACGACAACGATTGTCGCTGGTTCACGCATATTGGGAATCGCGACGCTGAAGCACATGGCATCGGCATCGATCTTCGCAAGTTCTCCGGAGATTTCTTCGTTCCCGCGGAGCAATCGAACGGCGACGTTGCCCAGCGGCATGGTTGACTTCCCGACTAAGCGGACTGTTGACCCTTCGCGGACGCGCAAGCCCGACTGATAGTCAGCCGTCCGCGTCGCTGGAGCATCGGCGTCATCGGGCTTTAAGTAAACTGGATCGGTAGTAACCACTTGCATTTGGGTGATCGCTGGCGGCGGGACGGCCTCGATACGAAAGTCATCAAGCCGAGAGTCGAGACCGCGAACGCTGATCCATGTACTTTCGTTGATTCCGGCAAGTGGTGGGCCATCCAAAACAAAAGACTGTGCTCCGTCGACGACCCGACCGACACGGCGCATGTTTGCCTGGCCGCGAGTCCCATCGTCGCTGGTGTAGTAAACCGTGCAACCGTCAGGCACAACGGCACCATCCGCATTTGCCGAGATTCGAAGCGTGCCGCTGGAGCCTTGCGGCAAACGCATCACTTTGTCTTTGAACGTGATCAGATCGGGAGGTTGAACGTCGTTCTCGTTCGCAGTCACGGCCGGCAATTCGACACCAACCATCGACAGTAACGCTTGGCGAGGCCATGGCGAATCGCTGAGCAACAACAATCGACCAGCCGCGCGTCCGAACGCAGACGGACTGACCGCCGCAAAAACGATCACCGCAATTCCAAGTGGCGCCACGAGCCAGACTTTTTGCCAGAGCGGTTCCCAGCGAAAAATGCGACTCGATTGGATAGACTGCGCCGCTGACGACGCTTCAGCATGCACCCTTTGAAGCAGTGCTGGTTCGTGACTGTCGCTCATTCGATTCTGCTGGGTCAATTGAACTGCGGTGACCAACCGTCCGGCAAATTCGGGATGCTGACGTTCAACAAGCAACGCCAACGAGTCATCGCGAAGTGGTTTTTTCAATCGCCCCAACAACAACTTCGCGATCAAGAACACGATCGCCACGCCGACTCCGACAAGTAGCACGGCACGCGCTGAACGCGGCATTTCAGTTCCGCCGAGGCGAACCGGCAAATAGTCGATCAGAAGACCCACCCAAAACGCGACCAATACCAGCGCCGTGACCGCAAGCAACGAATCGGCAACGATATACTGACGGATTTGCCGTCGAATCGACGCCAGAGCATCGCGCAGTTAAGGATTGCGTTGCAAGGTAGCTACAATTCACTCGGAACGGATAGGGTCTGGGAAACTTTTCCCACTCGATATTAAGTTGATCCTTTATACCGTTTCCGACGTAGACCAAGTGAGGCCCAAACGAATGATCTGGGTCGAAAGTTTTGAGCAATGCTTTTGACCGGCACCATGAACATCACGCGAACTCGGTCAACGGGGGACTTTTATTGTCCCACCTGTGGATCGTTGCGTGACTATCGGCTACGAGCTCGACGCCCGTTTTTGACGATTTACTTCATTCCCGTTATTCCGATCGGGCCGGCGGAAGAGTTTGTCCAGTGTTCTCATTGCAAAACGAATTCGCCATTGGTCGCGATTCAGCATGACGAACGTAGCTTCCGAGCGGAGCAGGATCTGCAGTTTCGCAATCATGCGTTCGAAGGTGCCGCTATGATCGTGGCGGCCGAAGGCATCATTGCCGAACGCGAAATTGAAATGCTGATCGATCTCGGCAATCGACTGCTACCCAGCGGCATGGACCGCGAAACATTAGGAGCCTACTGCTCGTCGATTCGAGAAAACAGAATCGCGGTCAAGAATTTCGTTGCAACGGCGTCGAGTCCATGGTCCATTGCCCAAAAGCGGCTCGCTTTGCAGTGTTTCTTTATTGCGGCGACTGCGGAAGGACAAATCGGAGACTCGCAGTTAAAGTTACTATCGTGGCTGCGCGATCATTTCGGCATGTCTGAAAAAGAATACGAAAACGCGATCGAAGACGCCGTCGATTTCGGTCTCGAAATCACTCCGGTCGCTTAGTATCGAACGGTCAATTTCTATCGTAGTGGACGAGGCAACGAGTCCGGACGCCAGAGACTCGTTGACTTGTCCACTACGCGTACCGACACTTTTTTTCCGCATTACTTTAGGGAGATTTATTGGCGGTTATCACGACCGGTTTGTTGTTTCGGCCGCCTTTGGGTTATGATGTCCTCGGCGGAGTTATTGGGCATATTCAGTTTCACATTTCACCATTGCTTGAGAAAGTTGATTTCGATGAAGAAAACTCGGACCAACCGTGCGTCACGGCGTAAGTTCATGGGCCAATCGGCCGCGATCGGTGCAGGTTTTTGGGTCGGTACCCAAGCCGTCGCTAAATCCCAGGAATCGGCCCTTCAATCGCTCAGCGCCGCCTGTATCGGAGTCGGCGGTAAAGGCAGCAGCGATACCAGCCATATCGCTGAACAAGGTGTCGCGATCGTTGGCCTTTGTGACGTCGATGCGGGCACATTGGTGAAGAAAGGCCGTGAATTCCCGGACGCAGAGCGATTTAGCGATTTCCGCGAAATGCTGGACAAGATGGGTGATAAGGTCGACATCGTGACCGTCAGCACGCCTGACCACACGCACGCCACCGCCGCGTTGAAGGCGATGCGAATGAAAAAGCATGTCTATTGCCAAAAGCCGCTGACTTGGTCGATCCGCGAAGCTCGCCTGTTGCGTGAAACCGCCGAAGAGATGGGCGTAATCACGCAAATGGGAAATCAGGGCACCAGCGAGGACGGCCTTCGCACCGCAGTCGAAGTGATTCGGTCGGGCGTTCTTGGTGACGTCAGTGACGTTCACGTTTGGACAAATCGTCCGATTTGGCCGCAAGGTCAAGGACGTCCGGAGGGATCCGATCCGGTACCCGAAGGTCTCAACTGGGATGCCTGGATCGGGCCTGCGCCGATGCGTCCATTTAAGGCCGGTGCGTACCATGCATTCAATTGGCGCGGTTGGGTTGATTTTGGCACCGGCGCGCTTGGTGACATGGCATGCCATACGACGAATCTGTCGGTAATGGCGCTTGAATTGTGGGATCCCGTCGCTGTCACTGCGGTCAAGAATCCTGGTATTTTTGAGGGTGAGACCTTTCCAGGGAGCTCAACGCTGATGTTTGAGTTTCCCAAACGAGGCAATTTGTCGGCCTGCAAGTTCCATTGGTACGATGGTGGCAATCTGCCCGGCGACGATCTTATCAGCCAATTGCCTGAAGGCTTCCAGAAGCAAGTCAAGGAACAACGTGAAGGCAAGCGAAAGACCAGCGGTGCGGTCGTCGTCGGCAGCAGGGGAATTTTGTTCTCGCCAGACGATTACGGCGCTCGATACGTTCTGCTTCCCGAAGCCGATCACAAAGACTTCAAGGTGCCAGAACAGACACTTCCGCGGATTCCTTTTAGCGGTGCAGGTGACCAACGTCAAAAGTGGGAATTTGTCAGCACCGTGAAGGGCGATTACTCACCGGGCACGATGTCGAATTTTGGATACGCAGGTCGTTTGACCGAAACCATTTTGGTCGGCAATTTGGCAATGCGTGCGGGTGAAGGTCAACGCATCGAATGGGACGCGAAGACTTTGACAAGCAAGAACGTCCCTGAAGTAAACCAGTTCGTCCAGCGAGAGTATCGCAAAGGCTGGGACCTCTAGGTTTGGATTGCATTGTTTGTGCTCTCTCCTGAAAGACGGAGAGAGAAGTCGCAAACGAACTTTGAAGTTGAAACCCACCATTCGTTGGTGGGTTTTTTGTTTTTGCGAATCGCCTTTACAGGCAAATCTCATCTACACGGTTGCGAGCGCCGTATGACTGAACATCAGCAACCGCTTGTGTTCTCGTACGACACGTAAGAATTGCTCTTCGTCGACTGGCTTGCTGATGAAGTCGTCGATGTTCATCGACGTACAACGTTTTCTGGTTTCGCTATCATCCGATGATGTCAAAACGACGACGGGTGTGAAGGCTCGTCGATCGGTAAAGCCTCGCATCGCAGCGACAACCTCCAAGCCATCACCATCGGGAAGGCATAGATCAAGCAACAGCAAATCGGGTGATGGCGCTCGTCCGAAAACACCTTCGCGGCGCAGAAATTGAAGTGCCTCAGCGGTCGTCCTGACCAAAGTCAATCGATGATGGACCATCGACCGTCTTAACGCATGGATGGTAATTTTTGCGTCAACGAGGCCATCTTCGACCAACAAAATTTCCATCGGTTTGGTTTTCATTTCGCCAAACATATCGACTTCTCCTTAAAACGAACTCAGAACAACCGCAAGACAATTGGACCAGTAAATGCTATTGCTTTTTTCGCAGCACTGGCCGGGAAACTTCAAGCAGCCGACGCTCGGCCTGCTCATGTTCCCTGAATTGTAAGTCAAACAGCTTCACTTGGCGAACCAGGTGGTCAACGTGCTCTGCCGTCCAGCCACGATACTGCAGTTCTTCGGCCTGCTCGGCCAAATCGCTGATCGTCAGATAGAGAGTGCAATGCTGCGAGCGCACCTGCTCGACGGAATGAGACAGTTCGGTCATCACGGACGCCGGGACTTCCACGTATCCATACGATTCCTCAAGAGCCAATTGCAACGCCAGCGAATCGCGAAAATCGTTCAGTAGCCCAACCAAATTGTGAAGTACCACAGAACGGACTTCGTGAACGTTGCAGGCCTCATGCAAACACGAGAATTGTAGCCAGAGTGCAGTGTTGCTGTCTTTGATCTCTTCCAAAAAAGCGGAATTGATCACCACTGTTTTCGTTAACGTTGATACGCTCATTTGTTCGCAATACCTTCGAAACCCAAAGGTTCCCGTTAAAGGAAAAACTGCGTGCTTGAGAAAAATGCAACTTGGACCGCTGTTACTCAACGAGATCGATCAGTTACTGCTCTCGCACGGACGTCATCAACCGTTTTTGATGTCGTCGACTAGGCTCAGGGCGTCGTCATGATGAGGACCTCAGCCTAGCATAAACGAAGGAGATAGTTCAAGCTTTCCGCAATAATCTGGAAACTTTTTCGGGTTCACCGCTGTCGGGGCAAAAGCCCGTATTTTGCGATACAAAACAGCGCCGCGACGCCATCTCGCCAAGTGATTTTCTTCCCTTCGCCGTACCAACGATGGTGGTAACGGATCGGACGTTCAGCAAAACGCATCCCTCGCTTTGCCCATCTTGCCGTCAGCTCAATCTCGATTCCAAAACGGTCTTCTTGCAAATCGTTGGCAATTTGAAGAAAGGTCTCACGACGAGCCATTTTGTAGCACGTTTCCACATCCCGCAGTCGAAGCCCGAACGCGACGCTGGCTAGTGATGTGATGATCGCGTTGGCAATTTGATGCCACAGCGGCGAAACCTGGCGGTCAGCCTGTCCGTAACGCGTTCCGTAGACGACGTCCGCATTGCCCTCCAAAATCGGTTGCAAGAGCCAACGAAAATCATCGGGGTCGTATTCTTGATCTGCGTCCTGAATCACGATCACGTCCCCTTTCGTCGCCGGGATCGCAGTGCGGATCGCCGCACCTTTGCCTCGATTAATCGGATGCGAAATAGCCTCGACACCGGGTATCCTGGCAAGCTCGGTAAGCTTTGCGGAAGTCCCATCGCTACTTCCGTCATCGACGAGGATGATCTGTAACGGCAGCCCCGTCTCAATCAAACGTTGAATGATCTTTTCCACCGTCTTCACTTCGTTGAAGACGGGCACAATGACCGAGAGCAAGAACCCGGCGGGCAAGCGATAGATGGCAAGCCTACGGACGACCGCAGGCCCAAGAAGCTCTGTGCACGTTGCTACGTATTCTGGTGACCAGTTGCTTTTCGGATCACTGAAGTCAGGTCGCGAGGAGTCATATCGCGAGGAGTCAAGGTCCGATGAGTCTGGCTCAAATGAAGACATTGCGATGGTTACTTTCGACCTTAATGATTCGTTATTGATAACGCGAGAAGCAAACGTGCCAATTCAGTATATCGAATGATCGCGAACGTTGGTCTTCGCATGACGAAAAGCTAATCGTGCCATCGATTTTACACGTTAGATAAACGTGCTTGATTCGTTATTGAAAACATGAGCGTTCACGAATCACTCTATTTGCTCTGAGGATTGATATCGCCGATGTCGTGATCGTTAGAGAGTGATTTTTTTTTGCTACGTCAAACACAATGAAAATCGCAAAATCGTTGTGTGAAATTTCTGACGGAGCCAATGTTTTTAAAAAGATTGCTTGACAAGTTCTTTCGTGATCGCCACGATTCGCAACATCACAAATCAGTTGCTTTCGCAGAGCAGCGGACATGCGCAGCGACTCATACGTGATACGGTTGTTGTTGAACAACCGGGACATTAGATGGTGAGCAGCCAAAGCAGCTTACCGTTTCACTCATCAGATCGCGGGCGGAGCACAACCATGCTATACCCGTTACTCGAAATGGAGTTGGCATGATGCACGACGACCCAAACGTAAGACGTTTCGGAAACTCTCTTGGCCATCAGGCAACCTCTCCTCCCCATCAAGCCTCTCAATAAGCAATGAGCGGGAAATAAGTGTCCGGTACCATTTGTGCGAAGCACCCGAAGGGCCAGTTCCTGGCAAATGGTACCGGACACTTATTTCCCGCTGGATCCTAACGGTTCCTTTCTCCAAGAGCGAACCAACCAAATGATTTGATTGGTTTATCTAGTCACAGGGATCGTGACATGTTGGTATTCGGAGGCGTAACCGACGGATCGACTTCGGCATCGCTTAGGCTTTGCGTTCACTGGACGACCCTCCTATTTTATTGACTGGTTTGCACTGCTTTTTATGTTCGACGATCTTCACCGATGGTCAACATCTTGCATAACGCGTTGGCATGGCTGCTGACAAGTTAACGCTTGGGCAATTGCGGGCCAGTGACGCCATCGACGCAGCGGGATGCTGAGTCGATGGCCTTTCTTTCTTGCTTTTTCGCCTGTAATTTCTTGCCGCATACGGGAATCTTCTGGGGTCCGCTGATTGTCGGTGAGTTGCCGAGCAGTTAGACTTCTTGAACCAAGCCTTTGAGGGCGGACCAAGACCATAATTCGCCGTCCGACAAAGTTTCACGAAGACAATCGACAACCAAGACGCAGCAAAATAAGCGGGAATTGAAGATGACGTCCGCATCGCACACAACCGGAGAAACCGCACGATTGATCATTCAAGGCAAAGAAATTGAATTGCCTGTGATCATCGGCTCAGAGGGCGAAGTCGGCATCGATATCGCGAAACTCCGCGCTGCCACCGGAGCGATCACGCTCGACGAGGGCTTTGTAAACACCGGAAGCACGACTAGCGCGATCACGTTCCTTGATGGCGAGGAAGGCATCCTTCGCTACCGCGGATACCCGATCGAAACTCTCGCTCAAAACTGTGACTTCGTCGAAACGGCTTTTCTGCTGATCTATGGTGAACTTCCCAACGCGGAACAAGCAGAAACTTTCCGCGAAGGCATCCGACATCACACGATGATTCACGAGGATATGAAGTCGTTTTACAACGGCTTCCCTCGAGATGCACATCCGATGGCAATTCTAAGCAGCGTCGTCGGTGCTCTGTCGACGTTCTATCAGGACTCGATGGATGTTGACGATCCCGATCAAGTGGAAATTTCGACTTACCGTCTGATTGCGAAGCTTCCTACGATCGCTGCGTACAGCTACAAAAAATCGGTCGGCCAACCGTTCATGTATCCGCTGAACTCGCTTAACTATTGTGAAAACTTTCTTCACATGATGTTCGCAACCCCAGCAGCCGATTATTGCGTCGACCCCGATTTTGTCGAAGCGCTTAACTTGCTCTTGATCGTACACGCTGATCACGAACAAAATTGCAGCACCTCGACGGTTCGGATGGTCGGCAGCAGCAACGCAAACATGTTTGCTTCGATCTCCGCTGGCATCGGTGCCTTGTGGGGACCGCTTCACGGCGGGGCAAACGAAGCATGCGTCAACATGCTCGAACAGATCGCCAACGATGGCGTCAATGTTGAGAAGTACGTCAACATGGCAAAGGATAAGCAGAACAACTACCGCTTGATGGGCTTCGGTCACCGCGTTTACAAGAACCGCGACCCGCGAGCGACGATTATCAAGGCAAGTTGCGACAAATTACTGAAGAAACTTGCGGTCAATGACCCCTTGTTCGAAGTCGCTCAGCGTCTCGAGGAAGTGGCGCTTAAAGATTCGTATTTCGTCGAACGCAAGCTGTACCCCAACGTCGACTTCTACTCGGGTGTTATCTACCGTGCCCTTGGCATCCCCGTGCAGATGTTCACCGTGTTGTTCGCGATCGGTCGGCTTCCAGGCTGGATCGCTCACTGGAAAGAAATGCACGCTGACGGCAGTCGCATCAATCGGCCTCGCCAAATCTATACTGGCCCGAAGACTCGCGAATTCGTTCCGATCGATAAGCGTTAGTCTCCCATGCCACTGTTAACTCTGAATGATATTTCGATCCGCTTTCGTGGACCGGTACTGCTGGATGGCATCACGTCAACGATCGAACCGGGTCAACGGATCGGTCTGCTCGGACGCAATGGCGCTGGTAAAAGCACGCTATTGAAGATGATTGATGGGTTGGTGCAACCCGACACAGGATCGATCACGCTATCCAACGGCATCGTGATCCGACAACTGCGCCAGGAAGTTCCCGTTGGGATCGAAGGCACTGTACACGACATCGTCGTCTCCGGTGTATCCGATGACATTGATCCGTCGGAACAATGGCGAGTTGACTTGGATGTCGAAGAGACGCTTGAGAAAATGAAGCTGGACGGGACTGCGAGATTTGAAACGCTGTCCAGTGGAATGAAGCGAAGAGCGCTGCTTGCTCAGGCGATCGCGTCAAAGCCCGACCTGCTTTTGCTCGACGAACCGACCAACCATCTCGATCTCGACTCCATCCTCTGGCTTGAAGATTTCCTGGTGCGGTTTCCCGCGACACTGATCTTCATCACTCACGATCGCTCATTCTTGCAACGCATCGCCACTCGGATTTGGGAAATCGAACTGGGTAAGTTGTACGATTGGTCCTGCGACTACGAAACGTTTCGCAAACGGAAAGCCGACCTGATCGCGGGCGAGGCCAAGCAAAATGCACTGTTTGACAAGAAGCTTGCCGAAGAAGAGGTCTGGATTCGCCAAGGCATCAAAGCGAGACGAACCCGTAACGAGGGCCGCGTTCGCGCACTCGAAGCGATGCGATTCCAGCGACAAGAACGGCAAGAACGTGTAGGAACCGCCAAGCTCAAGATTCAAGAAGCTGAAAAGAGTGGCATGCTGGTTGTCGAAGCGAAGAACATCTCGTTTGCACACGCCGACAAGCCGATCGTCAATGATTTTTCAACCACGATCATGCGCGGCGACAAGGTCGGAATCATCGGACCTAATGGCGCTGGCAAAACAACATTGTTACGATTGCTGCTCGGCGAATTGGCACCACAAACCGGAACGATTCGGCTCGGAACGAAGCTCGAGATCGCCTATTTCGATCAGCTCCGCGATACGCTCGATGAAGAGAAAACGGTTCAGGACAACGTTGCCTATGGTACCGATACGGTAAAAATTGGCGACAACAGCAAGCACATTATCGGCTATCTCCAAGATTTCCTTTTTACGCCCGAGCGAGCCAGAACCCAGGTTAAGTTCCTTTCCGGTGGCGAGCGGAATCGTGTCCTTCTTGCCCGTTTGATGACCCAGCCGGCCAACGTGATCGTGCTCGACGAACCGACAAATGACTTGGACAGCGAAACCTTGGACTTGCTCGAAGAACAGATCGTCGACTTTGCAGGCACGGTGCTTGTGGTTAGCCACGATCGAACGTTCTTGAACAATGTCGTAACCAGCACCATTGTTTACGAAGCCGACGGGCTTAACGAATATGTCGGCGGCTACGATGATTGGAAGAGAACGGCGGCTCAGCGAGCCAAGGCAGCGGTCGCTGAACGACAACAACAAAGTGTTGCACGCACGTCGACTTCAAGCTCAACGGCACCGGCAATCGCAGCGGTGAAAGAAAAGAAACGCAGCTTCAAAGAGAAGCACGAGTTAGAAACGATGCCCAAGCGAATCGAACAACTCGAGGCTGATATCGCTGCGATTCACAAGAAAATGTCGAATCCCAATTTCTTCAAAAAGCCCGGTGGTGAAATCGCCGAGACTCAGTCAAAGCTTGACACGCTGGAGAAGCAGTTGTCCGACTGCTACAAGCGATGGGAATCGCTGGAAGCCGAATAGGCTCGGTCCCTACCGCTGATAAATCGGCAGATAATGGTAGGTCACGCTCAGGCTAAGGATTGCCAAGCTGGTGGCATAGACTTCACCATAGTTTCGTTCCTCACCTCGCTGACTCATCCAAGAACCGT